>Ga0209671_1005200_pt1 | contig 13101 bp, 7 predicted proteins | sample WorMetHERISLAND2_2_FD_187401 | JGI IMG/M metagenome (GOLD analysis project Ga0209671, IMG submission 187401) | Marine gutless worms symbiont microbial communities from Max Planck institute for Marine Microbiology, Germany - Olavius geniculatus... | ecosystem: Host-associated > Annelida >... | reverse complement strand
AAGTTCCTGTCAATAAGTTACTAATTTATCGTCACTTGCGTCTTTTATTCAGCAGATAAATAGTTTGGACTTTCAGGAGCTTTGCTAATCGCTATATTTGCTTATGACGCCGCAAGCGATAAGCGACTTTTATTGTCAGGCGTGGCTTTGCGGCGTAGCGAGGCACGTCGCCTACCGACTTGTCAACTGCTAGTCGTTTTGAGTTTTATTTTGTGCTTAGATTTCCGGGTTGCAACTTTTGTTGTTGCTTTGCTGTCCGGCCTTGCGGTTTCTGTGCACTGTTCTATTGGTCGTGATGTTTTGTGGCAAGTGAATGGTGATACTGGTGGTGGGGCTGATAATGCATTTGATACGAATGCAGAAACATTTAGGTTGATAGTACACTATCAAATAAAGTGTCATTTATTATATCCCAAGTGGCTCACTGCAGTTTGTAGACACGGTCTTATGAAATCAGAGTGCGAATCAGATTATACGTGATACGCCAGAAAGTCAATCGAAGTCTTTCCTGTAACATGCTTGCTGTTTTTATACCTCGTGTTTTTTTTATATTGTGCAATTGCGGTCCGTCAGTTGTTTTGTTGCAGAAATAAATATTTCACTAATTTGATTTGCTAATACGCTGCTGATGGTTGCAGAGTCTCAAAAGTTAAGGGGCTAGACGCGTATCGTTCTATTGTCCGGTCCGCATAGCAGTTGCCAAGGTCCAATAACGCTTGAAGCGGTCAAGGCCAGCATTCAGTCATCGCTGACGTGACGTCACGTGCAGAATGTAACGGTTATATTTTCGACGCAAGTGTCTTGGGCAGTTGACACTGGCATGGAATTAGGTCTATGTGAAAGCTAGACGTTAGGTTTGTGCGTACAAGCTCAATTCGTAATGGGGTTATTATGCGGTCTTCCGCCTGCTTAGGTAGGAGTCTTAACTCAAAAATAACAAGTAATTTGAACAAAGCTCAGCGCGATAGCAGCGGTCCTGCCACTTTGGCAATCACTGTAGGCCTACAGCACTGAGATATTAATGCATTTAGAAAAAGCACTTAAATTTGAGGCCTCCCTATACGGACGACTCCTTGAATTTAAAAGATTGAAACTTAGATTCTTAAAAATGTAAGTTCTGTGCTAAAAATGTCATACGCAAGTTGTCCAGGTCTATCTCTAGCCATTTCGGCGCAGTTCACTTTTAAAATGTGTGTCGCAGCCGAAAATCGCAAAAAATTCACTAAAACCCCCTATTTTGAGAATTCAAAATCATTCAAGGTCATCGACATTAACACCAGTAAAAAGCTTGCTACTATTGCTTGTTATGATAAGCAGCATGTCTGTGCCTGTCAATTGCGGCAAAATAACCACTTTGGGGGCTTTGACGCCCGTCTGCGCCGGTCTCCTTGATCCTAGGGGGTCAGGACTTAGACTGCTGAAATCCACGTTTATTGCTAAAAATTTCGTGTGCAGGTTGTCTTGGTTTATCTTCAACCATTTTGTCGCAATTTAGTGTTAAAATGTGTGCTGCATCTAAAAATTATAAAAAAAATTCACTAAAACCCCTTTTTGAGGGTTCAAGGTCCTTTAAGGTCATCGATGTTGATAAATCGAAAAAGTCTGTCACCAGTGCTTGTCAGCAGCATGTCTGTACCTATTTGCAACCGTTTTCACACTATACGAACCAATGACGGCAAAATAACGTCTTTTTAGGGGGTACCCCTTATTGACACCGCGTTCGTGGGGAACCCCTGCACCTAGGGGCACGAAACTTTGTCACGAAAAACTAAAGACCTTGAGGCAGCCCATGGTGAAAATTTCGTGATTCTAGCTTGCACCGTTTTGATACAGCTCACAAGTTGCCAGACAGATAGACACACAGACGGACGGACGGACAAACGCCCAGGCCATGGCTAAGACGCGCGAAGCATTCTGCTATCGCGCGTAATAATAAAAGACTCAAAAAATGACTTGTATTGATGCCTTTCTTTGTCATTATTTTGCCAGTGTTGTGTTAATTTCGCCAGTCACGTAATCTGAATTTTCTTGTTCAAGTTATTTTTGGGGTACTAAGTTACCGGTATCTATAACTTTAGGTTATCTCGGTGGCAAGGTTAACCCAGCGAGTTAACCTGCTGATATGTCATAAAAACACGACGTAGGTTATTTTTTGGAATATGAAGTTTAACCTAATACTTCCAAATCTATCGGCGGTTCGGCCTATACGTCAGAGTATGTTTCTGTCTACTGTAGTCAACTGGGGGATCACGGCAGTGGCTTAATGTGACGTCTGCCCATGGGAAAGTAAATCAACTGTCGCAGACGTAGCAATTAGGTCTGGAACTGTTGTTGTACGTCATACCTACACAAAGTAACCTTCACACGGCGGTTTGATGCATCGACGCTGATCTTGTGACGGGACTGAGAAACAGCCGCGAGTAACATCAGTGTTGCACGGCGTCTCATAGGGTGTTTACACGATCCAACAAACGTCCAGCAAACATCCAGCTGGCTCGTCCATTATAACACATAGCAGCAAACGTCTAGCATCATCATCATCATCATCATCTCTCTTTAATAAACGTCCAGCAAACGTGCATCATTAGCACGTGTATTTTGAATACATTTGCTGGAACTTTGCTGGACGTTTACTGGATCGTGTAAACACTCCATTAGTATAGCTTGCTGTGGCCGTCACACATAACCTGGTGACAATTATGACAATCGACTACAATGTAGTGATTTATATGACTCAATATATTCACGCACACGCGTTTCTCACGGCTATAGACAGCTAGGACTGTGGTGTACATAGCTGCTGCGCGTGACGTTTGATTGACAGGTGAAAGAAGTGCTGGCCAGCAAGCTGTTCTGTGACGTCTGCGACTGGAGGGCTGAGACGCCAGAGGTAGGCTATGATACGAGTCTTATTGACAGTTATCAATAATCAATCATAGCTCTAGTCGTTCCGTGCCACATCGGGTTATTAGTACGTTAAATTCACATTTAAAAACAAGGACCATAGTAAGTTGGCAAAAAGCGAAATCGCTCCTCGCTTGTATTCGCCAGGTGGCATCATAAGACTGACATTTTGACAGCAATTTGTAAATGGGTGTTTGGGCTGGGCCCTTGGGGTTCGATCCCAAATTTTTTTTGAAAGGCCAGAGACCCCATCCAGTGTCGTAATGGCGGGGGAGCAGGAAAAGCAATTGTAAATTGCTAATTTTGTGATGTCAAAAAATTGTCAATTTTTTTGTTAAAAAATTTGCGTCGAAAAATGCTAAATATGAAGCCAGAAATTTCATTTTGCGAAAATTAAGGGACACAATTGAGATTTCGATCACCCATAATCCCCTCTGTCGGATATTTGCAGCTATTGGATAATAGCAACTTTATTAATTCAGGACGCCGCTGCCCTATGTGACACAATGTGTTCCTGGTGCTCATAAGCGTACCTGCCAAATGGAATCTAAATCCGCTAAACGCCTTAAGCAGAAGCATAAATATGACCAACGACTGAACGAAATTTGGTGATCGCTTCGACAATTTATTGCGGATCAAGTGTACGAAATTTTATTTAGATTCGTTCAGATGTGGCATTTCTATTGTACAATGTTTAAGGGTGTATTATTGTATTAACGCCGGACATTGTGATTGAGATTGCTGCTGTTTTAAACGCTGAAGGCTTTCGAAGACCACTTGCTGAAAACTGAACATCGCATGGCGGAGATGTCAGCAACACCCGAGGCAATGGCCGCGCTCGCCAAGAAAATACAAACACGGCAAAATGTCGACAATACAGTGTACGCTAACCAATTTGTTTGTAAAGCAAACGTTTTAAAGTGGAGATAAACATAAAAGCACTTTGTAGAACGCATTGTCTATTATGCACAGTATTAGTATGATTGCATGTATGCTTATTAAAATGCGTAAAATTTTGATACTTTGTAATGCGAACAAATCCTCTGACGTGATAAGATAAATATGGAAAATAATCGTAGATATACAGAAAATACAAATCTTCTTTCAAATCACAATATTTTCTGTCAGCTTTATTAAATTTTGCATATAACTTGCGACGATACGCTGCAAAATTTCGATCTTTGCCCTGTCAGTCAGTCAGTTTCTATAAAGAATATCGAGACATAATCTAGAATCGACGATAAAACCCTGAATGCTCCGCGAGAGGTAATCGATTGATTCTTCCACGAAAATGTTGTCAAAAATCGCACATGACTTCATGAGGTATTTTGCACACAAGCGTCTGTCGCTTTTGGTGAAAATAAGTATTATAAAAACCAACTACATACCTTAGTAGTATGTTTCGTCAGTAATCTGACGTTCAGAGACGGATCATGGTCCCTTCGTGCGTGACCTTGGCGTCAGGTTCGACTCGGAGCTAACAATGCCAGTGCTTGCCTATCATATCCGACATCTAAAACAAATTAAAAAGTGGAGGTACAAATAATCTGCGAGCAAAGCAAACAGAGAAAATTTTTTTTAACTGTTGTACGCAGAATTTGCAATAGTTTTAGTCTATAGAAGATCGCAAATTTTTTCTCTAAAAAGCACGAATAGACTATCGTAAAGAAATTTTTGCGTTTTGCTGTTCGATAAATTCAGAAATAGCTAAGTTTTGTGATGTAATCGTAATATGAATGGTGTGCTGTAGTAAGTATTACTGCCACATTTGCGACACTACGACGCTGGGAACGCACTACGATCATCGGCGTAACGAAGACCACAAGGTAGCGAAATTAATTAATTATATGCCAAACTTATCATTATTTTATGTAGACTACAAAGCAGACCAATTTTTTGTTGGCATAGATGTACGCGTCAATTGTCAGATTAAAAACGAATTACAAGCGTGCACGATTAATTCTGCAAATTCAAACTACACTGTGTCCCCAAAAAACTGTCACACTTTGTCATTGTCACCAAATATTAGCCGATTTTCAAAATTTTTTTACTGTCAGACTTTATCGATAGTTTGCAATAAAGTAGTTATAAATTATTTCCTTAGCTATGTTGCTACACTACCTTGTGAAATATAGATATTCAAAAATTACTATAATCAGAATAAATGCATTAAAAACTTATCTTATTAAACAGTTTTCGACTAATTTGCTTATATAAATTTAATTAAATTTAATTAAATTTACTTATATTTAGTTTTTGATGATGGCCGGCGTTTGTAAACAAAAACATATGATGCTATCGTTAATAATGATTTTTAATGCTATGACAAAATACCGGTATTGTAACATGCCAGTCAGCATCAAAAACAAGGCCGTGATTAAAAAATTATACCAGTTTAAAGAACATGGTTTGCACAAAATACTGATAAAATAAGCTCTTAACTAAGATGACTGTCGCGCTCTATGCATGTCGTGTTGGTTATTGCGACTTACCGTGTGGACAATACCGCACGATTGGCACACCATAGTGCGTTCAAGGTCATCCAAGGTCATTGATTTTAATGTCATTTGAAAGCCAGTATTCGACTTCCTATTAGTGATCGATAGCAACTTAGGCCCTATCTTGTACCGTTTAGCCACAATACACCCGTTACAGAAAACGACAGACGACGACGGACGACAACCGTGTAAGACGCCTACAAAAAGCCGGCGTTCCCACGATGAAGGAACCACACGAGCTGGTCCGGGAAGACGGCAAGCGGCCTGACGGTTTGACATCCTGCCATGGAACTCTGGGCGCAGCGCCACTTGGGACGTCACAGTGGTCGACACTCTGGGAAACGCTTCTCTGTAGCAGAGTGCCATAACCAGTGCCAGTGCCGCTGAGACTGCAGCTGTCAGAAAAAGAAACAAGTACACCTTATTCAGCGGCACCCGCGATTTTTTCGAGTGGCACTGGAAACAGTTGGACCCATGAGTATCAGCACCCAGGAGTTCTTGGCACAAATCGAAAGGCGTTTGACCGAGGTGACGACGGACCATGGCCCTCTGTGGACGGACCCCCGTGACAAGACGTTGTTATTCCGGCGCGTGTCGGTCACTTTTCAACGCTTCAACGCGGCATGCCTATAGCTGACACGTTCGCAATTTCCGAGCGCGCATCGTAACCATTCCGGACATAATTTCTGTAGTTTAATATTTCAGCTCTCGGGAATTGAGTACTGGGGGTTATAATAAATAAATATATGAATAAATAAATTTTTTTACAACCCAGGAAGTAACATAAATTTTTACATTATTTGGCAAGGTTGATAGAGCCGCTTTCGAGGAAGTGGTTTTTCATCTAATTAAAACAAAATGCTTACCTGTTTTACTGTACGGACTCGAAGTCTGTCTGTTCCCTAACAAAAGCTGACCAGTATTCACTTGACTTTCCAGTCATGCGCTTTTAATGAAACTATTCTGCACTTCGAACATGGTAATAAGTAATGCATGTTTAAGTTATTTTAACTTTAGACTTCCAAGTGAATTGTTGCTCAAAAGGTACGAGAAATACTTAGTAAAAATGGTTTGTCATAGTCGTTGCTGTCGAATTCGGTCGGTTGGTCTTTCCGAGCAAGCATTACGATTGCCGTGTACGTGAGCGGACAAACCGACAGACAGACAGACAGACAGAATCTGCAGCTGCAGATTCAGCAGACTCTGCAGCGTGCTACATAGAGTGATGTCTAAGCGCCAGCGCGCGACAGTCAATTTTCGAAGACAAACTGCAAGAAGAAATGATTGGGCACTTTACTACAAAGATTTGGGAAACGCGAAGCACGGACCAAAGGCATGAGGCTGCAGACTGAAACGCGTGCATAACTGGAGAAAACGGGACCACTGTGGATGAACTGCTAGGCCTAGTAAACCAGGAAGTCCAGAAACAAACGTATTTTTTAACACACCATATACCTAAAAAGATGGTTCTAGCACAGTGTAGCATCGTACCAATCATTCACTGCGATCTTAGTCTGAAGTGTCTTGTTCGTTTTACAATGTGACTGTTGCCTATTGCTAGTTTTTCTTACATATATATTTTACAAGGTTGTGTAGCGACACAGTTAAGATGTGGTGAGATATTCAATAATCACTTTATTGCCAATTATTGTCAAGATAGTAAGCTAGTGAAAGAATTTTGAAAATCGATTAATATTCCGTGAAGATATAGAAATAACAAAGCGTGACGTTTTTTGGGACACAGTGAGTAAGGTGAACGTTACGTATAAAAATTTATCATGGATCAAAAGGCGAGGCGTCGAGTGCAGGGAGAACAATGGAAAGGGGTCTTCTTCTCCCCAGCCGGTTGTGGAGTCTTGGTAGCATCGTAAGCTTTTCCAGCAGAGTTTGAGGCAGAGCCTTAAAGCCGAAAATCATTTCGTACATTTTAGCCTCGTAGAACATTTCTGTTGGAACGATAGTGTATCGAGCTAAGCTATTCGGTAGTTCAAGAAATATTAACGTGCTGTTCATTGTTGCATCGTTTGTGACAGTCATAACAGTCTCTGTAATTACTACAACTCATTTACTCAAAAGTGGTCGTGAGCTTGACGTTACATGATCTCGTGACATTTGTGTGAGTAGAAAAAGGCGGGAACGGCAAAGCGTGGCTGCCTGCTGTGCATGACGGGAAGCTTTGCAACGTACGGCGAGTGGCGCATGCACATGGAAAGTGAGGAACACCAAAAGGTCAGAGTTTAAATAATGTGATCATATCACTTGCTTTAATAAAAATTATGGCATTTAGTTGTTTTTCATGTTTTGTGTTAAAACGTGCCATTCTGCTATATCATGGCAATGCTATAGGCCTACGATCAGAAATGCACGAAAAACTGTTCGGCTTTCAGGCAGCGTCTGACGACGATACTGTGATGTACAAATTCGCATAGTTTGTGTAATTCAAAAGCCGGCGGCATTTTTGCGAGTAGAAAAAGATCGAACTGGATCTGGAGCACCAGGCGCGCAAGTCGGGTAAATACGCGAGTCGTTATCGGAAGCCTGCTGAGACGACGGATGCGACGACGGATGCGACGACGACTGCGGGGGCAGCGGGTGCGGACGCGTCACGGTCGAAACCGGCAGAGGACATCGAGGCGGACGCGGTGGAGCAGATCACCCTCGACGACATGTTTGTCATCGACAGTGCCGGTGAATACAGCGTCAGCGGGGACGAAGCACCAGTTCCCGGCACAGCAGGGGGCGACGACAGCGGCACCGGTGCTCGCATGTCGAAACGAGACACTGCTGCCGACGCACATCGACGCAAAGACTTCCAACTCTACCTGTCGTACCTGCGCAGCGTCGACTGCAACTATCACGAAGTCGTAAGTACCGCCGTGCACGCACGACGTTTTTGTCTCCGATAAGATAACGATCACATCTTTTGCTACAATTGCACATATTTGGTACAACGTACAAGCGGCGTTTTCGCAGAAAATTTTGGCTAAGTCTGTAGAGCATAATACTTTTTTCTTACATTTATCTTGTCTTTTTCTCACTTTTCCTGCTCGTCCTTTCTTTTACCAGTAATAGCTAGGTTTTTTGCCTAGCTCCGAATCAAATCAAGCACGCGTAGTAAGCAGGAACTTTGTCACTTTTATGTGCAGTTTTTCACTTTTTTGATGGAATTAGAGTTTGCTTTGCCGTCACTGCTGCTCTTTCAGCTACTTTATAAATGGTTACGGTTGCCACAAGTTTACGTGTGTATACACCGTGTCTCAAAAAATTGGGGCCGTTTTTTTTATTTTTTGAATAAGTCCATTAAACATTAGCCGATTTTGATAATTTTTGACATGCAACATCGCGAAGAAACTGGACATAAACGACTGTAGTTTAGCCCACCTCACTATAATAATGTCACTACGCTACATTGTGAAAGGTAGAAATCGTAGTTTGGCTGTTTACAACAATGAATTCATACTGTGTAGAACACGCATCGCCTCAGAAAATCACTGAGACCACATTGAAAATCTGTTACATATTTAACAATAATGATATTCATTTTAATATTGTACGTCGACGAACTGAAATGACGCATTAGCAGCAGGTGAGCTGCTCTGGATCGCGCGTTATTGAATGTGCTGTTGGCGAGTGGCGTCAACGTCCACCGCTTGCATTCGTGCTGGAAGAGGACATTTTTAGCAGGTGCTGTAATAAAAATGATGCGATCTAACACGTATGACTTTTTTAGAGATAATAACTTTTACTCATATTTGTCACTATTCGGTTAATCATTTCCGAGCCGACGCATGCGCTACCACGTATGAATTCATTGTTGTAAACGACCAAACTACGACTTCTGCATTTTACAAGGTAGCGTAGCGACAGTATTACGAGATAGGGTAAACTATAGTTATTTACGTCAAGTTTTTTTGCAATGCTGCATGCTAAAAGTATCAAAATCGGCCAATGTTTAACAAAGTTATTCAAAATATAAAAGTGACCCCAATTTTTTGAGACACGGTGTATGTCGTACTTGTACTCGTAATTGCAGTTGTAGATTATTTTGACATATTCATGAAAATGTCCTAAGAAAGGGGTTGTTATGTAAACAGCAGTGGGATGATCAAAAAACGGTGATTTTCAGTGCTGTCGGCGCCATAACTTCGGAACCTTTAGAGACAAAGCCAAAATTATTATAAGGTGATGTAATATACAAATGGCCTTGAATGGTCTTAAATGACTAGATCTCTGAAGCGTTGAGCTGAGAAGCGTGGCTTTTTTAGACAACTGCAGAAGACAAGTAAGCCCAACAAAAACTAAAGGCGCGTACAGAGCGACGTAACTGAACTGAACTGAACTGACCAATGTATTACTGCTCGCTTTCTGGCCTAAATGCCTGAACATTCCGGCAAAATGTTTCAGTTTATAGCGCGCGCCATCATCGGGGAAGTTGGTTCTTTTTTTGTTGTTTTACAACGTCATTGCAATTTGCATTACACTCAAAACTCGGCTCACTTAAACGACCATGTTATACGGTTTATGACCGTTTTGGTCAGTGGGCCATGTCTATACGACAGTAAACTGGGATGTAGTTATGGCAGCAAAGTGGCATATTTATTAGAGCCAAGTACTGTAACCGTATCAGTCAACACAGAACCGAAGGTCACGACCTCAAGTCATAGGCCTATAGTGTGCATTTTGGTAACGCGTGACTGTATACAGTGTGGCTCATAAACGTGCGTGCACCAAACTGACGGCCATATCTTTGCTAAATGTTGATCGATTTTCGAAATGTATTCACTGACACACTTCGCGGTCATTTGCGATAAAATCGTCACTAAATATTTCATCACACCTGGAACCAATATAAATGTTGGAAACTGTCCTGCGTTAATGCGTATGACAACTGGTGAGAATCAAGTTAAGTTTCGTCGATTTTGATTTCGGGATCGACATCAATGGACGTGTAGTCCAACTTCGACGCGCCGTGTGTCACTGTTGGCGAATGACTAAGCATCGTCGTATGAGAAAAAAACGTTTCTGCTCCAACGCCTAATAATTGCTACACTAAGTTCTACTCTTAATTTGTTTTCAGTATGTATTTGGTGCGAACAACATTTATCACTAAACCAAATCAAATTAGCACCAATCAGCAACTGCTTTGAACAGCTAAGTTTCAAATATCAGTTTGCTTTTGCCAGTTCTTTAGCAGGCGTCTCTTTAAACACTTCAATGCAAGATCGCGGTGGAAAAAATGATCCGTACAATACCAGCTTATATAATGTATAAGCTTAGTGAGAAATAAATTTGTAGTTGGTCTTGCTGGCTCATCTATACCATAGTCACATTTTCTTTAGTTTATGCACGCATAGTTTGCCGTTGCTGTGCTTTGGTCGATGCAATTTTGAAAAATTTATATTTTACAAGGTAGTGTAGCGACGCGTTTGAGGTTTGGTTGGATCTTATAGGCATTCCTATCGCAGATTGTTCGCATGCACAGTGTGCGTTAAAAGAATTTTGAAAATTTATTTGAATTTACCAAAGATATGGACAAAAATGCTTGGTGCCGTATTTTTTGAGTCACGGTATACCTTGCCATAGGCGTTTACGTCGAATCAGTCAGACTAAATCTGTCCACGCGATCTAGGTTGCGCAGTTTGTATAGCCTACCCTACCATTTGCTAGCTAGTTTATGACTTTATGCGTCTCTGTTAGCCTGACCGTGACGCCATCAACCAACACGTTAAATTGACGCCCGACTTGTAACTCTAATTATACTTTTTTAAGTTAAAGTTTGACAAGACAACAACACAACACAAAAACTGTAAAAAAACGACAAAATATTTTATTTTAAAATACGGGAGTGCCGATGAAGTAACAAAATCTGGTTATTACTGGTAAAAGAAAGAGAGATTGGATGGGAAGAAATGTGAAATAGTGGAGTAAATTAGTAGTATCAGTGTATGACACACGAGCCCAAAATCGGAGTTAATCAGGTGTTGATTTATAACGCTACTTTCTGACATGTGTGATATACTAAGGCGTAATGTACAAGTTTTGGCTGGTTTATCGATATTCAAATTTCAAATGAGTCGTCGTCTTCAGTAAGCAGGGATTGCGCAGTTTGCGCTAACGAAGTCGGATGCCCAGTATTGAGGTGTTTACACGATCCAGCAAACGTCCAGCAAACTTCCAGCAAATTTATCCAAAATGCACGTGCTAATGCTGGACGTTTGCTGGATCGTGTAAACACCCTATAAAGCACTGCTGAACTGGGCTCGCGTCTTGGCAAAAGCGCCGAGACTATTGTGCTTGGGGTTGGCTGTGGAAGCTAGTCGCCCTTCAGCCGCAAAGGTTTCGGGGCTGCCGTTGAAGGTAGTTTTCGAAAATTTCGATAGTTATTTGGTGCATTGGCAGAGTGCGTCTAAAGAGGACGACGAGGCGGATGATTTGCGGATGGATCTCGACGATGAAAGCGAAACAACGTCTCCCGTCGGTAAGCAAACATTCAGGCAACTAACAGAATATTTACAGCCAGGCCAATGATGTATACCGTAGGCCTTTATGGAAGATAGAATGTCAGAGATTCATTTCGTAATGCAAAATAATTCCTATTGCCAAAAAGATACCAGTAACTGGAGTAATGTAGTAAATTAAGCATTATTATTATTTTGGGCTGTTGGTTAATGCGGAGATCGTGACAAACATAGTGTTCAATTTTTTTCCTATAGAAAATGTTTGATTACTTATTGCTCTTTTCAATTTTGTTACACTGTAGTGCACAAGATGAACGTACACGTAGCTATGCGTGATTAAAAGACATAAGACGAGTATAATGCATTGCAGCAACAAACTGTTCCTCGTTCATTGATGTACAATGACTGTATGCTGTGCTAGGTGCGGACTGCATGGTGGAGGTTACTGGTGTTTTCTGCTGCGCATGTCGTGAACTGTGGCAAGACCGGCAACAGGCGCTGACAAAACACTGCGCCAGCGAGAAACATCGCCAGAACTACGAGGTCTGCGTTAAAACTTATGCTAAAATAAGTCTAGTTTTCAACCAACGCGACGCACGCAACGCAACAGACGCAACAAATGAAAATTGCTTCTCCATTTTGTTAATCTGACCGTTTTTGACATTTCTGAACATGAGCGTCATTTCGCAATGAGTAGTGATATTATCCTTTTTGTCATAGGCCCATATGTTTTTGCTAACGGATTCAGAAAAGTTAATGTAGTTGCGCCTGTCAAATACGCCATTAAGTAACCGATTTAACAACGTTCGTGAATAATGAATTTAGTTCAGGGTGACGGGAGAGACCAAATATATACACTTGTCTCAAAAAAAGTATCCCCGACATTTTCAACTGTAACTTGAAAACCAATTTTTAGATTTTGATAATTTTTTGGTATAAATATTTCTGACACAACTTGCCATCAAATGACCATTTAGTTTCTCACCTCACCCAATGTTTGTTTCTGCACTACCTGGGGAGAGCACAACCAGCGAAATATCACTTTTTTATCCAATGCGATGTGATTGCTTAATTAACGTAACGCGTAAAACACATTTTGTTTACATTTCTGACACTGTGGCTGACATTTCATCCAGTTGGCCATTTTTAACTGCTTGCAGTAAAATTGCTTGAAGTGTTGGCCCACTATGCGAACACAGGCAAGGAAACGTTTTCTCCATTCATTGACAGCAGTATTGATA
>Ga0209671_1005197_pt1 | contig 13106 bp, 8 predicted proteins | sample WorMetHERISLAND2_2_FD_187401 | JGI IMG/M metagenome (GOLD analysis project Ga0209671, IMG submission 187401) | Marine gutless worms symbiont microbial communities from Max Planck institute for Marine Microbiology, Germany - Olavius geniculatus... | ecosystem: Host-associated > Annelida >... | reverse complement strand
CCTATCAACGGAGAAGTCAGATGGTGTCAGCCGTCAGTCGTCTTGTGTACAGTTCACTCGGCAACGGACGTAACGTGCAGGCCGCACTGAACGCTATGAGAACGCAACAGCTCATTGCCTTCCGAGTTAGTTTTGAGTCTTACGCGCGACAGCAGAATGCTTCGCGCGTCTTAGCTATGGCCTGGGTGTCTGTCTGTTTGTCTGTTCGTCTGTCATACTGCGGTATTGTATCAAAACGGGGCAAGCTAGGATTACAAAATCTTCACTGTGGGCTGCCCCAAGGACTCTAGTTTTTTATGACGAAATTTCGTGCCGACGAGTGAGAGGGTTCCCCTCGAACAAGAACGTGAAAGAGGGGTACCCCCATAAAACTTCTTATTTTACCGCTATTGGCTCGTCTAGCCTAAAACCGGTTGCAGATACCACAGACATACTGCTTACCATGACAAGCACTGGTGACAAGCTTTTTAGGGCTATCAACATCGATGATCTTAAACGACTTTGAACCCCCAAAATAAGGGCTTGTAGTGAATTTTTCGCGATTTCTGGCTGCGACACACCTTTTAAGCGTGATGTGTGCCGAAATGGCTGAAGATGAACCAACACAACCTGCATATGAAATTTTTAGCATTAAACGTAGATTTTAGCAGTTCAAGTCCCGATCTCCTGGGATCAAGGAGGCCTGCGCATGCGTACGTCAAAGAGAGGTGCTTCTATAAAAAGTGATTATTTTACTAGTATTGGCTCGTCTAGCATGTAAACAGTTGCAGGTAGGCACAGACATGCTGCTTATCATAACAAGCACTGGTGACGAGCTTTTTAGTGGTATAAATTATCGATGATCTTGAATGATCTTAAACCCCCCAAATGGCAAATTCAGTGTTTTTTGCGATTTTGCGGTGCACCATTTAAGGGTGAATTGCGACGAAATGGCTGGAGGTAGAGCAAGACGACCTGTGAAGAGAAACTGCTAAGGCTGTCGCGCGTCTCAGAAGCTTTGCTCAAATTACTTGTCATTCCACGCTGGCACTCGTGCTACGTATCTGTCTATCACGTTGTCTACAGTGGGACAACCTGGCGATAACGCACCGGAACTAGTCAAACGACCGGCTAGCCTGGAATAAGTGCCTGCCAAACCACTGTCTGGAGTGTATACGTTAGTTAAATTTGACTTTTACTTACCCTATACTCCAGACTTTATTAACATACACATGACCGCAGCTGTTGCATAACGTGATGAAAACAGCTTAAAGAATGCGGCAAAAAAGTATCACTTTAAGTTGTTTGCCATTTTCTAAGCAACTGTTTTGATTTTCAACGCCAAATTGTACGCACTTATGCACTTATTGCCTGTTCTTATCTGCAAAAAAGGCCAAGCAGCTTCTGATAAGTTTTTACTTTGCAAAGCTACGATTTTTTGTGCGACAATTGTGCTAATGTAACCTACAGTTTACCGAAACTTCTGTTGCGAGCGAACAGAGTTGGTTGCATTGTTTAGGGCAAGCGTAGCGTTGAGAGCGTGGCTATACTGATCACGGACGGTCCGTCATCAACAAACACTCAGTCGGTCATCGCTGAAGCTGCTTTAGCACATGCCGCTTGTATCAAGGTCTTCGCCATCGGAGCTTCTCAGTCGGTGGACAGGAATGAACTTGAGTTGATTTCGTCTTTGCCGAGACTTGAATATCATCAGTGGTGGACGGTCGGCAACCTCGCCAGTCTGCCGTCCATAGAGTCGGCTGTTGCGACGGACCTCTGTCGGCCCGAATACGGTAGGTTAAACAAGTTTCGCTTTTTGACCGTAAAATATGGTGTTTCGAGTTTTGCTTAGTTTCGAGTGTTGTTTTACAACTTAGGCCAACGTCACTTTTTTTCTATTTTTAGGATGTGATTTATTGTCAGCATATGCGTGTGACATGATAAACTATTTTTTACTCTTACTCGGTGTGAACCACGAAATTTTTTTTACATCATGCAAGGTTCTGGTTAGGCGAAATCGCTGTTGTAGCGCAAGCGATTTGCCTGTTTCTCCGCAGCTGTTCGTTGAGTGGTCTGTCGTCTATCTGTCGTCTGTCATATTTGTGCATCTTTCTTAAACCGTTCGACAGAATTGCATGCCACCTGGCAGGTGTATAAGGTCAAGTGATACATTGTGTTACAAGTGGGATGCTGACTTTTTAGAAAAAGGGCTCAAAGATTTAAGTTCAAACCACCAGTTGCAAATTGTGACCAAACTATCAGTTTTTTGCTGCCACCTAGGCAATACAAAAAAAGAGTTGAGTGACTTGCCAGAGCGATTCCGCCTTTTCACAAATTACTTTGGTCCTGTTTTACGGTCTTACTTTCAGGAGTATAAGTTCGTTGCTTAGCATTGTGTGATTTTGCAAAGTTGTAGTTGAACCGTACTTTTGATCTCGTGGATCTGGTTTTAACCTTTATAGTTTTTGTGGAACCTTTTCGTTGGTAGGTGCAGTGTTTTAAGAATAATTGCATTTATAAGTTTCAGCGATTGCAATTGTACTAATGTATCTGCAATAATCATTACAGGTGTGGTTTGTAAGTTCACGGAGCGAGGAGGTTACCAGTGCTTCTGTCAGCATGGATTCTGCGATACGCGACCCATGAATGGAACAGTCTGTCGAGGTTATTTCTTTGCATCTTTTAACGACATTGTTGTTTATACCGTGTCCGCAAAAAAAGTGCAAATTTCAGCTGTTAAAAATGCTTACCAGTTCGACAGATTTACACGTTTAACTAAAAGACAATGATAAAGAACAGATTTTTTATGCTAACTGGATAAACCAAAATACGAGATGTATTACTGCACGCGGCTCATGCAGGGGCCGAAATAAAACGACCAACTGATTGATTGAGCGATTGACCGAGTGATTGGGATAGCATGCTGTTTGACAGACGTGAATGAGTGTGACGTACTCAACGGCGGATGTCAGCAGAGATGTAGCAACTCGGAGGGTTCATATTCATGTAGCTGCAATACGGGATTCGTTCTGGCTTCCAACGGCAAAATGTGCATCGGTAAGGCTACGTTACCGTCATCGTTGGAAACATTATCAGCGGCATTTTAGTTTTGTGCATTTTTAAAGTTTTATCCCAAGCCCAGTAATGGTGATTGACTGAAGAAAGTTTTGTAATTAATGTCCGACAAGCTGTCCTAAGTCTCAGTCAACAAGTCCATAGGCCTACAGTACTAAACTTCGCAAGAATTCTGGCTTGTGAGAAAACTAAAACGAACTTGTTATTTATGCGAAAGTCCATCTTCAGCATAATTTTAAATGTGAAGTAGAGTATCGAAAAAAACTATATTTAGGTGAGATTTTTGAAAACTGTAGAAAACTTCCTTTGTTAGCTGCAACATTTTATAACTTTTTTTCAATTGCGATATAAATACTAGCGAATAAAAAATTTGAAAGTTCGTTGGATTTTTGTAACTAAACTAATACGTGTAGGTTTTAACGTTAAGCTTCCAACGATGCAAGTGATTATTGTGTGGATTGTGACTAGACATAAACGAGTGCACCGATCCAAGTACCTGTCAGATCGGACGATGCGTCAATTCATACGGTAGCTACTATTGCCTCACCCGCAGCTCCGTCGGTAAATGACATTTTTCGTTCACTCCCGGCGTGTACAAACTACAGAAGTGGACTAAACTAAACTGAAGTTAGATGCGCAAAGCAAACAAATTGGCATATCGGTTTACTTCAGTTTATTTCTGTTCGTTATGCGGCGAAGCGCACAAAGTGAGTTGAGTACAGTTCAGTTTTTTCGGCTCTACACCCGCCTTTACTTGTTTAGAGAAAGACGACTTTTCTGTCATGCCAAAGTAGGTTTACATTAGATTTCGAAGTAATTTTAATACCGGTCGATTTCGGAAATTTTTGGAAAAATATGTTACTTACTGTAACTTCGCTGTTTGATTCGCGTACAGTGTACGCGCACGGGATGAATCCGGAACGAAGGAGGTCGCTCACTTTTGCGTGCTTGCCAAGCACATGTCAACCAATAACTGTAACTAACGTTAAACCACACTGAGCTCGCACTGGCACTGTTGTAATTTTCGGCTGCAGTCGTGCGTCGTAAAGCAAACGACCGTGTAGCCTATACCAGCTGAGCGTGGCGTTTAGGTACAATACACCACTCTGTCTGGAGTGGTATAAGCTCGTATTGCGTACGCGTAGTCGTTTATCCACTTGAGCAGTGCGGTGTCTAGTACGAAAATGTCTGTGTTGGTAGTGTATCCGCTATCGCTCGGCCAGGTCGGCAGCAACCCGTCGGTAAGCGTTGACCAGTCGGCGGTAGGAGGTCACGGTGTACTGACGGTAGCCCTGGGAGTCAGTCTCGGTGCCGCGCTGGCAGTCATAGCCGTCCTTATCGTCGTGGTTCAACGCGACCACGTGACCAGTCGACCGAAGACCTCCACCAGCGACACACACCCGCAGACGCCGTCGTCGCTATCGGTGTTCGAGTCGATTCGTTCGAGGTTCTCCGTCAACGCGGCCGAACCTTCCGACGACGACGATGACCAACCGTCGTGATCCGTCGACGCACTGACAATACTAACGCCATTCCAGCACTAACAGCCTAGCCTTAGCGCTCACACTCAGGGCTTAATTTGTATCGGGGCATTGTCTGATACGGCGTGCCTGCATTTATTTCGAAAGCGGTACGGTTGATGCATGCTGTGTGAATCTGCGAGGTTTAAAATGTAGAAAAATACGTATCAGATGCGTTTCTCAAGCTTTAATGCACCAAAACTTGTTTTCAGTCAGGGCCCCGCCCCGCATCGCGCCTGCGAGCATACCTTGATGGGGTGTGTAACAAGGGGCATATCATTTATTATTTCCTACTTATTTTCTTTTTTTTCGACGTTTTTGGCGTCTTGATATCGACGTTTCTATCACTAGTACTGCCACTGTCTTTTGCAACAAATTAAGCCCTGATCATACTAATACAATACCATCGTTACTGATACTTAAGTATCAAACAAAACGTCATCACCTACAGCTTTAATGCTCCGTGTACACTGTAATAGTGCTGTAAAAAAGAAGTTTTCTGTAAACGTTAAAAATGGTGATGCGTTGACAGGGTAACTGCTACTACTATTATTAATAATAATAATATTGAAACGTTAATAGCAATTATATTATTTTATTATTTTTACATGTATTACTGTTATTTTTATTATTAACCTTTTGCTTAGGGCGTAAAATTATTATTAATAGGCATCTATCTTTTATTATTACACTGTGTCTCAAAAAACAGCCCGAACATTTTCGATTGTAACGTGAAAAAGGATTATCGAATTTTAAGAATTTTTGATACGAATATTCTTGAAACAACTGGCCATGAAATGACCATTCAATTTTCCACCTCATTCAACGTCTCTTCCTGCACTACATGAAAAAAGCTGAACCAACAGAATGTTACATTTTTATTCAAAGTGGTATGATTACTTAATGTAAATAACGCACAGAAGCGCATTTTGTTCACATTTTTAACACTTTGGCTGACACATCGTTTTTAACTGCCTGCAGTAAAATTGCTCAAAATGTTGGCCCACTGTGTGAACACAGGCATGAAGATGTTTTTTCTGTTCATTGACATCGCTATCGATAATGTTCTGCTGCAGATTAATCCAGACTTCACCATCGTTGCTTTTTAAATTCCTAAACATTTCTGAACGTCATCTGTTAGACACACTACTGCATGACAGTCAAACTTTGTAATCAATTGGCTGTTGGGGGCCACAGATCTGGATAGACGGAATTATTCGACGTTTATTTCATTCATTTCAACACGTATTTTGTTTGGTCAGATTTTCCTACGTAATGCAGAAACAAACATTAAGTGAGGTGGGCACTTAAACAGTCTTTTAATGTCCAGTTGTGTCAAAAATATTTATGCCACAAATAGTTAAAATCTAATAATCATTCTTCTAGTTACGATTAATAATGTCGGAGATGTTTTTCACGTTTTTTGCATATTTTAACGCATATTTCGCTTTGTTTTTTCCCTAGGTAGTGCAGAAGGAGACGTTGGCCGGTGAAGTGGCAAATTGAATGGTCCTTTAATGTCAAGTTGTGTCAAGAATATGCATACCCAAAATTAGAAGAATCTGATAATATTTGTTCAAGTTAGAATGGAAAATGTCAGGGATGTTTTTTTCGATACACAGTGTACTTGCAGACGGCTGACTGCAGATGCGCTTAAAATTGTCAAAACTGAATTCAGCGTTTACGTTTAGTTTTTAGTTCAAATTTCGCAGTATGTTGTGAGCGTCTTGACTTTAATGGAAATAAAATGTGTGTTTTTTTATCGGCCCGGTTATGTTGAATTAGATCAAGTTCTGGGTCCTTTATGCGTTGTCAACAATTGACTTTTGTAGCTAATTTTATAATAATAAAATGTTCTTTTTTAAATTTTTCATCAAGTATTAGTATTGATGCAGTTAGTAGTAGCAGATTGGTCGAAAATAGTTTGTTTACTAGTGGCATTCGCCAAGCTTTTTCGTTAGTCATTTATCGACCTAAATCCGTCCACTTCGTTTCACCAAAGTATTCGTGTACTTCAATCAGCTGCTTACTACTGTACAAAAGAAAAATAAATATCTATTTCTGCGTGTACCTTATCACAATGTTTGATTTTGTTTTATTGTTTTTCTGCAATAATGATAACAAAAACAAATAAAACTAAAATATATGAACTTATGCGGTTTTTGGCGCCATCGAAAAGCGAAGAGAGTTAGTTGGTTTAAAGTGACGCTGGGGTGAGATCATAATAATACGCCGTGTCTCAATAAAAAACCTGCCACTTTTCTTTTTTAAATCTTAGTAAAAAATTAACCAATTCTGGTAATTTTTGGCGAACAACATCAGGAAAACATGACGTAAATGATGGTAGTTTAACTCATCTCACCTTATAACTGTTTTACACTACCTCGTAAAATGCAGAATACGTAGTTTGGCCGTTTACGACAACGAATTTATACTGAAGAGCGCATTCGTCGGCTCAAAAATCACTGAAACCACAAAATCATTGAAAATCTGTTACATATTTAACACTAATTATATTCATTTTAAAATCGTACTTTGACGAACTGAAATAGCGCATCAACAGGGAGTGGGCCGTTTCGGGTCTCGCGTTATTAAACGTGCTGTTGGCAAGTTGCGTCAACATCCACCGCTTGCGTTCGTGCTAAAGGAAGACATTTTAGCACATACAGGAATAAAGAATAATGTGATGTAAACACATAAGACTTTTTGAGAAATAATGACTGTTACTCTGTTTGTACATATTTAATTATTTATTTTTCGAGCTGTCGCATGTGCTACCCAGTATGAATTATTCATTGTTGTATACGGCCAAACTACGACTTCTAAATGTCACAAAGTAGTGTACCAACAGTATTGAGGTAAGGTAAACTAGACTATAATCATTCACGTCAGGTTTTTCGTGATGTTGTGTGCCAAAAATTATCAAAATCGGCTAATGATTTACAAAGTTATTTCAAAAATAATTGTGGCACGTTTTTTATTGAGACACGGTGTGTAAAGTTTTTTTTCAATTTGCGTTTGTTTAGTTTGTTCAGTTTCCAGTAAAAAGCCGTACAAGACAAACAATGAGGGCAGCAGAAGTATAAAAGCGAAGTGGATAAACGTGACGAACAAAACCGCTAAATAATTTCAGATTTGCCTACGAATTATAATAGCCAAAAAGTTTGTAGCAGTAACAAAAAACAGATCTGCAGAAGATAACCGGTAAATTGATAATGTAAATTTTAGAGGTAAAAGGTGTGGTGCAAAAGTTAGCAAAATAACGTGAATGACAAATTGATAATTGGACATAGATGCACACAGAAATAAAGATAAGGTAGGTGTGGGTGAATTTAAATGCTTTGAGGACAGCACGAGCAATAAGAGAGTTCTGGGTATGTTGGAGACGGTCTATTTGAGACTTAGATTGTAATTACAGAAAACTTTACAGTAGTCAAGTCTGCAGTGACACTGGTTGTTTTGGAATTAAGGTAAAGACGAATGCAGCAAAGTTGACGAATTGAGAATAGCAAGCTTTAGACAGTGCAGATTTTTGATCGAAGAAAGTGAAGTTTTCGTCGAATATAAAGCCAAGGTTACGAGCAGAATAAGTAGTGTTTTGAAAACAGCTGTGCATTTTAGCAAGTAGCTGTTTAAGCCCGATAAGAATAAGTTCAGTCGTTAGCATATGATCATATTGAGTTACGCAGAGTTTTGCTACTGTCTCAGTGCATGCCAGACTCTTCGTGACTCTGTAATTATATGCCTGCTATAAATGAACACGACTTGGACTGATATTCTACTAGTCATGTAAGTGAGTGCGTTACGGTCGCTTGGCGTTAACAGCACATCGGATCGACTTCACTGGGGGACAAATATTCGTTCCATCCCCATCTAATTCCCTACTCTACCTTACCCATCGTCCAACGCGCGAGCCAAATAAAACGAAACAAAAGGAAAATCAGCCAGGAGCGAACCGGCAAAAGGACGAATGTGTCATAAATTTAGTCCATCTCGCAGCTACACCGTGGCCCATAAAAACGTGCCACTGTTATTTTTTGAATAGCTCCATGAAACATTGGCCGATTTTAGTAGTTTTTGGCACACAAAATCAAAAATACACTTGACGCAAATGACTCTAATTTTGGCCACTCACTTTAATACTGTCGCTACACTACCTTGTGAAATGTAGAATTCGTAGTTTGGCCATTTACAACAATGCATGTATACTGGATAGGGCACACATCGGCTCAGAAATGATAAACTAAATAGCGACAAACAGGATTGGCAACTATAATGAACTATTGCATCTTGAAAAGTCACACGTGTCACATCACATTATTTTTATTGCAGCATGTGCTCAAAATGTCCTCCTCTAGCATGAATGCAAGCTGCAAACGTTGACACCCCTCGCCAACCGCAGGTTCAATAACTTGCATTTCACGAAGTAGTGTAGCGACAGTATTAATGTGAGGTGGCCAAAACTAGTCATTTTTGTCGCGTTTTTTCCTGATGTCGCATGCCAAAAATTATTGAAATCGGCTGATGTTTTACGGAGCTATTAAAAAAATAAAACTGGCGCGTTTTTATGGACCACGGTGAATAGTTCGGTCTTTATAATGGTGTTGATTTCACTGCTCGGACGTCGATTTCAGCCAGTAGACCGTGACTGGCTAGCTGTTGGCAAAAAGCTCGCGGTAAGTTTGTTTCGTACAACCATTTTTTCGTCTTCTACTTAGTTATCAAATAAAACATATTTTTATTTGCAGTTATTTGCAGTATCGTGTTTATTTTGCATGCCTCGTGTGCGTACGTGTGATGAAATAAAAGTGTACAAGTAATGTTAGCGGTAGGGGTTTAATTTCAAAATAATATAAACGATGCAGCAACTTCTAAAATTTATTTCCTGCGACCTCGAAGTCATACTTTTGTGTAGCGATTGACACTTGCTTATACGAAGCAACTAACTTACAATTCAAATAATCCACTTTTATACTTACTTATTTATTAACACTTGCATGCGGTCTCGTGATCCCGGCGCGTTGAATTGCTCAGCGTTTTCTTACTGCCGACAGCGCTGCAAGCTAGCGCTGAGTTATGGGGTGTTCACACGATCCAGCAAACGTCCAGCAAACTTCCAGCAAATGTATTCAAAATACACGTGCTAGACGCGCTGGACGTTTACTGGACGTTTGCTGGATCGTGTAAACACCCTATAACTTAACGCGCCTCTCATCTATAGTTTCGTCACATCTTAAACGTCATTTTGGCGAGTGTTTTCGTCATATATCGACCGATTAAAAAATCAGTGGTAGCATTTAGCATAAAATTGGGAATAAAGATCTCATTCCATCACGTCTTGATGGCTACTACGTGAAATTTTAAGGCTACGAAACAGTTGTGTCATGTACGCTGGGATTATGTCAACGTGTCACTGTTTACTCCAGTGCCCGCAATTTCAACTTGCTGTCATCTGCGGTTCGCTGATGTCGGCTATTTAGTCACACCAAAAACCAAAATTGTGGGCTTCGGTCTTCGAAGCTTATTATCGGCTGCTGATTTGACAATCGGACAGTTCTCTGGCCAGCTAAAGACGGAAATATATTCACTGAACTTAACTGAACTAAAAAGATTAACTTACCATATGGCAGCAACTTTTTCAGCTAAGGTGCAAGGTGAGTGCAAAAATAGCATAATTATATTTTCCTTTATTGTAGGGCTTCTTTGCGCTACATCGGCTAAACCCAGAGGCCAATTATCCACGTACCAGAATTCACTTTAAGATAAGATTATGCCCATGGTTTTTGCTCGCGTCGCACAAATGAAACTCAGCCGCAATACGACAGCGGCATTCTTGTATTGCATTTATGAGAGCTTCGTTAGTGGCCTGTTAGCTATTGTAGTTTATAGCCCTGCGGTTAAACAGTTAGAGCAGACCACCCTGAAGCAGAAGTCATCTATAGCTATATAGGCTATACTCATTAGCGGGTGCTCGTTTAAGTCTCTCAATGGCTGCGTTTTGATGCGTGACGTTCTGCGTGAACGAACTGCGTCGATTGCCCAGTATCTGATTGCAAGGCGCGGTCGGTCGAAGCCATAATCTCGAACGAACCGACTTCTCTTCGCTACCAGAACACCAGCGTCTGCTGTAACGTTAACTTTGTCGTCGAGACAAGTTCTGTTGACGTTTTCAGCTCACCAAACTTCACTTAATGTGGCGTCATGGTAATGGGCAGGGTTGGAAAATTTCCCCGTTGTCGTAAAATAATTTTGTTTTTCTTGTCTGAAGATTTTTTTAAAAAGTACCAAATTATTCGGTATAATAATCAACTGAGAGGTGAAAGATTTGATGGCAAACATTAAAGATCGCCTTTGTCAAGAATTTGCAGCTGTTTGCTGGTGAAGTGCAATTTTTGCTCCTAAATTCTTTATCCACGACGCCGCTATCCGCTCACGTTACTTCAGTTTGTTGCGGATTTGTTGCAAACAACAACATTTTTAAAGTGATGCTATTTTATAATTTTCTTATTAATTTTGAGTTCGATAAATTGGTAATATGAAATCAACCTACAAAATCGTGTTTTGCCCCATTTTTTCATCACAGCATTCACTGTTTACCGACTCTGTCCACATTTTTTTCTGTAGCCGATAAAAGAGAACGTGACACTGAAACACCTAAACTTGAAAAAAAAATCATTGTGATGACTTCAGGCTGACGCAGGCTGCTTTAAACGCCGGTATGCCTCACAAATGGTTGGCCCGTATGGCGGAAGCCTCCCTTCCGGGCGCCGACGACGAAATTACGTCACTGAAAACAACAGAAACGAACTTGAAGAAGATAACTATCGTTTACTAAAATGTAGGACAAAACTAAAATTCAAACCAGTAATCGGGGTCAACAGATTATCGGTAAATTAATAGTGATCGGTGCCCTTATGATGTTGTATGTATATATCGAACTGATCAGTGACGATGCGGTGGTCAGCAGCTGCATGGTGGGCGATAGTTGGTCTCCTGGCAGGGGTCATCTCAACACCTACCGCCGCTCAACGTGAGTTCAATTCAGCTTCAATTAAACTGCAGTTTTAATTAGACCGCCCGAAACGTTCACTTGGTGGAGATGATAAAGTAGGTTATGCCTTTTTTGCGATGAAGCATAACAAAACAAAATAAAATAGCAACTTGCGTCATCGGTCATTACTCATTAGTGAATTTTTACGCGTTTATGTCATGTCGGTTGCAGAATGTCTCCTTGATTTGGCATTCGTTGTCGACTCGTCGGGCAGCATAATTTACAAGGGTCAAACCAACTGGGACACTGCGCTGCAATTCGTCGCCAACTTTTCGCGTCAGTTTATTATTGGGCCCGACAACGTGCGAATCGCCTTTGTCATCTTCAGTACCACTGCGAAAGTTGAATGGGGCTTGACGCGATACCACAAAAAGAGACAACTTATCAATGCTATACGAAACGTCCGTTACCTCGGAGATAAGACAAACCTCAACGATGCTCTCTACGTGATCAGGACACAAGTATTCGCGACAAGCCGCGGCGCTCGTCCAAACGCCACGAAGGCTGCTATCATCCTGACTGACGGCGAAGACGACGTGCCAGTGCCGGGAACACAGCTGACGCTACAGAACGCTACGGCGTGTAAAAATGCCGAAATCCGGCTGATCGCGATCGGCATTTCGAACGTAGTAAATCGAAACCGCTTGTTGCAGATCGTCTCCGCTCCATCCGACTATCACGCCGTGGACGAATACAATACTTTACCTACAATAGTCGCTCAGTTGCAGCCGCGGGATATTTGTTTCCCTACACCACCTCCACCTACGCCTGCACCTGTTCCAGTACCAAGTAATGTGCTGCATTTTGTTTGTTCCACGCACAAGTAGCTTCAGATTTGAGTTCTAGTTTTAATAATAATTTATAAGAGTGTTCTTCATTGGTCCTAATTAAAAAGTTACAAATTATAGCATACGTCATACATCAAGCTGGTATTTTTTTGGTAAAATGAAACAAAAAGAATAGTTGTTAACGATCTTGGGCACTCATTACAGTTTGAAAAAAAGTTAAACTAAGAAGTTTAAAACAGGTGCTATAGGCTGCTATATACAACGCCAGATTTACCCCAAATTAATATGAATATAAAACCAAACAGCTTTAAATACTTATGAAGATAATTGACAAAAAATTGCCTACGCGAGTACGAAGAGTATTTTGAAGTAAATAACAATTTACCAATTCATCTGACATTCAATTTGCATGTGGTTTGCTTGTATATGGTCATAAAATTACATTGTTTTCTACAGAATGTTCGTTGTGCGACATCGAGCTGGCGTTCCTAGTCGACTCATCTACCAAAAGCAACCCAAACGCATGGACACAGATGCTTAACTTCGTCAGTGAGGTAGTCAGGCAATACAACATCAACTCCAACTGTGTGCGAGTCGCCGTCATTCGGTACGGCAATAACGCCGACGCACCAATCCAGCTCACCTCGTACAATGACGTCAACCGTCTCGTAGCAGCCTTAGGTCAAATCCAGC
>Ga0209671_1005196_pt1 | contig 13107 bp, 8 predicted proteins | sample WorMetHERISLAND2_2_FD_187401 | JGI IMG/M metagenome (GOLD analysis project Ga0209671, IMG submission 187401) | Marine gutless worms symbiont microbial communities from Max Planck institute for Marine Microbiology, Germany - Olavius geniculatus... | ecosystem: Host-associated > Annelida >... | reverse complement strand
AATAGTCCAATCAATTTGATTTTGAAACTAAAGCGCCAAAGTCGTCTACTTACGTATGTTAACAGCTATTCTGAGACTTTTTCAGCGGGATGCACTTCTGTTAAAGGTAAAATATGGGTAATTTACCGGAAATTTAGTGGTAAATTACCAGTAAATTTACCGGTAATTTTCGGTAGTAAATTACCGTTATATTTTTCGACGGTAACATTCCCAATCTTACCGGTAATTTTTGAACACTACTTCGACTGCTGGGTCTAGTGGTGATGGGGTGGTAAGAACGAGCAATTTTACTTAATTTGGTCGTTATATTTTTTGAACCTTGAGATTTGTAAGCGGTTTTCTTGCAACGGGGACTTGTCGCAAAGATTTTGTTGCAGTCGGCTTGTCAAACGAGGTTTTTGTCACAAGAAGGGACATTTTTTGTCAGTATAGATTTCTGTCACAAGGGTTCTGGCAAAGAAAAATTTGTCGCAATGCGGAGTTTTTGGTAGCGGAGAATTTGCAGTAGGCCTAGGCTCTACGGTTCTGCGTTGAAGGTGTCTGTCCGTACCTGCCAATGGACAGAAAAATCTACTCACTTTTAGTTTCTTTTCCTTCTCCAGTACGACGTCTCGGCAGATGACCGGCGCGGTGACGATGAAACTGAGCATTATAATGAACGGCATCTGCAGCTGAAGCACCACGATGAACCTATCATCAGTGTATGGCGGGTACGGAAAGCTTCTCAGCTTCACGTCCACAGCCGCGGCTGACCAGCCGGCCAGTTCTAGCATGATCTGTAGGTCGACTGCACGCTGGATCGACACGAACCCTTCGTAATAGTAGCCTGCAGTTGCACACAACATTACAAAACATAGGCCTAACCATAAACATCAGACTGCGTGACCACGGTCTACCGTGACCAAGCATCTTACACTGTCAATCAGGATTGCACGAGACTTCAAATAGTTAGTTAAAGTATGAACAGCTTGGCAGTATTGTACAACAAAAGAATAAAGTATTCACGCTAACCAATGTTGAAATTCTATAGTCTATTCGCGTCTAAAAACAGTAAACGGCAAAATTTGCCGAGGCAAAACAAACGCCAAACATAATGAAAGGCGACCAAAGTAATTCGTTCATTGGTGCCTTCACCTAACGAATCATAAGAAGGCGAATGCAAGTTTTGGATGGAGTCTAACCCCAATCAGTGGCGTCATTTAAGTAAATCCTTGGGGTCTCAGTAATCTTTTTGCGGAATTTCAGTCTGCCTGCCCCAATTTTTTCTATTTTTTGGTGTTTATTGGCCCGATCTAATACAATGTGTGGTTAAACCTCACAAGTGTACCTAGACTATAGCAAATGACATGTAAATTCATCTAACGGCTTAAGCGTGGTGTCAGATGTCAAATGTCAAATGCAAATTTATATATCGCATTATTGCTGCAAATTTCTAACGCGCTGTTCACATTAATACTGCGAGAACAAGATCGTCTTCAGGGCAGGGATGTGGTCTCGGTCGAGACGTCTCGGTCTCATCGTAGCCGCCGCGCTCCGTCCACCCGACTGGAGAAAACCGGCTGGACGTCCAAGAACAACTTTCTCAGAACAGTTGATAAAGACGTCCAGCCCCAGAACTTTGGGGCTGGACGAGTGCCTGAAGGAAGGCCAAGAATAAGGACATCTGGCGACAAGTCATCAGTACCGCAACGCTCTGACAGGAGTTCGCCAAGAAGAAGTAGAAGAAATATATAAGCGTCTGAAAGATGATGAGGTCAACGGTTATAACTGAGTGAGCGAGTGTGCGTGCGATGATGTCGTGAAATTATGTTCTGACCTGGTTTGGTGCCACCGTACATGTCTCCGCGGGGTCCGACGCTCGGTCGTCGCGGGAACATGTGCGAAGTCTGCCACAGGGTGGACGGTACGATCCTCGTACCGCCTGACACCGGACCGTCGCCGTACGAGCCTTTGTACTGCTCGGCGCGCAGGCGTATCTTGTACGTCAGGCTGGCGTTGTGTCGGACGCGCTCGCCGTCAAACGACGACTCGTCGAACACGACTGCTCCAAATGCGACCAGAGCTCTTTGCTGCGTGAAGAAATTCTCCACGTCCGCCTCGTTTGCGAACCCTGCGCCGTATCGATAAACAAGAAAGCCCAGCTGTCGCTAGAGAAAACGCGCTACAGCCTATACAGTTCCTGTTGCAATACTAACCTTTATGGTCATCCAGGATCACTGATTTTGATTTTATCTGCAAGGGTGTATGCCACTTCTTATTAGGATTAATAGTAACCCGGGGCCGATGCCCTATCTCTCACCGTTTCCGAGATATATATGGCAACTTTTCCGTTAAAAACGCACATTTTCTACCTCCTGCATTCAACTCCAAATTTGAAAACGTTACCTTTGCACTAGATCGCTAAAATTTGGCATGCCCCGGTTTAAGACGCAAGGCTAATTACCGTGTAAAAAAATTGTTTCAAGACCTACCGTTTAGCCGCAATACATCCGTTACAGACGACGACAAACAGACAGACAGACAGACGACACCTCGTGCCATAGACGCCCTGCAGCGCGTCAAAAAGTACTCGTAGCAGATAATAGTCACCCCGATCAAGGGCGTTTAACGATAAAGTAAAAGAAGCAATATGACAAAACGAAATGCATGGTTTCTAAGCGGTAACTGATTTCCTTGTCACTAATAAAGTGTTTACACGATCGAGCAAACATCGAGCACCTAGCTCGACGTTTTATGGTAATTAGCATGCTAATTAGGAGGGCGAGCGGGTTGTAATTGGAAGGCCTATATAACACGTGATCAGCCCTGGGCTAAGAGCCTAAGCCTACAGGGTGCGGCAAAAAAGTGGACCCCTAAATTTTTCCGCTGTTTTCTCAGCAACTGTTTGAAATTTTTAGTCGAAATTTTACACTTTTATTGAGAAAAACTTTATACAGTTAACTGTTGAGTAACATGCGATTAAGTTGAAAAACGACGAAGTTATAGACTTTTTAACATAAACGCCTACCGATTTTCCAGCTTAAAAAATGTTCAAACTACTACACCAATGCAATAACATCGTTGAAACAACACAGTTAAATGATAAGCAGATGTCAAAATTTCATTGTCAGTGTGAATGCTCGAAGTGTCCCCCACCAGCTCCAAGCTCCAACACAAGCCTTCAGTCGATTACTTTGATAAGTCTTTCACAGCCTTGTCGATCGGTCCCTGTGACAGGTTGCCCCAGATAACCTGAAGCACTTCCTTGACTTTGGCAATTGTTTTCGGCTTTGTTCTAAGCTTGGAGTAAGCCTTTAACATTGCACTTTACACGTGATAGTCCATTGGGTTTACATTCGGCAAATTTGGAGACCACCGGTCCTTTGTGATAAAGTCTGGACAGTTGGCTCGCAGCTGGCGCGCCGTTCTGCTGGAAGATGAACCCGGCGGGCAGCCGGCGATTGCTTTAGAAAAAAGATAATAAGTTGATAATTTATGAACAAAATAAATCACTGTTTATCAAAGCGTCATTGTGACGTCATCGGCAATAACGTAATAACCGGTTTTTGAAAATTAAATAGCATTTTCAGCTTAAACATTTTTAATGCTGAAAAATCGGTAGGCGGTCATGTTAAAAATCTATAACTTCGTCGTTTTTAGCAGAATCACATTTTACTTGGCAGGTAGATGAAGAATGCTTCGCTAAATACACATGTAAAATTTCACATTAAAATCCCAAACGGTTGCTAAGAAAACAGCAGAAAACTTTAGGGGCTGGTCCACTTTTTGCCACACCCTGTAGGCCTACATTTGAGCCAAAGGGCGGAGTTCCAATAGGCCTGCTTGAGCCAGCTCGATGTTTGCTCGACGTTTGCTCGATATTTGCTCGATCGCGTAAACACCCTATAATACTAGGAGGACACGAAACAAAAGTCTTGTCATTGTGGCATAACACTGCTGCGGGAGATCGGAAGGCTATGGGTCTGACTTCAAGAGGGTGGCTATTAAGTGGTTGGTTACCAGTTGGGTGGGTGACTGTCTGCGGACCGGTACACCGTATAAGTATAATGAAAACCAATGTCAATTCAGTCTCCTATCCATCCGGGGCAGGTAAATCGAGTGTGACTGAGGTTAAGGCGGGTCGCGTTTAGTCGTTCACCTTTGTCTGGCGGATGGTAACACTGTGCGATCCCATATGGCAGATGACGTTCCGTAGCTCTGCGACGGGTTTTTCATAAAAAGCTATAGGCCTTACACAACAACGTGGTTCAGGAAAAAAACAAGAAACGCAAATACCTGTCAATTAGTAACTAAATCTAAATCAACTGAGTACTGGTTATCATTGGTCCTGTGTAGCGAGATTCTGGTAGCTCAGCTTGCACAGGTGTGTAATGCGCACTACAGAAAGCAATCAATATTCATCCTAATACGACATAACAGCTTCGCTCAGCGGCATTGACTATACATGCCAACTACACATCTACCGAAGGCAAATGCGTTTACTGTTTGCCGAAATTTGACGACATTTTCTTATCAGACATTTTCTTATCTAACTAATAAGTGCTCAATTTCACTCAACGTGTGGTACACGCAGACAAGTAAGACGCCCATATAGAGCAAACAGCTGAACTTGCTTTTTACATTGCGCAATGGACTGGGACGCACTGAACCGCACTGACACGTTGCAGTTCAGATTAGTTCATTTCGGACGCTTTGTACACGACAGCACAGACGGACGTACGTACCGACAGGAAACGGCGTGAAGTTGAGCGACTTCGCTGCCCCGGCAGCAATCCTGGACGCAGCCTTGGACGTGTTCGGTGCGAACGCAAGCACCCAGTTTGAAATGCCACCACCCGGCGTCTTATCAATGACCGTCTGCGGCAACGTCAGATTGGGAGGGAACGGCGGCAACAGCGGGTCGAAACTGTCTCGTAGGGTGGGCTCGAAGACGAAGTTTGCCTGTACGGCCATGCGCAGCAGAAGCAGCACGACGGCGAATAGCGTGGGGAAGATAATCTGCAGGGCGGTGACGATCGGACGACGTTTTTGTAGCAACCAGTTCTTCCACAGCAACAGTACGAACTGAGACCAGTTGGAGATGACCATCCTGGCCGCAGTCGTCCTTGGACGTTCACCGGCTGTCGCCTGAAACAGAACACAGACACGTAGTATCAGAGAATGTGGACTCGGTCTCGACGTCTCGGTCTCGAGACGGTCTCGCGACGTACTGACGTCTCGTCTCCGTCAAAAGTCCTCAGCGTTTCGTTCCCGTTTCGGTCTCGGCCCGGAAGGTCTCGCGGAGTCTCGTCTCGGGTCTCGGACCACTTCGTCTAGCAGAGACGTTTCGCGCAGGTCTCGAGAGCTGCAACGTCTCGGTCTCGGTCGGTTTCGTTTCGAACAGCAAACAGCTCGCTTCGGTCGGTCTCGTGTCAAACAATCCCAACGTCTCGGTCTCGGAGACTTGAGTCTCGAGTCTGGCATCCGTGTCAGCTGAAAAGGTTTCGTACACATCCCTGTATATTATACAACTAGACGGTATGCAATAACCGAACTGCAGACAGACACGCACGCGGACAGAGTCGGTCTGACAGAGCTGCTGAGAATAAGGGTCGCCTGTAGCTTGCAGCGTCGCGATCCAATACTTAAATGACATGATTTTCATTCTATGGCAAAGCACACTACGTACGCAATGCAACGAAAAAAATATTTATGCAACGGACGCAACGATAGTTTCTATCATTGCGTTTTGGCCGTTTCGTCAGCTGCGTTTCCTGCATTCGCTGCTTACGTCAATAAACAAATACGTGTCCTGCAAAGTTTTCTTCCTCGTTATCTAGTACAGAATGCTCAGGAGAGCAATTTTGCCATAACAAGACCAAGCCCAGGCCTACTGTTTCCGCTGGCATATATATGAGTAAACGAGTAAACACCATTACTACAGTGTAACAGTTACATATGAAGACATTGCGAATGACTGTTACTTACGCGCGTGTAGCGCAAAGATGCGTGCGCATAAATCAGACAGCCAATCGCTAATGTTATTATGACAACGACGTCATGCAGCGTCAGTAGCTTCACTATTGAGCAGCCAGTGGCATGCATCTTGCTACAGCGACGACGTAATGCTGATTACGATCTGTGAGCAAGCCGATGCCAGACTAAACGCTTTCCGCTAACCGTTTACGATAATTTGTGATCGGGTGATCGAGTGAGACCCAAAGATTCCTGTGCTTTTAATTGCAAAAAGGCCAAAAATAAGGCGCGAAAACATCACTAAGTGTAAAATCATATTTTTTTATTTTTGTATAAAAAAAATTAATTAATTTTAAGACATTCTACATTTCGATAACTTTTGCACAACAGCTCATGGAAACAGAGTGACTCATTGAGCAGTGCCCCTTGCTTCCAGTTGTAGTCTGACAAAAAATGGAAGACGAAAAATAAGATATTTTATCGTCTATTTGCTGTTAACGCAATACAGCTGCAGTGCTGCATCCACATGGAGGGACGGACGCCTCTGTCATAGCTAAGAGAGGACATCTGCACCTCAAGCTATGCTGACGCCCTGTAAAACCGTCTAGTGTGACATCAGCTTAGCGGGCATTTATCGCTCGCAGTAGCACACGGACGTCTGTCTGGCTAAGTGAGGCGTATACACCAGCGCCGACTATACACCTGAATGAATGAATGAATGGCGTTTAACGGCCTTGCTAGCTAGCGCCTACCTGTATAGCAGCCCACTCGCTGAATCAACGTTTGTATTACCTGTCGTCGTGACGTCATTGTCCCACTTATTGACATCTCCCAGCGACCGGTAGATTTATTTAGCTTATTTCGTAACACAGTGCTGGCCAGGGAGAATAAATATTCTGCATGGCGCGGCTATATGATAGCGACTTTGCTTGCCGCTTGTCGTTTTCGGTCATCCATTAGCCTATGGCACGGCAACTGTCAAACAGAAAAAAAATGCAAAACGCAAACTATACGGCAGCATTTAGACTTATCTTTCGCACTTTCGCACGAGTTTGCACAATGTGCGTTGCATAGGCTTAACTGTAGGCATAAACAGGCAAGGTATAACGTATAGCCTACAGCCAAGCCAGTTTAGTCTAGAAACTTTATCACATAACGAAAAAATAATCCTATAAGCCTAAGTTACAAAAACCAAAATAGAAATAAATTTGATGTATTCGGGCAAAAAATAGATCCAGAGAAAGATGACAAAATTCGTCCAAAATTGGCCGACCCCACAAACCATACACCAAAACCAAAAATTACGACTCTATCTTATACATAGCCGGAGTTATGATTTAAATGAGTTATGATTTTATGAATTTTATGAGTTATGATTTATGGTTTAAAGCATTGTCTAACTTTCCCCATAGGCGCCACTGTAATTTTTCATATTTTTGTGAAAAAAGTTAAAATGTTGAATTTAAAATTTGTAATCACTAAAAGGCACTTCCTTGCGCGAAATCGAGTCATATGAGCAATCGTGCGTTAAAATCAATTCAGTCGTTTTTCCTGTAGAGGACGGCAGGAAAAAAAACGGTAGGGAAGGGAAGGAAAAATACAACGGCTAAACGGTAAGTCATAGAGGGTCTGCAATGGTACCATCGGATAGACCGGCGGCAACTTCTTATAGGCTGTCAACAGTAACCATGTGTCTATCTGCAGCGAATGAGAATGAGTTGAATGAGTTGAATTTTTGAATGAGTTGTTTAAAACTATAAGTGGCCGTATCTCGGAAAAAGTGGGAGATGCCGCCTAGGTTACTATTAATCACTATAGGAAGTCGCATATTGGCTTTCAAATGACATGAGAATCATTCACCTTGAATGACCTTGAAGGTCAGTACTGCAACAGAAACTGCATAGGCTGTAGCGTGTCTTTCCGAGCATGTCGTTTTTATTGTGACGAATATTTGCAAAACCTGCGTCCGATATTTTCCTTGTTCATTTACTCTGTAGCTGTTTATATCACCTCGCGAATTGATTACGTGCGATGTCTGTTATAGGGGAGACCGGGGCTAGTTGAGACAAATTTTGAATTTGCTCTATGGATCGGAAAGGCTAGCACAAGCAGAAGTGGACATGTTTGTGTAGAATGCCTAGAGCAAACAATATGTTACTAAGTCCGAGCAATAATATAATATATATAATATATTTATGTTCATTGTACATCTGACGTGTGTATTTCATTATTTCAAGATTTTTAGAGGCACGAAAAATACTGCCCAAGCGGTTGGGGGCCCCTGAATGCCAAAGGCCCATGTTCACTGCACAACCTGCACAACCTATTGCTACGCCACTGGGCGTCTGTCCGTCCTCCATCAAAAATGCGCATGCTAAGATCACAAAATTTTCACTGTGGGCTGCCATTAAACGCTAGTTTTTTGTGACAAACATTCGTGCCGCTGGGTAAGGGGATCCCCTCAAACGAGGGCGTCAAAGAGGAGTACCAAACCTCTCCTTTATTTACAGTTATTGGCTCATCTAGCGTGAAAACGGTTGCAGATAGACACAAACATGTTGCTTATCATAACAAGCACCAATGACCGGCTTTTAGGTCTATCAACATCGATGACTTTGAATGACTTTGACCAGCAAAAATAAGGGGTTTTAATAAATTTTTCATCGTGAATTTGGACTGCAACACACAGTTGAAGAATAAATTGCGCCAAAATGGCTGGAGATAGACCAAAACAACCTGCATATGAACTTTTGCATTAAACGTAGACTTAGTTTTTGCCGTGCTCCATTAATAATAACTAATTATTTTAGGCTTAAAATAAACAAAAATGGCAACTTCTGTATTCTACTCACGTTGTAAGACGGTTTTATCCGCAGTGTCAGGAGCTGCAACGATCAGTACAAAAATTAATGTTTTCTGTGTATATTATCATCAGACCCGTCGAAAGCCACAGCGGGGCCCGGCGAAACATTCTCGTGGGGCCCCTCTTGAGAAAAAAATGTTTGGCTTTTTCTTTTCAAAATGGTGCAGTCTGGTGTATTATTGTATTGCTGAGCGACGGCGGGCCCTCAAACGTCACGGGGCCCGGGGTAGCTTACCCCCCTATCCCACCCTCTCGACGGGCCTGATTATCATCGTTCTGCACTGCAAAGATTTTATACCACTGAAACACCAAAAAACCTAATAAGCCGTTTTAACAGGCCGCATTATAAGTTTTTCTCGTTCGTCTGTCTGTCCGTCCGTCAGTCCGCCACGCACGAACTTCTAACTCGATATCTAAGAGGTGCTGGAAAAACAAAAAATGGTGTGAACGTTTCCGGTGTGACAAATTTTAGCTCAAAAAATCATTAGTAATAGGATGTTTACACAATCCAGCAAACGTCCAGCAAACTTCCAGCAAACGTCCAGCGTACGGTTGCTGGAAGTTTGCTGGATCGTGTAAACACCCCATAATGCAGACGACCGTACAATTTGTCGGCAAAGTTTACAGAAAATAATTTCATGGTTGCTTTTAAATTACTGTCTGCTTAAACGTTATATGTGTGTCTGGACTGGATTTCTTTTCATGTATGCATGTAAGCATCAAATATGGATTAAACTGTTGCGTGCTTATTTACTTACTTTTTACAATGTGTTTTTAGTTGAATATAGGTGTCATAGGGCCTACTTTCGTAATGAAAACGACAAACGGCAGTGTAGTCTATATGCGATCTGAGCGTGATTTAAGTGTGTGCGATACCGCACTGTCTGGAGTGGTATTATGAGCTTGTACTGCGTACTCGCTTATCCACTCCAGCAGTACTTTATTCTGCAGTATCTGCACGGTGTTTCACAAAAGTGCCCTTATTATTTTTTTATAATTCACTCAAATGATGATTAATCTACACGAAATTTTTTACCAGTTGTAGCAGAAGAAATACTAATTCAAAATATTTTGGACAAAATGTGGCTGCCAGTTAGATATTCTTTGCTAGTCGTGATGTAATGCTGACGTCATAATGTGCCGCGAGTACATACTTCTGTGATGAGAACAGCGACGTCGGCGAAGAGTAGCATCCACAGCTGAAGGGCGCCAATGATGACGTATTTACTGGAGTCACGAGTGCTCAACAGTGTCTCGTGGTTGCGCGAGTCGTACCAATACCAGACGACCAGGCCGACCACACCACAGCACAGCGAGTTGACTGTCACACTAATCACTGAGATCACGTTCATTTTGATCCACCACGACCGACTAGAATACGCTCTGCAATAGCATTAGTCAACTTCATTGGCGCCGTTGCAAAGAGGAACGGTGTAGGGGAGAAAGGAAAACAATTAAAAAAAACAAATATTGTAGGCCAACTCAGATACAATACACGTGACGAAATAAATTTGGCGCATAAAAAATAACTGTAAACTCCTTTTCTGACAATGGATTAGACAATAGACGTGCGTCGTTAAACACGGGGCAAGTTTTTGGGCTATTCAACGTTTGCAAACGTTGCTTTAATTTTTTTTTGAATAATGAACATTTCTATCGTTCCCTAGAAACTTATTTCCTAGCGTATATAACATCTGTGATGGCAGACTGACGGTATGAAGATGTAAAACGGTAGCGCTGGGATGGTGAGCAACAGTATAACGGCGACGAAGTACGTCATCGTATGTCTCCAGACGAACTGTTCCTGGTCGCTAGAACCGTCCTCGTTCCAACCCCGACATTCGTACACCATGTTCGTCTTATCTTCCACAGAGCTGTCATTCCCATTCGCCGCCTGCAGGCAATCAGTCAACAATTCAATGAAAACATCTTATTATAATGTTTATCTGTCATCTGTCATACCCTTTTGGCGCCTTCCGAGTTGCACGGTCGCGCACCACGACCGCGGCGTTTGAGTCCTTGGGCCTTAGGTACGTGCGCCTTCACCTTGTTCCCGCCTCCCTCCCTCCATGGGCACCCTGAGAGGGGGAGGGTTGATCTCTTGGGTAACGGAGTGGACACACCCGTAAAGCGGGGATTTTTCTAGTAATTAACTCAGAGAAACGACCAGAGTAGTTTAGCCTACACGAAAAAAACCTAAAATATGTTCATCGTTCAAAGTGACAGAAATGTAATGAATTAAATTGAAATAAAGTGAGACAGCACTCACCGCATAACTATGTCATATAGGCCTACCATCCAGTGGCGTAGCCAAAAAGTTCAACTGGAGGCCTAGTTTCCCTTCCCCTCCACTTGCCTTCCCCCTTTCGTCCCTCCTCTCCCTTTATCTCTTTATTCACCCCTTCCCTCCTTTCTTTTGTTTTCTTCTTTCCCTCCCCCTTCCCTTAGAAGTAGGACCCCCTAAAATCCAGCTAGGGGTCTGAAAGAGAGCTGTAAACACTACTTAAGGCGTGAAAAATTCCTGTAGCTTCATGGCCGTCCATCCATAAAACATCTCTCCTTGAAGTTCTTAGTGGACTTCTCAAAATATCCGTTCATTTTACGTATGCTTTCAAAGATTTACTGAAAAAAATAACTATTTGCATCTAGTCTGCAGTATTTTTACTCGAGTTCTGTCGGATTATTGAGTAGGCCTAGTCGGGACGTCACTTTGGCTTTTATGAGCTGTCATGTAGGCCAAAATTAAATTTTACGAAATGCCATAAAATAAAAAGTACAAAAATATTTAAGAAAACCTACCCTGTCCCTACTTTTTTCGACAAATTAGATTTCCAGAAACTAGAATGGAAACGTGAAAATTGTTTGGCCTTACCAGTAAATTATCGTCGGTAGCCACAGGATGTAGTTGTGGTGGGAACATGTATGTCCATACGTTCACCGGCAGTGCGGCAAATATCAGAATTAACCACAGCACAACATGTCCCAGCCATTCCGCTGTGTTCTACACCACCGACAACAACAACAGCGCGAATTGCGTGAAATTCAATCAACATTATGAGCACACTAAGTCGAAAAATTAGGGCTGCGATTGATTGCATTTTTAGTTGATTAATCTCCGAAAGTTAATCTAAATTAATTGATTCATTCAGATTAATTTTTGTACAGTCAAACATACTAAAAATCGAAAACCTCAGAATTGAACTATACTGGCTGCAGTTATTTTTTTCGCAAATTAAAGCAAACGCGATGACGATGGTGCATTATACACAAACTGCATAGTCAAAATTGACAAAGAAGAGTCTGTTAAACTAACGCTATACAATAGCGACAATAAATGTTTACATTTTATTAATGATATTTTAGGATATACCTTTATTTCCTGTTTTACAAAGCTAAACGTCAGACAAACACGTATACACCACTCGAAGACCCGAAGTTCAACACCACGAGCTCAAATTCTGCAATTGGCCGGAAGACTGTTATAATAGCAAAATGCGATTTTGTAAAGGTGTGCAATCATTTACAATTACTGCAACTTATTAAAACGTCAACACACAACAAAAGTACAGTAGCCTAAGTAGTACAAATAAAAATTTAACGTTACCAACGGCACCCAAAATAATAATGTAGCTTAGAAAATAGACGCGAAAATTTTATACATTTTTAAATATTACTGTTACCGTGTCGTCCTCTATCGAACGCCGCCTTAGTCTGACCGCATCATTATCGCTATTATTTTATTTCATGTTTGTTTTTTTTGACGCGCTACACCTATGCTGTAGGCCTCTATGGTACGGTTGTCGTTAACGATAATAACAAACATTTTCGTAAATGAAAAAAAACACTTCAGACCAACATAGCGGTGAATGATCCGCATGACACTAGACTGTGTTATGCCGATGACACACAGTCAGATATCGGAGTCGAAAGTCGACTCCGAAAATCGGCGCCGAAATCGACCCCGACTTCTGTACCGTCTGTCATGCGAATTCGGATCCGAAATCGGCACGAAAACTCGGCGCCGAAAACGGGCGCCGATTAGAACACTGCTCTATTCCAAGCCGATAATCGGCGTGAAACTCGACGCGTGATTGGTCAATGGTCACTGTTGACATTTTCATTTGCTTTCAGGCCGACTTGTGTCACGGAAATTGGTCACACAAAAAAACAGTTATTAGCATTATTGCAGAAAATTCGAATATAGCAAAGTTTTCATTTTAATTTTCCATTTTAAACGAAAGAATATTGCTAATCATAATTATTGCAAGCAGTTTTGAATATTACAACTG
>Ga0209671_1005195_pt1 | contig 13110 bp, 9 predicted proteins | sample WorMetHERISLAND2_2_FD_187401 | JGI IMG/M metagenome (GOLD analysis project Ga0209671, IMG submission 187401) | Marine gutless worms symbiont microbial communities from Max Planck institute for Marine Microbiology, Germany - Olavius geniculatus... | ecosystem: Host-associated > Annelida >... | reverse complement strand
CACTTTATTCCGAGTCAAAGTCGGTTTATTCAATGATTTTCTTACTTAATTCATGCACAACGATCATTTTGCTGAAACATAGCCTATAATGCCCTCCAGCCTTACTAAGCAGTAACTAACGCAGTAAGTTCATTAATAACAACGTCGCTTAGCTATACATTGGTTGCCGTAACTACATTTTCAAACGGGGGGGGAGAGTTGACCCCCCTCCATAAAATGGCTGACCCCGAAATGGTTGGCTTTTCCTCTGAAGACTAAAAAGCTTTTGGTCAGAATTAGAAATACATAACTACGCATACAGAAAAATCAATTAATTACAGCCCTAAATGTGAGAGCGACAGAATTAGATTCATCATTTTTACAACAAAACTGCTACGAAAATAGCAATAATCATATATATGTCATATAATATACACCACATCTCGAAATGCATGACATTTTTATCTCCGACTATAATTTAAACCAGAATTATCCGATTACAATAATATTGTTACACTTATCGCTCAATCAACAAAAAGTAATTCCATTTTGCCGCCACACTTATTTAACGTAACCGCCCAACCTTGGAAAACTGCAGAAGTGAACTATGAAAATCAGGAATAGTATTCCAGGCTAACGAGTGAACCAAAAATCACCGCTATTGTAAGGTTACTGTTTGAATCATCGTCGAAAAAGAAAGGGCATGTTTTTCGAGACATCGTGCATTTGTGCGCAAACTCAAGCTCTGATTATTACTTGGTCGTCCTAATAGGCAACATTATTGGTCTTGCCTGTCCCTTCATCCGTCTGTCCATACGGGTTCCAAACTCAAAAACAGAACAACGTAAAAAAAACAAAATTGGCATGAACATTCCATGCAACAGGAGCAACAGCTGTGAAAATTTTAGGTTCAAAGGGGGAGGGGGGTTAGCAATGGCCCCAGGGGGTTAGCAATAGCCCCCGGCGGTATTGATGCAAAGACAGTCTTGCTCGTAGTTGTGACCTTGTGATGTGCAAGCACCATCTAGCCCATCCGGGAAAGGAGGGCAGCCTCAGTGAGGTGGAAGCCCCTCCCTGATGGTATTGCCTCTCACACAGCAGACCGTCTGATACCTCCACGAGGTCCCCCCGGGCAACTACATCCGGTCAGTGTGCTCACACTTGGCCGGCTGTAGGCTAATCTCAGGCGGTCATCTCATCGTCGAAGTCTAACGTCGTGGACACGGAGAACCGGTGCAGTTTGACAGCAGTGCGCGTCAACCGTCAACGTTTGCCAACAATCACAGTTCAGCAACAACGACAACCGACAATGCCGGTCGAGTCTGTCAGCTGTGTGCAACGACAGCAGCCTTTGAGTGGTAAAGGTAAAGGTAAAGGGAGCCATGCCCCAGCTGGGGCGTAGGCGGGGTGCTCATCTCCCACTCGCGGCCATTGAGCCCGTAGGTGGATAAACCACTCGAGTCCGTGATGCATGGCCAGTGCGACGCCAGACCTACGGTTACCTTCCCAGCCTCGGGGCATCACCGTCCTTTGACCGGTACCAAATTATACTGCTTGGTGATAGAGGCACATGTGTGTGAACAACCTGCCTCAGGTCGTTACCCGGCAGTGTCCTGGTGCGGAGTCGAACCTGCGCCCCTGAGTGACCTCAGGATTACAAGTCCGGCACGTTACCGTTAGACTACCGAGCCACACAAAACATGATCCACACAGAGCCTTTGAGTGGTGCCCCCGTTCAATGAAACGGCTGTCAACTTCACGAGGGAGAGATGGAAACCCGGACTCACCCTCATGTGGGACATTCTGGTGGAATTCCCCCTCTTCGTGGCATCTGCCCCCCCCCCCCGTATAGGCGGCGCCTGACAGGCTCGTTACGTCAACAACAACAAGCTCAGAAGGTGAAAAGTGCGGACAGCCAAACAATATGTCGGCACTGGGTCACATGCAGTTTTCCAGTTTAGATAAGGCGCCATCAGCAAATGTCCATCTTCGGCGTAAACTAATCGTCAATGCCACTTTAACCAACTGCATAAAGCTAAGGACGAACGTGCAATAATGCCGATATTTGTCAGCGGCAAATAACGGAAATCAACTGGCATGATTTGAACTGTAACATGACAGTTTAATATACGAAAGCAATTCCACACGTAATCAAAGCAGTGCTATTTCAGGAAGTTGATGCATAAACCTGGACTTGCCAGAAAGTTTTTTAAAATGTCAGTGCCCCAATCTGACAAATAGGAAAATGAGGTCAAATAGTGCCCTAGCCAGTAAACTGTTATCATGCGTTTCAAACAAACACCAAAAACTGCAAGAGGGACACCAAATAATGTAACATACTGCTGCAAATATTGATAACAGCATAGAAAGGAAAATACTGAACCTTTTTCAACAGAAAAAAAGACTGCAGCACGCTATCTACAATAGCAGAAAAGCACGATATCAAAATTTTGTTTTGAGATCTAAAATTCTGACAAAAAAGACACTTTTTGAAAAAGCTAATACGATGGCCAAGGTTGGTCATCTATTGTAATGAAGCTAATACTGCATATTCAGACCACAAATTGAACAAACAATGGGACAAAGTAAACGATGCATAATTGACATCCACTAAATATGGTGTTGAATAAAAAAAAGTTTCAACATCACAACAACTGAAATAAATTGCACTTTGACAGTAAGTTGTGATACAATATGTTGAGCATTTTCACACAAAAGTTGCTGCAACTTGTTGCGACAACAATATCAATGATCCATACCAAGCATCGAAAATTGCAGCGATGCACAAACTGGAACAGACGTTGCTGCAACAGTTTAGGAAATGTTTGCAAGAAAAAAAAATAGTTGCAGCGGTCGTCCACGCAAAAATGATTGCACCATGTGCTTGCAACATTAAAATGTGACAAAAGATCTCTTTTTGGTCACGTCCTCTACATCGGCGCTCACTCGGTTGATATGCAATATCCACGGGCCTAACATTAACCAAATTTCCCACGATTCTCCCAAGATTTCTAAAGTTTGTCCGAAATTACCAGCTTAGTTATGCACCAGATTATAAAAAAATTTTCCAATGTAAGTTTTTTTCTGACAGTTTCGTGTAAGCTGCATTTTTTCTTCAGAATTTTGTAAGTCTTTTTCTAAGTTTTTTCATATGTCTGGATGACGAACTTGAGCAAATTAAGCCCCTGCTGAACAAACCAGTGCTGCCATCTCGTGAACAAATCCGCAATTCAGCAACAAAATTGTCAAAAAGAGATTAAAAATGTCAACAAATAGTAAAGATGGACATTGACTGTTAACCAATCGGATATGAAGGGACAAAAGATCTCTTTCTGGCCAGCGGCCAATCAGAATCAAGATTGACACGGGCCTTTGACCAATCAGACACACCGGTATACAGGCGGATGACCAATCAGAGTGAGGTACACCTGCCATTGGTCAATCAAATACAGAAATACACAAGCAGTTGACAACGAAAATCAAAATCATTTGTTGACAATGTCGGTGGCTTGCTGCAGCACATCGGCAGGTTAGTACTGACCAATCAAAGAGAGGTACACAGGCCGTTGTAACCAATCTGGAGGAGGAAAACAGGCTGTCGACCAATGGGAATCAAGATCGTTTGTTGACGGCGTCGGTGGCTTGCTGCGGCACGCCGGCCGGGTCAGTCAGTATAGAAGTCGACGTGCTCAGATGTCTCAGAGAAGTTAATACACCTACCACACATCACACGCAAACAGGGGCTTCTATCAATATACCTGGTAGGTGAAAAATAGTGAGAAGTTTTGTTGAGGGTGTAAATCTAAATCAGATCTACACCATTAACAAAACTTCCTCCTAAAGAGGGGAAAGAACCCGAAAGAAGGGGAACTCAAGCCCAAAACCAGGGGAAGAAACTGAGTCCGATTTTGAGTCCAGATCTAGGGGGATATATGCCACTGCATGCGTATTCACAAGCACATTCCTCAAGCAACGACAGAAAAGGTTAAAGACTTTGCAGATGTACACAGTGGGCGACTTCACTTTTTGACATAAGACTTTCGCTGAGCCTTTTTGCTGAGCCAAAGCTAAAGCTGAACGCTAAAGTCTGTACTTAAACCAAAGTTCAACTAAACGATTAAAAATGGCGGAAAACCGGTAAACCTAACAGGAAATAAATCAACCAGTTACGCTTGGACTTGCTTATTTAATTGCGCCACGCACGAAAATATAATTACGTAGTGTCTTACGTCAGTGTGTAGCATTTATTTTTGGTACCAGACTGTTTTAAATTTACTAAACTATCCATGTTAGTCGCCGTGTTTTTGCTCAGCGAAATCACTTCACTTTTTGACTTAAGTAGGTACTTAGACCGAAGTTTAGGCTCAGCGAAAGTCTCAGCGAAAGTCTAAGTCAAAAAGTGAAGTCGCCCAGTGTCTCAATAAAAACAGTCAGAACTGTTTTCGTCATAACTTTTGTCAAATTTCCACCAACTTTGATAATTTTCGGCGCAGAGATGGCCAAGACAATAGAATTATGTAAAGTGCATTCTTTTGCCATTTCCTCTAATTTATGTCAACGCACTACCGTGTGAAACACAGATGCTGCAAATTGCTACATTATGTGGTGATTATTTGTATCAGATTGCTCACCTCTGCATCATCAATTCGAAAGAGGGCGCCACGCGGTATAATAATTTCGTGGTATTAAATATTTTACAGTGAAAATAGGAGACAACAAAATAGTCGACTGATGAGCTCAAAAACATCTAATCGATCAGTGAATGCCATTTGATCAGTCAATCATTGATTCTGATATGAGCCAGAGGCCATGCATCTAAGCCACTGTGTCCGAGTATACGGCACACACAATTGGCCTAAACTCTGATAATTTGCAAGCGAGTTGTTATACAAACTTATAATTTTACTAAATAATTCACATTTTAGTTTATTATTGCTTAATTCAGTCGTTACAACATTTACTGGGGACAAAAACTCAGCGTTATGCAACAACTTAGAGCATGTATGTTTCACACGGTAGTGCGTTGACATAAATTAGGTGAAGTGGAAAATAAACACACCGTACACAATTCTATCGTCTTGGCCATCGCTGTGCCAAAAATTATTGAAATTAGTGAAAATTTGACAAAGTTATGACAAAAACAATTCTGCTGTTTTTTTATTGAGACAGTGTATATAGCTGTTCTTTTAAATCCATCTCAGAGCTATGAAGCGTCACCTGCCACATGGAATAACATAACACCTGACGCACCCACCTTAACCCGAGCTACTTAGGCTGGTACTCGACTTACCTACCCCAAAGGGATGAATAGCTGAGCTGACCTAGGTATTGGTTTGGTTATATACCAAGATGGTTAACCTGTCCGCAGTCACCTATCGACATAATTAGCACCTGACAGTGACCCGACCAGGAGTTAAACCCACAACCTCTTGATTGTATGTCTAGCACCTAACAATTACGCTACCAAACCATCTCAACATTATGCATATTCATCAACGTCCACTGACACCAATGTGAATCCTGATTGAAAAAAAACAAATAAAAATGATAAAACACAAAAAAATGCAAAACAGCAATTAGCAGAGCAGCTGATTTTATGAATGTTAACGTTAATGTAATAGTTCTTGCTACAGCCTCCCCCCTAAAAATGCTCCTCAAATGTGCTGTCAAACTTTATTATGCTTGCAATGTTTCCACTCTTTTACTGGCAAAAAAATGCAGGACTTTTCCAGGACTTTCCAGCGACCCCACAAAAAAAATTTTTCCAGGATCTTTACACAGCCCATGAATGTTCAGATTTAACATACTGGCACCACAAATTTAAAAGTAGGGGACTACAAGCAATCTTTGAGTGAAGCCAGCAGAAAAAAATGATTTCCACTGGAGCCTATAAAAATGTGTGATATCCGGGATATTTTTCCAGGACTTTCCAGGAGGCGTGGGAATCCTGTGCTTCCTATTATGTTATATTCAAGCAGTAATGATACCAGAGGTTAAAAACAAAAGTTGAAAACATAACTGCTGCAGCTGCTGACACTACTACTAACACTATTACTACAACAACTACTACTACAACTGACTGGGACGTAGTGCTACAAGGGAGCAATGTTGTCGTAGCCAGGACAACACGGCTCTTGATAGCTCCTCTTGACTGACAACTGATGACATGGAACTCGTGTAGGACTCAAACAATGACTGGATTATCAGGCTGAACTGTTAGCCACTGGTTGAGGTTTCAAGCAATACATCAATCAAGTGTAAATTAATAACAATATTTTACATAAGTCCCCTATACTGTCATTAATAGAAGCATTTAAGCCCAGATTCCATTATGCCAACTTCAGCACGACATCACTTTCCCATGACGTCTGCATAGTTCCCAGAACTATTAAGCTAAGGCCTCAACGGCTGGTCTGAAGCCTTAGTGGCCGTTTCAAGCAAACTGCTTGAACTGCTAAGCCATCAAGTTAGCAGCGGTCTGGACCGTTAAGCTTTACCATCAGCTTAGAAGTCCGGACTGCTAAGATGCGTGTCACTGGCAGGCCTGACGAGAGGGGGGAGGGGGTAAGTTACTCCAGGCTCTGCGACATTTGGGGGCCCCAATGTCGCTCAAAAAATATATAATACACCAGAGTGCGTCGCTTAAGAATACAAAATTCAAAAATTTTCTCCCCAGATGGAACCCGCGAGAATGTTCTCCCAGGCAGTAGTACTTCCATGCATCCGACTTGCCAGTCCCATAACATCCCCGTGTCCTGTTGCGAATGTTGCCGACTTACCCACGTCTTCCAGTGACAAAACACGGGGAAGTACGCGACGTCACCATTTCTCCGCGTGACAAGTCCACAACGTGCCAAAGTCCGTTTGTCGTGTCGTCGTGCTCGTTCCCAAATTCCGTTAGAATGAGCTAGTCGTGGACTTTGTCGTAGACTTTTTCTAACCACCTCAACCTATCATGATGGCTTGGATCCCCAAAAAGTCGCTGACTTCCCCAAGACCCTGTGACATCTCCATGACATATATTATGTTTTCTGCATCCCCCAGCTTTCGAGTTAGAAGCTCGTATGATGCAGACAGAAAAGATGCCTGTTAATATGGAACACAGATAATGTTCTGACAATCTAGTAAAGTATAAAGGAACGTATAAAAATGCCTTATTACACTACTCCAGCCACCCCACCGTGGTCAGCCACCTTGTCGTGGTGGTAGGGCTTTCTCCGATGACCCGAAAGACTTCTACAATCTGGAGGATAGGAGCGTACTAAGAGCTGACCAAATACGTGAGAGCATTTACTACACGTTACCAGTGCTTTTGCGCTGGGTTCGGCTTCACAGCCGACTACGGCTTTATAGCCGTCTACTTACGGCCTCACAGCTGTTATTTACGACTTCACAGCCGTCTACGGCTTTATAGCCGTTACTTGTAACCTTGTGGTTACATTTGGGGATGCGCATTGGGCTGAGCTGATACGGCCTCAGTGCTGGGCAGGTGTAACAGCCTGCCCACCCCGAAGGCAAGGCAAGGCAAGGACTACTCCAGCCAAAAAAAAACTGGACCGTGACAACACAAAAATGTACTGCATGTAAAAAAGATACGATCCAGAATTTCCAGTTAGCGAGTGTGCTGGAGCGGACGTACGAGTCATAGAGCTGAGTCATGTGAGCGGAGTGTAAGGCTACATGACTCACTGGCGCACCTGTGGCAGGTAGCTGGGACTGACAGGCACTACAACAACAACAACAACAACAACTACTACTATTACTACAATCACCACCACCACTAATACTACTACACTGTGTCTCAAAATTTCTGACGCATTGGCTGACGTATCGTTCAGTTGTCCATTTTTCAACTGCCTGCAGTAAAATTGCTTGTAGTGTTTGCCCACTATGCGAACACAGGCAAGGAGACGCTTTCTCCATTCATTGACAGCAGTATCGCTAATGTTCTGCTCCGGACCAATCCAGGCTGTACCAGTCGCTTCTTCACTTCACAAACATTCCTAAACTTCATCTGATAGACACACTGCTGCATGACAGTCAAAACTTCTAACAGACCAGTTGTTGGGGCCCACAGATTAGGATAGATGGAATTTATTGACGTTTTTTCATTCATTTTAACACATATTATGTTTGGTCTGATTTCCCCAGGTAGTGCAAAAGCAGACGTTGGGTGAGGTAGAAATTAAAACACTTATTTAATAGCCAGTTGTGTCAGAAATATTTCTACCAAAAATTATTAAAATCTGCTAATCTTTCTTCAAGTTTCGATCGATAATGTTGGGGATGTTTTTTTCAGGTTTTCTGTTTATTTTGACACATATTTCGTTTGATCTGATTTCCCTAGGTATGCAGAAGTATACATTGGGTGAGGTAAAAAAAACTGAACGATCATTTGATGGCAAGTTGTGTCAAGAATATCTGTACCAAAATAATCAAAATCTGATAATTGGTTTTAAAGTTACAGTCAGAAATGTTGGGGATGTTTTTTTGAGACACAGTGTACTACTGCTACTACTACTACTATTACTGACTTGCATAAGCTACGTAAATAATAGTGTATAGTAGAAGTGCAGGTTGTAGTAGTAACCTGATGTCGGTCTGTAAGCTGCCTATCTCTTCAGTCAGTCTGTTTGCCTCAGACATCATTGCAAGTCGCTCGTCCCTCATACGTCGACAAAACTCTGCCGCTAAAATTTCACAAACCACACGTTTATACTTACATTCACACATGGCGTTTCCCATTAACATTAACATACAAACTATACAGTTCAAATGAATAACTTTAGAAAAAATTACATAAGTTACACAAATTCACCAAAAAAACAACAACTTTATATCTAACTTTATATCTAAGTTATTGTTGATATTTTGGCAACAGCTGCTGCCTTCTTCGAAACATTCAGGCATGACCTCACCGCTGGCCTGCATTGCTGACAATACCGAATAAAATTCCTCTTATATCCACAAAATGGCAATATAAATAGACAAACTAATATTGCACGCATCCCCCGTTTAATATAGGCCTGGAAAACACTTCAATAATGCTAATTTAACTAATCGTATTTTGGCAGTAAAATGCATAAAATGTCCGACAACAAACGTCTATAAAGTCGAGTCAAACTAAAGTCTGAGCACATCTCGTAGTTGACGGAGTTCTAGCCAATTTTTGGCAAAAATTCTACAAATTTCGTTGCCAAGGCAACAAAAGTCAACCACGGTAGACTTACTAAAATTATTTATTTGCTCCACCCTTAAAACCCCTTGTTAGATAATAATAATACGGTTTATTGTCTATGGCAGCCAGTGGCTGGATTAGCATAATACATTATACATTATCTCAGAGATAGCTCGTACATTTATCGAGTTATAGCCCATTTTGTCACAAATTTCGTTCCCATTGCAACGACGGTCAGTCGGGGAAAAATTCGATTGGCAGCATTCACTGGCCCATCCCCAAAAACCCCCTTTAGATGCAAAAATCTCACAGATATCTCATACACAGACCGAGTTATAGCTCTTTTTGTCCCAAAATTTGTTGCCATGGCAACAGGGGTCGATTGGGGAAAATGCGATTAGCGGCATTCAATGGCGCATCCCCTAAAACCCCGCTATAGGGGCAAAAATCTCACAAAAATCTCTTACGCAAGCTGAGTTATAGCCAATTTTGTCCCAAATTTTGTTGCATGGCAACGGGGGTCAGTCGAGAAAAAATGCAATTGGCAGCATTCGATGGCCCATCTCCAAAACCCCCCCCTATAGGCGCAAAAATATCGCAGAAATCTCTTACGCAAGCCGACTTATAGCCAATTTTGTCCCAAATTTCGTTGCCATGGCAACCAGGGAAGATCCGGGGTAAAATTAAATGACACTATTAGATTCGCCATCCCCAAAAACCATAGCCTAGAACCAAAAATTACGACTCTATCTTATACACAGCCAAAGTTATAACCGTTTTAAGAATTGTTTAATTTTCCCCATAGGCTCCATTGTAATTTTTTGGAATTTTTTGAATAAATACGTTAAATATTAATTTCAAATTTTTTAATTCCCAAAAAGACACATCCTTGCGCAAGACCGTGTCGTTTGAGCCATCGCACGCAAAAATCCGCCTGTGATTAATTTCCGCAGCCCTGGTTTAAACCGTATAACAAACAAATTGATCAATAGATCTGTACAAATTCATGAAAGCAATAGTATTGATGACAACACAGAGTAGAACGAAGGTTGTTTGACTCACTTCTTTCCAGGGTGGTGGCCTTGTTGACTTTTCCGCTGGAAACCTGGTTGAGAGAAGGCACCAGTTCATTGAGTGTGTCAAAGCCATGCTGAGTAGCATTGCACAAACGAAGCAACAGAAGTGTTATGCAACCATCTCAACAGGCCACATTATGAGTCTTCCTGTCTGTCTGTCTGTGTGTCCATCTGTCTGTCCTTACATGCTCAATAACAAAAAGCATACTCGAGTGCGCCAATTTCCAGCTGTAGAGCTCAAAAGTCAGGATAAGGGTTAAGAATGCATACCTTAGGACAGTTAAGGAAACCCCACAAATATACACATAAACCCTTTACTGCTAGATACAACTTCACTGCTAACAGTGTGTGCTAAATCTGCATCAGAAGTTCCAGAAGATGCATGTTTTTGGAGTGCTGTCCGTTGTCCGTAATAGCCTTTCGAGAGCTTCCAACAGTTTGGCGCCAATAAACAGCAAACATGTTTACTGATAAAATAATAGCATAAACAAAGTAACCTTCACCGTTTCATTTAGTGTTAATATTGTTTTAACAACAAAACAGCATCGAGAGACAATACCTTGATATTACAGCGACGTTTGTACTCTGCAGTCATATGATGATCCTTCAGTTGTTCTTTGAACTGTACGTTAAAACAATACAATGATTAGTGAGACATTGAAATACCTTATTAATTACTAATTTTATTCATTATAATGGTGGCAGTTTGGCTTAGACCGGCAAACCATCTCGCCATGTAACCAGCCACCCAGGTCAACTCAGCCTGACCATCCCTAAGTAGGCAGAAGTAATGAGTATTACTGAAAACCGGGACATCAACAAGCACAATGTGCTAGCCCAATGTGTAAGCTGTTCAATCAATCAATCAATCAATCAATCAATCAAAAAAATAACCACTTACAAAAGTGACCAGTGGTGTTGTCCGGCTGGGGGCTAAAGACAGTGAGATCGGCGCCACCCTATGGCCTTCATATTTGCTTCGAGAAGGACTTAACTTATTATAATAAATGATGATAATGTTAATAATATATCACGATGCCATCCCAATAAGTAGCACTACATTTTTACCCATCTGTCCATACAGACTCCTGATTGGAAAACGCAAGGCAGAAGTAACTGGTATGCCAATTTTCAGGTCAGAAGGTTAGGGTTGCACAGTTCTAGGCAGATAGTTGTTACTAAGCAGATGTATCTTTTTCCAGTTAATAAAAGCTTCAACGACTGATCAGAGAACGAAATCACAGCAGGGTGAAGACTTAATTTATTATTATCATCATTATATCTATTATTAAAACAAGAAATCTCAGCTAATGCTCACGAGACACACAAGAGACTATGGCAGTTCCTGTTTGCAGGTAATCTTGGTCTATCTCCATCCATTTCATTGCAATTCACTTTTTGCAGCCAAAAATTGCCAAAAAATCACTTAAAATCAATATTTTTAGGGCTCAAGGTCATCCAAGATCATCGATGTTAACATTCCTAAAAAGCTCGTCGCCAATGCTTGTTATGATAAGCAGCAAGTCTGTGCCTATCTGCAACCATTTTCATGCTAGACAAGCCAACAGCGGATAAATAACCACTTTTTAGAGGGGTACCCTTCTTTGACATCCACGTGTGCAGGCCTTGTTGAATCAAGAGGGTCCGAACTTGGACAGCTAAAATCTGCATTCAATGCTGAAAATTTCATTTGCAAGTTGTCTTGGTCTATCTCTAGCCATTTCGGCGCAATTCACTCTTGAAATGTGTGTCGCAGCTTAAAATTGTGAAAAATTCACTAAAAACGCCTATTTTGGGGGTTCAGAGTCATTCAAGGTCATCGATGTTGACATTTCCAAGAAGCTCGTCACCAGTGCTTGTTATGATAAGCAGCATGTCAGTGCCTATCTGCAACCACTTTCACATTAGTCGAGCCAATAATGGTAGAATAATGCCTTTTTAAGGGGGTGCCCCTCTTTCTCCCTCTCGTTCGTGGGGACCCCCTTCACTCAGTGGCATAACTTCTTCTTCTTCGGACTATGGTCAAACTTCAACAAGTTGAAGACTCCTGACCAGTAGTGGTTGTGGACATGCCGGCAGTGCTGAGTGCGTAACGAAAACTCTTAAAGAATGTCCCGGTGCATAAGGTGCTAATTAAAATAGAGAAGTATCTCTGGCTCCTCATGGAAGGGTCGCGACTCCCTTTCACCAAAATCGGTGGAGTACCGCAATCGGTGGAGTACCGATCACAAAATACTAGAGACACTAAGCTATCATATGGTGAAAACCTGCACCTGGTCTTGGAACGGTACCAAGACGTGAAGGACAGACAGACGGACAGACAGACAGAATTACCATAGCTAATACGCGCTATAGCTATGCTAGCTCTCGCGCGTAAAAATGTAAAAAAATTTTCATCTAATATAACCTACAATACAAAATAATGTACCGGGACACGTTGTGGCAGAGATTCGTTGGCCCCGCCCATCACCTGTCAGTCACAATATTCACAGATCTATTTATATCTATCGCATTAAACGTTTTCACTTAAACGTGACTTACTAGCATTGTATTGCTCTGTCAATGATTTCACATTCAGTATACGAGTATATGTGTATTTTATTCTTGCAATCTGGACTTTCAGCTAAAATGCTCTAATAAACATCCACGATATGACCGACTGTCAACATTAACAGTAGATTTAGTATGACATAATAAAAACTAGAAATTCGGGGCAAAGCCCAACGTGAGTCCGCCCGGCGCCCTAAGTCCGATTGGGGGAAAATTAAGGGGGTTAAATTTCCCCGGCACCAAAGTCACGTGGCCCAAACTCAAATGCATTGGCATACGCAGAACGTGCATTGTTGACTTAGGGCAGGCCAACATCAGCGCTTATAA
>Ga0209671_1005193_pt1 | contig 13116 bp, 10 predicted proteins | sample WorMetHERISLAND2_2_FD_187401 | JGI IMG/M metagenome (GOLD analysis project Ga0209671, IMG submission 187401) | Marine gutless worms symbiont microbial communities from Max Planck institute for Marine Microbiology, Germany - Olavius geniculatus... | ecosystem: Host-associated > Annelida >... | reverse complement strand
ATGAGGTGGGAAATGAAACCACCATTCGATGACATATAGTCTCATTAATAAGTGTGCCAAAAATTATTATAATCGGACATTCATTGTTCAAGTTATTGCAAAAAATGTAGTCACATGCTTTTTTTTTGAGACACAGTGTAGGTTTAGACTAACTAACAATTACTGCTGTTTTGACTACAGAACTACAATAGGCCTATATTAGTGACAAAGTGTCATGGCTATTTGACCCTTGACTTCCTTCGCCATTTGTTCATAAAGCTTAGTGTGCACCCTCTTGGGAAAAGCCAAAACTTTCGCTATCATTCTTAACATCATCTTACCATGTCTCGTTCTAACATCCCACCTGCTTGGTTACAAAAATCAACAAAAATTATCATCAAAACAAATCACTTGACAAAATAGCATCGTCACTGCTACGATGTCAAGAACAAGTCATATGCATACCTCGTATTTCTGTTACAAATGTTTCTACTTACTTAAGCCCAAATTCTATTATGCCAACTTTGCAACAAAGTTCAATAGTCTGTGACACTTTGTCACAGATTTAGTCACCGACTTTCCCTGTGTCTTGTCATGAACTAAATTCCATTACAGTGACACTAACAAATTTGTTGCAGGCTTGTCACAAATCTTGTCGAATCCACGTCAACATGTAAAGATAATTGAACAAACCCAAAGCTTTCCCATGCCATCCCCATTTCATGGTTCCCATTCATCACTTTAATGGTCTGCATGTGTGACTTTCACCAAAACTTCCCCATGGGAAAGTTTTGATAAAATTAGCATAATAAAATTTGGGCTTCACCAATTCCTTTACATACGTAACAACTTCAGCCAAAAGCAAGAAACCAACAGTGTCATGAGAGAAATCAATCTAGACCTGATCATTAAGAGGCATAACAAGAATTCCGCCAATGTTGATGAGGTTCTTCATGTAGTTCTCATGCTCCGGCGGACAGGCGGCACCACAGTACAGTCGATCATAGAGCCGGCAGTGTGGGCTGAGCAGCAGACAATTCCCGCGAGTGAATGTCGGCTCACAGAACTCGAACTCATCGAAGGAGTCTGAGGTCTGGCGAAACCGCTCCAGACCATCAAGGGCGTACTCGATCACATCTTGGTGGTACTCTATGCCGTGGTTTACTCCGTATGGTCCTGATACAAATATCAGCATAAACAATAATGATAATACTAATGAAAATGTTTATGGTGCCATGGTACTGCCACTGCGAGTTCACCTGGTTCATCGGACAAATGTAGCATAGCGTAAGGTGGCTGCCGACCTGCGGACCAAGCTGATCAGCTTGAATCAACAGACAGGCCTCTAGGCAGCTAGTGCCCATAGCAATCCACCATCGCCAACTATAATTATTGCTCAGCTTGACAGATGATACGGTATTCATTTTACCATCCCACAGATGGTAGATGGCTGAGTCTACTTAAGTGGCTGATTACATATCAAGATGGTCTAGCTGCCTGCAGACAGTCACCCATCCAAGTACTAACCCGGCCCAGCGTAGAGCAACTTCGTTGGTCGGACACAATGCATTACCATCGCCACCAACCCAAGACTACAATGAATGAAATTATACTGGAATGCAAAGCACCCTAACATGCGAACTTAATGTCAGTTATAAAGTCCATTCAAGGTCACTGAGTGCAGTATACTTAATCTTAAAAAAATTCACAATGGCACCCACAGAACTGAGCTTTTTACAAGTCGTTAGTTAAGTCAACTGAATATCTTAAACATTTCTGCTAATTATACCACACATACGTTTACCGCGTAAAAAGTGCGACAAGCTTAAAAGCTTGCTACAAAATCCACATCACTATTACACACAGCAGTGATGAAGGCAGAATGTTTTTTGTAGAAAGGGGGCAGATTGGGAAGAGAAATCCACAACCCCAAAAAGCTAAACAGCTTTATCTGACAGCTAAAATACATCCAAATTTACACCCAAAGACTGCTGCCTGACCTGATCTCCTCTCTAATCTGCACTTCTTTCAAGCAGAGTACACCAGCGGCGGATCCATAATTTTGGAATAGGCGGGAAGACAGCATCAAAAAAGGGGATGGTGTCTGGAGAGAGGGCCATCCATGCCTTGTCATCAGAAATTTGTTTAAAAGCTTTATGCAAAAACAATGCATTTTTTTGGTTTTAAGAAATATTTTCACATGGTTACAAAAATGCATGTGGCCAATATGAAGGCCCTGAGGGGCAGGGGTGCTCTCCCACACGACCTACTGAATCTGCCAGTGCCACCCACTGGTGCACTGCACACATACCAAGAATAAGTCCAGCCATAGTGTTGAGGTAGCCTGTCCCACTGCCGAGATTGAGAAAGCTTAAGCCCGGGGCGAGACAGAGAGATTCCAGCACTTCGGCATAGATACACGGCGCAGACAGATGTATGTTGCCATGCTTCCACGCCAGGTCTTTGTACGCACTGTCTCTATGGTCCTTGAGATAGTAGTCACCGCGGTCGACCGCGCGAAACACCTGTTCCACGACCAGAGTCTTGATGTATTCCGCCTCTACAAGGTTACACACCAGTTCCTCGTTGTTTTCACCCGCACTCACGGCTCCGCCCATTCTCCGATAGAATGAACAGCTGATGACAAACGAAACTCAAGCAATTATATCTGCAATAACAACAACAACCAGTTAATCAGCTCACAGCTGTCAAGTATCGAAACCCGATTGCAGTTTTAAGTATCAAACTCGAACCACTTTCTTATTTTTCTTAGTTCAGCAATGACGTTCACAGTTACATTTACAAACATAAACCATGGCAGGCCTGGACAGAATAGCTCCAATGCAGCACGAATAACTGCCCATACACAATGGTACCTGAGCTAGACTTAGTAAATGTGTGTCCAGATAGGCAAAGACACAACTGACTTAAACAGAAAATATTGTATTGTGTGCTCGAAAAATGGGGCTGACTGTGCAAAAGCCACCCCCTCCATAGTAACACAGCTGTCTACCACGCTGAACTTCGCACTGTGAGCTAATGCACCGACAATTGCTCCAATTGCTCGCAAGACAGCAGTCTAAAATAACTGATAATTTACCAGGTGCGAACTATTACCAGTTTATAGGGAGCTATGCATCGCAATAACCTTTGTTCCGCGATGCCATGTTTGCGCCGTCTAGTCAGCTGACGCTCGCTTATAATTTGACCCAGGCAAATCGCTGCGCATATTAAAGTGCAACACTTACGGGCTGCAAAATGCGCCGCGCTGCACCGTCTGCGTACGCGACACTGCCGAAATGCCAGGCAGTAACCGACCAAAAACGAATATTTAACGCCTGCCGAACGTACGCTTTGAATTGTCGACCATAAATTGCCTAAATTAACAAAGAAAATGCCTAGACGACAACAGCAATAGCCACAGCCCAGTCACAGCTGAACGGCGAATGTCAACAAATGACGTCATGGGCAAAACATTACGCTGCATGCCGGGAATGTTCTTTAAAAAACCACCGTGATTTACTATTTTGCTTCATATTGTAGCATATCAGATTAAATGTTGCAGTGTTTAGTTAACTCGCTTGCCTACAAAATACAGACATCGGGTTTTTTGCGTGCGAAGAAGCTAGCAGTCGCAGACGTGACCTATTTTTTCACCGACCTAGTTTGTAAATAGGTCACTCGAGAGCTGCCTAGAAGACGTCAATTGACTGTATGGTGCACGCACCAAGGTCTCTCTTTCCAGTCTCCATAGTAACTGCGCTGCAGAATTAAGTGCACACGTCGTCTCAGACAAAGCCGGTGGTCCAATTGTCATGCTTCGTTGATCTATAGCTGCTCTTCATCTTACCTGTATGTGACACTAATCTCCACAAGCAAACATTTTTAGTTAGATGCCCTTTTGATTGTACACATTTGGCTCATTTCTCTTTTGCTCTTAATTATTTTAACTTTTAATTATTTCTGGATCATTTGTTGTAGTGCTTCTACCACTGTTATTGCACAACTGTAAAATTTATTAATAAAATATCTATGCTTTCCAACTGCATTGTGTCAGATTGTCTCCATGAATCACACAAAAGGCTTACATGCTGGCTAGTCAATATTACCAGATTGTTACAAATATTAACAGGAAGCCTTATTCGAAGTGATGATTCCATCAGCAATGACGATTAGAAATATATATAAAGATTTTGACACCTTTTAATTACAATTTTTACAAGTCACAGTCAACACACAAAACAAAATAATAGACATTTTAAAAATTTTGTCAAATATATTTGGCAATCAGCAAGTTGGCGTTAACATTTACTCAGAACAGAACTAATGCAGCAAAGAAATCAAAACACTTCACACTGCAATAAATCTTCAGCACTGTAAAAATCCTCCCAGAAAATACAACATCACATATGCACAAAACAAAAATCACCATACCTTATGAAGCAAACGTAGCCAATACTTTCAGGATACCGGCACTTTGCCCAAAATCTTGCAATCTAACTTCAGAGAACACAGGGTAGCATTAATCTTAATAACTGCCGACAGGTTTGCAATAAGTCAACATTAATGACCTTGAACGACCTTGATTTTTCTGCATTTTTCGGCTGCAGCACACACTTCAACAGTGAACTGCGACAAAATGGACGGAGATAGACCAAGAAAACCTGCGAACAGGAATTGCTATAGGCTGTAGCGCATCTCATGAGCTTTGTTCAAATTACTTGTACAGTTCACATGTGTTGTTTAGCATGCAAAAGAGTTGAACAAAAAGCATACACCAGTAAGGAAATTATCAAACCAATAACAACCCATTACAATAGCACTAATTTTTATGTCAACTACTGATTAGTTAACAATTTACAAATACTAACTATACTAAATTATTGCAGTGAGTTACTTAAAAAGTTACTCAAAAGTAAACTAGTATGTAAGCAGATTCGCATTAAAGTGAATAATAATGGCTATACAATTTAACTGTATTTTTGTCAATGGCTCAGTATTCTAACTTAGCAAATGAAACTAACATATACACAAAAATACTAGTTGTACATCCACAATATGCCACATGCACCATAACACAACTTTGGCAAAAATACAATTTATAATCACACACCGCAGCCACGTACTTTAACAGCCATCGTGTTATCTGGCTAAGTAATAATAATAATATGTATGAACACACTGCACACAGTTCACAAGTTGAAGATGCGTTCACAAAGACACAAGTACGACTGCAAGTCCGGGTTTCCGTTTCTGGCTTGTACAAGCTTCACTCGTATGAGTGGAGAACTCACGGTCACTTATACAAGCACATAACTCAACACAGGTCCAGCGCAATCCAATTTGGTAAACCCGTTTTGAAAAAATTAACAACGTTCTACTAAGTCGTTAATAACGTTGCTAACTGTGCACCCATAATGGTAACTATTCAACAATGACATAAGTTGTGATGTCAATATGTGTCGTAGCTTGTATAAATCAAATCAATGCTATTTACATTGTCATTTACTTCATTTGGGTTGGACAAAAACACGACCTGCGCAGAAATTGCTTGTGTATGTGAAATTTACAGGTAACCTGTACTCGTATCAATGCGAATGGCTGCGACTGAAATGTAGGCAAACTTGTGTTTACCGGAACCCATATAATGTGCATACTCGAATTCACTCTTGTCTCTGTGAATTCAGCCACAGAACTAGCCTACATCCATCCGTCATAAGCAGTTATCAAAATACTGCCTAATACCCCGTTTACACGATGAAGCAAATATGAAACAAACGGGTTCAAAATACACGTGCACGACATGTGCTCTAAGTTTGCTTCATCGTGTACACAGAGTGTAAGTCCTCAGCACTAGGGAATGCAAACCAATCTGGTTTCAACAAACCCGGCTTGGCATTCCCTACGGTGTTGAGGAGCCTAACCACAAAATTTACCTTATTCATATCAGGGGTTCTTTGCATTTTTCTCTTCCCAGAACATCCGTGTACCAGATTTTCATGCTGTCAAAATATTTTTCCGTTCCATACCCCATGCCAGGATTCATCAATATCAATAACTCCAACTCGTCAATCTTACACACAGAAGCCACATTTTGTACTGAGTGAGACGCTAAGACAGTTATACCCCAGTTTTACAATTCTATAAACTTTACATGGGGTGGAATAGGGACAGTACCCCAACGCCAACTCCAGTAAAAAAACCCCAAAAAGATGGTCAGGTAAATAAATGTGTGAGGTCAGACAACTCGCCGGACTTCAAAAAACCGTTTGAGATAGTAGACTTGACCAAGTGTCATGGCAACAAGAACCAGAGCCTCAAAGAATGACCAGAGTACGACCCGAGAGTTGGTGTTGTCGTTGACTACAAAAACACACACATGCATGGCAGTGCAATAGAATACAAATAGAACAGTTACCTGTACAAACAAAGCACTACCAGTGATAGTAATAGGCTAATAGCCACAACAATGTTTAATGGTGTGGGCATCGTAACAGTGAACTGCCACTGTGAGAGTTCACTTAGTTCATTTGGCAAGAGCAGCTGAAGCTCTGGGCAGCTGCCAACCCTTGGACCAGGCCAATCAGAGCCAGTAATACCACAACAACTTCGAACTAGTGTAACACCAGAACAATACTCCAGCTGAATGAAAACAAAGGGTGTACATGCGTGCTCGCAATATCAATCAATCTAAACATATATGCATAACACCATGCACCATATGTTGCGAACAAATCAAGAGGCACATGCGTCAGCAGCTGGCCCTTCATGTGACATGTCACAGATCAAAGCTGCAAAGAAGTCAGAGAAGACTTCAAATAGATCTTATGCCCATAAACTTACCAAAAAGATGTTGAAGAAAGATGTTCAACAGCACTGTGTATTAATTCGTCATACAGTGCCACCATTTCTATCAAACTAAGATAAAACGCTGAAACAGTGAGAAAGTGAGTTTGGTTTAACATCCCAACCGACACAGTATAGGTCATTTCAGGGACAGCCTTAACAGGCAATGCACACGTAAACACAGGGGGTGTTGGAAAAAAAGTTCAGACAAAATAGCCAGTTAAACACAGATCAAACAAGCAATAGTAACATGATTATTTGATCTGTTTACTAACGTTTTACTAACGTCAATCATTTACAAGTACATACTCGCTCGATGAATCCTCTCGCGGACTTCCATGTACTCCTGCTCATGCTTCACTGCTGTTAACGCTGTTGATAATTCGTTTATCATCTCCTCCAGTTTGTTCTGGGTTACTTCAAGGAAAAACCCATTACACACAAAAATGTTGCCATTATACAGAAGCCAAACACAGCATTACTAACATATCCATTGCTGCAGTGCCCTGACAAAGCTGACATCTCGTCCGAGTGAAAAATACTGAGGTCAATCACCAATGAACTGTAAGATTCACTGTAAGCAAAAACTGTAAGTAAGTAAACAATTTATGAGACAACAAAACAAGCCAAAGTTTACTCTCATAGAAGTAATCAATTTACAGATAAACTGCAACAAAAAATATGTCGGCATTGCAACTGTCCAATCCATCTAGATATGTGTTACGTTTACAGTCCTCTTGATAACCCGGATCTCTTGACCTTTTGTACTAACCAGTTACTCATGTGTGGGGAACATCCACACCAATTTCGGTTGTCAATGTCTTTTTGTTATAGAGTTAGGAAACAGTGTGAGACAGACAGAAAGACAAGAAAAACTCATAATGCAGCCTGTTAAATGGTTTCATAGAACACTTCACTCTATATACATTGCAGACTGCTAAAGCAGCATTTGTATTTTGTATAATGTATAAGCAACATGCCCTTCTTGATGCTTAATCAACAGTATCAAAGCAGTACAAGCAACTGATGATAACCGATACATTAAATATTCATTTATCAAAAAATTATGCACACTGGCATATCAAGCATAAAAGTGTATCACCAGGCATTTTCATTTGCAAAGCCATTTGAATGCAGTACCAGCACTTTCCAGTGTTCTACTGGACATTAGTCCATATGGCAAAAGAACCAGAATAGGATTATGTACAGTACTGTAAATGGAAATGTACAATTAATAATGCTGAAGTTACTATCTGTAGAACAAAAAAAAACCTGGCAAATAAAGATCCAATTCTACAAATTTCTGACACTGCTAACCTTCTGAATCTTTGTCAACCTCAGTCTTTGGTTTCTCACCGACGTCGACACTGAACATGACAATCTTTGGCGTCATTGTCGACATTTTGTTGCTGAAGCAGTATTTATATACACCATCCATGTGAGCGGCAAAAGTGTACTTGCCATTGGATTCTCGTTCTCCAGAGTAGATCGCTTTACCATCTGGCCCAATAATCTACACAAATCATTCACTGTCACAATTAGTAGTTCATAGTGGCAGTGGCACTACACTGAAAACTACCAAAAACTACTAGAAACGTTTTCAGCAGTTCTCGGTATTCAGTGCCACCCGTATAGAGGAACAATGCTGACAGAATGCCGTGATACATGATAAGTTACAGGGATACAGCAAATTTGCAAACTGAGTGTCAAAATGATATTCTGATATAAATACGTAATCACACATTCACACTAACTCATCATACAGACAATAATAGTAATCACTTGCATGAATGAAGTCGGTATCAAACTATCAACGGGTTAACAACTTAACATATACAAGTAGTCTCACACATTATCGACTACTGGCATTCATTATGCACCAGCAATGAGGTATTTTCGCATTGGAGTCACTTTGGAAGCCATCTGGGGTGGCCTCCTTAATGTATATTTTTATCTCATGGACACCTACAGCATAGCTATAAGCACATCAAAAAATATTCAATGTCAGAGAACAAAAGTTCCAGGGAACAAAAGTTCCAAATAACGAAAAACCTATGGAACTAGATTCTCAAGTAAGGAAGTTCCAGTTACACAGGTACTGTATGCTACTGGTGGGTCGCTTTTTAAGCATGAAAGCAGCTACTGCTTTCAGCACGTCTTAGCCATTGCAATTCTGTCCGTTTGTCACACGGGTGGGTCAGTCAAAAACGGTGCAAGCTACGATCACAAAATCTTCACTGTTGGCTGCCTGAAAGACTCTAGTTACAGGTACTGTAAAGCTGAAATTTTGCATGTAGGCTAAAGACACATTCCAGTGCATATGATAATTTTTGTGTGAAAATCTGACATGGTCGGGTTCCCACCTCTGGCTGATTTGACACGGAATGACCCAGCAGTGGTGTGTCTTCTCTAGCAACATCTGGGCTTCCTTGTTATTATTATATCCTGTTGAAACTCTAGCTATATAGGCTACATCTAGCAAGTGACACAAAATTGGTTAATTGGAGCTTTTTCGCTGAAATATAGCACTAAGGATAAGGATAAGGGAATCAGTAATTATCAGTGTCAGGGAACGAAAGTTCCACGTTAATTTTCCTTTTGGGAACAAAAGTTCCAGAGAACGAATGTTCCCGGGAACGAAAGTTCCTGAAGACAATTTCGTTCTCGGGAACAAAAGTTCTCGGGTACGAAAGTTCCATGAATCCTTTCACCAATGCATACTGTATCTATTGTCGGCATGGTATTTATCAAATTGCCCTTTAAAGCAATTGACGGATGCTGCCATAACCATTTCTGGAAGGTTATTCCATAGGTTTACTACTCTGTTGCTAAAGAAGTTATGTCATAACTGAGTTCTGCTAGTTGCCACAATCGTTCTGGCATGCAAACAGCGTGTCTAAAGTCTAAAAATTTGCAAGCCCTCTATACATGTTTGCAACCTACTTTGACGTCAATGTCGAGAAAGCCTCCTTCAGCCACTTCGAACATGAGACTCATCTTCGTACCAGACGTGACACGATCGAAAAAACATTCTTCGGCATGTGCGTCGATGTGTATAAAATATCCAGCCGCATGTTTTATGCATACGAAACACTGCAGCAGTACTAACAGTAATGGTAACAGTAAATGTCTGTACATTATGTCAAATAATTAAACAAAAACCAAAAAAACAAACTATGCCACGTATTCCGGAAAATAAAATATGGCTACCACAGTTTGTCGTCAATAAATAAGTAAACGAAATGCTGACCAATAAATCTATTGGAGTGACTAGGGACACGGCGGCCGTGCTTCTAGTCTGCAAATTTTCCTTGAATACAGACTGCAATGCCAACGGCCGTTGTCTACTAAAATGCAGCCGGCACGTTTGTCCCTTTTGCCTTCTTTTCAGGCATGCCAAATTGCCAATATTTAGAAGTTACTTCAGTCTACTATATTGGAGTTATCATATTAAGTTTCAGAATATTATTTACTATAATTTGTAACCTTACATGTAGGCCTAAGACGACAATTTTTGCCGATCGTTTCGAGTGTCTTGGGCACAATATGTCGTCTGTCTGTGGTCTGTTCGTCTGTCGTCGTCTGTAGCCCATGTAGGCCTATTGTGGCTTAACCGTACGTCTCAGGGAGTCGGCGATGGTACTATTGGATAAGATGATAACAAAGTTGTAACGTCTTTGGGTGATAACGAGTTTCTATATGCTGTCAATAGTAACCATGTTACTATTTGCAGCGGTTTGATCAGAGTTGCTGTCTTTTTTTCTTTTTTAGCGCCGAGTACAAACTTTACATGCGCTGAATTACCGTATCGTATTTTAGCGTCGATTGCCGCGTTTCATATAGCACAGTCACCTTAGCGTATGATACTTACTCACTTTAAAAAATTGTTTTCTTTCTGGAAGTCGAACGTTGGCCTTCGTCGGCCCATCTCATAGCAACACCTGTATGGGGTTCTTTCCTGTCTTTCATCTCTGTTTGGTTCGAGTCTACCTAGTACCTATACGGCCGCCGTGGCAGTAGATTCACTCCAACCGGCTGGCCGCCGTGCCTCTAGTTCTAGCAATATTTGGCACTACGTACACGGTCGTAGTGTACGTGTAGTCGCGACACTAGGGACACGGCCGCTGTGCTCCTAGCACTGGCATATATTTATTCGAAATATAAAAATTACTTACTTATAATTGCTTCTAAAAACTGACCTTGACCTTGGCAACTGAAAGTAAACAAACAATGGCTGCTTCGGGAATGTTTGGAACTTGGTTTGGAAGTTTGATTTGTCGTAGGATATGTAGATCTGCAGTGAATGTTAAACATTGGAACGTTTTCCCCAGAGTGCTGTTTTCTTGTCCGAATGTTGTAAGTAAATTTTTGTGCAACGTTTGTTGTTTCTGTTGATATGTGGTCTATTTATTTCGAGCTACCGGGGGCACCCGACGCCCCACCTAGTCTTCTCGTATCAGCCTGCAGTATTGTGCTATAATATATCGTTCTTGTGTTCAAACTGTAGACACCGTGGTGTACTGGTGTCTAGCTGAACAATCTAAGGGACGAATAAGCCAGGGGGCGAACCGGCAAATGGGCAAAAAAGCCATAATTCGGTGTACTGTATTCGTAATGTACATGTATGCTTTGTTGCCAACTGGTTTATGTTTACAATCTTGCTTTCGATAACATACATAATTGTGATGAAATGCCACTGTTGTCATTGTTTACTGTCTTGCTTGTGTGATGTTGGCAGAGACATTACAGTTCAGATGAGGTTTCAAAAGCATTCGAGGCTGCCACACACAGAAGTTCGACTCATACGGACAAACCAACGTTATTTAGTCGGATCGTCGATCGCTCTGTTCCGGCAAAGATAATTTTTGAAGATGACGTAGTCAGTATACCTACTTCGCAGATAATACACTTAATTTTGAATTTCTTGCTTTTCATTTTCTAGGATTAAGATAGGCTACAGATTTTTTTGCACTATTCACTGTTGGTTTCTTGTTAATTTTAGCAGTGTCAATTATATCTTACTATAATGCGTGGAAAGTTTGTCTGTCTGTCTGACACCTTTTTTGTTCCATGGTTGCAACCTCGACCATGACGTTGGAATCCTTGGGCCTTAGGTACATGTGCCCCCCCTTGCCGGCCAGCCATCAGTATAGTGCTTACAACAATGTGTACTGGTAGTGCTTTGTGGTGCCATCTGGAGAATGACAGTCACTTAAAGGTCCTCCCATTTGTAGGTCGGTGACTTTGCTAGTATTATAAAAGCTGGTTGCTGATTGCGTATGCAGTAGAACCTGTGTGGTATTTTAAAATTATGATGTTGATACTAAAGTTGATTAATGTGTTGCAGTCGCTTGCATTTCATGATGTCAATCCACAGGCTCCTGTTCATGTAATTGTCATACCCAAGAAGGTTATCAGTGGTGTGTCTGCCACACAGGATGAAGATAAAGAGGTGAAAACATGCTGATACTGTCATACTAAACATTGGGTGAGGTCAAGTTTTGCCAAGTCTTACACTCACATCTGACATCGTTTGCTAATGCAAAAAAAATTGGTCTTAACTTTGATTTTAAACTAAAATTTGGTCTTAGACTAAAGTTACATTACATTACATTTTTTTAATGTGGTTTAAGTAAAAAACCTCAAGGTCCACAAATAAAACCGCAAGTCACGACAAACTATGTATGACTGTCTGGAAACGACGACAGTGTGTCACGTGTGACAATGTCTGATGGCCTGACGAACGTCAAAGACACGCGGAAAACGCGGCTGCCATAGTAGCAGCACCACACACAATCCACATCTGGACGGCATGTCAAATGATGTCAGGCAAACGTCGTTGGTCATCCGGCCAACAGCGCAAGACGATGTCAAGGTTGTCGATCATCTGATCGATGGGCAACGGCTGCGGGGCCTGGACCTCTCATGCCCAAGCCTCGCAGACCACACATAGCGGCGAGTGACATCAGTGAAGCTGTACTCGCTTGCGTCCATAGCCCTAGCAGTGAAAGTGGACCATTGCTGCTGCTGCCAATGCATCTGTAAAGTTTGTGTTTATCCGGTTAAATAACTAATAATAGCTACATGTATAAATTTAAAGATTTCAGATAATTGGAGTTACTATTGATGGCAAGAGGAATCAAGTTTCTTTGACTTGAAAGACTGAATTCTCATTTTGTTACATCTATGTTGTTCATCATCATCATCATCATCGACAACCGTGGGCTCAATGCCCGTTGGTGTCTGACGCCATTCTTACTATCGCTGCCCACCGCTGCCTATCTAGGGCAG
>Ga0209671_1005192_pt1 | contig 13117 bp, 7 predicted proteins | sample WorMetHERISLAND2_2_FD_187401 | JGI IMG/M metagenome (GOLD analysis project Ga0209671, IMG submission 187401) | Marine gutless worms symbiont microbial communities from Max Planck institute for Marine Microbiology, Germany - Olavius geniculatus... | ecosystem: Host-associated > Annelida >... | reverse complement strand
GAGTCAGCTGTATGAGCGCACGTAGAGCTAGTTTCATGAATTTTTGCAATATACACCGTTATCGAGCCAGCTTATAATATAAGAGTGCACAACGTGCTCGTAGAGCCAGCTCTTTAGAGCCAGCTTTTTCGTGTAAAAGGAACATGACTGCTAACCACTTGCGATCCGATCGGGAGTCAAAGCAACGACCACTATGTGGCCAAGTCCGACACTTTACGTTACGCTTCCAAGCCACCGAGTGGCTAAAATGCAATGTAGCGAGACTTGAAAAGTTTTACGGTCAAATGTCAAACTTATCATTCCGCGCCGTAGTACACATTATAGAACTTTTTAATCGGGCGATAAAATTCACCAGAATGCAATTGAAACGTTGCAATTTAAACACTACCCATTATTCATATAATATATATAACGTACTCTACGTAAACGCGAACTAGTACAATCTGAGGAAACCTCACGTGACGTGCACCCGCATCGGTGCTGCTACCGGGCGGATTAGGGTAGTGTACAACGTGCATTAACAACGCGCTACCCCAGCAGTCAAAAAGATTTAACCGCGGCCGTTTTCCACAACTCAAACTCAGGTCGATATCGTACAGACCTGGTGTAGAATTATCGGCCGGCGAATCGCCGTGATGGTCGTCGTCGTGGTGTTGGAAATGTTCGTACTCAAACATGATCTCGTTGATGAGGGTCCGCAGCCAGACGCTCGTGTTGGTCGCAATCAGATGCATCAGTGCAAACCGCACGATCACTTCGTGGGATTTCACCTCCATCTGTCCACATCCATCGTCAAATGCTTAAATGGTATACCTCTTTATGGAAAACCCATCTCAGAGGTACGGAGCGTCACCTGCCATGTGGGATCACACAGCCATACGACGCATGCACACACAGCAGCGACGGCAGCTTTAAGGTACTTGATTCTGTACTTGACGAATTTACTTGTGACAAAATTTACCATCATATTTGCATAATCAGCACAAATTACGTGCTCAGCTAGTAAAAACTCGAATTAAAACGAAGCCTGAGATTCATATAGTATCTAAAAATGGCAGAAAAATGTAATGAAGCAAGATTTTAAACGTTTTATAGCGCAAACCAGTTATGTTACCACATGAAAAATGGCATGAAAAAAAAACTCATGAGCGACAAACCGTTTGATTCTTGAAGAGAAAGAATGTCTGCGTGATGATAAATGCCAGCCGAAAAACGAAGGTCCAGCCATACGTTCCCGAGCACTCGACAGTCGTCCCACTCATCTGAAACTGGATCTCTAGAATAATGTAGACCACGTTCCCGAGCGCAAAGCCTTACATTTCCACACCAAATAACACATTAGCTTTATATAGGCCCAATAACAGCCACGATGCATTACGCTTGATGGAATGTATTCCAATCCAAAATACTGTTAGTATAGACAATAGCGCCAAGTTGCATTGCCCTGATTACTTTGAATGAAATTCATATCACACGAAGAAAAAACAACAAACTATTCATGTTTGATACACAAGTTTGATCTACTTTCAGTTTTACTCAGATCTCATCAACAGTACATCCGCGGTCAAGCTAGCCCCAAGAAAGTAAGTAAGTAAGTAAATAAGTAAATACGTTTATAAAACGCACACTTTCAGCGAGAAACTCGCCGAATCCGAGGCAAACGTTTAAGCGATAATTAGTAGATTAGCAGCAACAGTATTTCTTGCCCTTTCGCCCCTTATTCCAAAATTTTTGATCCGCAACTGCAGACAAAGCAGATGTGACGGTGAGTACTGACCGAGTTGCCAAAGTCGCAGGTAAAGATTGGAGCCCTCGTGACTGAAGACGCTGCCAAGTTTCATCAGATCAATCCAAGCCTCGTCCTCAACCTCATTGTCAGCGTCAGCCTGTGGAGCCAGCTTTCTGCCAGCCTCACGCTCAGCCGCGCCTCCGAGACGAATCTTTGCTACACGCACAACTCAACGTCTTGTCAATTATCATCATCAATTATCACCACCATTATCGCATAATGGTACTACACTAACAGTCGCATTCTGTTAAAATATGTTCGGCTAAGTTTATCGCCATTTCACTGAGTTATAAAAGAAAGAAACAAAGTGTCTTTTAAAAGTTTTTAAGCATCTACAAACGTTTTGATTACACTGTTCAGCACACGCCGTTCGACACAGTCTAGTATCTAGCGATACATGACAAGCAAAGACAAAGTTCTTTCAGCATCGGTTTGTCTGTCTATCAGTCGGTAATGTACATGCTTTTAACTCGCAGACAAAAAGGCCTAAAATCGACATCATTCCGAACATTTCCCGCGACAGGAGTAACCGCTAAGCCAATTTGTAGTTTTTTTAAAATTATTCAAAAAATTAAAAACACGAAACGTTGAAAGCCTCGCGCATACTATGTGCAATCGAGAAGTCTACGGTCACCTATGCGTCAAGCAACTAATTAATAATTCAACGCTAGCGTTTTTTATCACTGGTTGTATATAGTGCAGCACAATGAATGGCGAACAGTTGCATCAAGTAGGGGGAGGAGACAATTGCCTACCCCAAATTTTTGGCTGTCGAAAAATTGTCAGTAAATCTTTTTGCTGAAAGATTCCCGTCCAAAAAAAATAAAAAATAAATTGTGGCTAAAAACTTTAATGTTAGTAAAAATTTAAAGCACAAATTTAAATTTTGAGCACACAATTGTTATAATTTCTTCTGTCGGAAAATTGCAACCTTCTGCCCGTCTAGTTTTTCTAATCTACGACGCCGCCTGTGGCGTTAAAGTGCAGAACTGAATATCCTACCAGTGACTCCTCCCGTGTTGGCGCTCTTTGCGCTCGTCGCGCTAACGCTGAATCGCCTCTGCTCGTTGATCATCTGCAGCACATTGGTCGACACCACGCTGTTGCTGCGAGCCCGCTTTGCCAGGTCGGGCGACGGCAAAACGTCACTGCGACTGTCGTCATCACTGACGTCATTACTCGCAGAACTCGTGGGTCTGTCGACAGCCGGGCTCGGCGCTGAAACGCTGCTCTGTATCTCCACCGGTTTCACGTCGTTGTCGCTGTTGTTGTCATTGTTGTTGTCGTTGTTGTCATTTTTGTCGTCGTCGTCGTCGTCCGGCATCGGTGTCGGGGTGGTGATGGTAATTTGCGGAACGGTGATGCTAGGAACGACAATCTCGGGCGAAGGAGGACGTGGGATCTCGTCAGCGAATATGCCGTCGTCCGACGAAGCGGCATGTTTGATGTGATCGTGGCGCTGGTGTAGCAGCAACCACTGCAGAAATACCACGGACAGAACGGCCAGACCAAGCGAGTAGACGTTGTAGATCTGTCCCAAATCATCATCATCATCATCATATCATCAGCGATATTAGTTAGTCCCCCTTCGGTGCAAATTTTGGATAAAGTTTATTTTAACTAAAAAACGTTACGTTATCAGCAAGTATGTTATTGTTGTCAACAACGCAGACACTACGAACTAACAGGATTGTTTTTTTCGGTAGTTTTCTTCATTTTGATGTAAAGAGGAGTAGTACTGCAAAAAGTGTTCTACTTCACAAGGTAAAGTGACAGCACTAAATAGGTGAGGTAAATATTGGTGTACTATCAATTGCGCATAACTTTTTTAAAATAGTGCTCAGCAAAAATTTAAGTTATGTTGAGAACGCCGAAGACTTTTTTGGTCGCAGTGTACATTGTAGCCAATGTATATATAACAAACCTATTTTGACAGAGGTTGTAGAGAAACTATTAGAGCAGCAGCAGCAGCATGAGCAGAGCTAAAAACTTGCCATGTTGTAGATGGTCATGTGCCATTGATGCTGTAGAGCCTCGGTCATAGGCAGCAAAAGACCGATCAGTACCATCAGTATTGCATACAAAGGACTCAGCAGATGTGAATAGTCAGCTCTGCACATTTATAACACAGCTATTGCCTATACGTTAATAACAAAGAACCAAGCCTAAACTAAATTTCGCAAACGGCTTGGTTTTAGGCAGTTTTGTCGGTGCTAAGGATCTGTCTGAAACAAAAACACGTGCGAGTTTCAGTTTTTAAAGTTTTAGTTTCATTTAGTTTTCGACGCGCTACAGCTATGTTGTAAGGCGTCTATGGTACGATGTGTCGTCTGTCTGTTGTCTTTCGTCGCCATCGTCGTCTGTCACGGATGGCTGACCACCAATGGGAAGTCGCATATTGGCTTTCGGTGCGAGATAAAAAAAACGGTGAGAAATAGTGCCAAGGTTACTATTAATTACTAATAAACAGTGGCATACGACCTTTCAGATTTCATGAAAATCATTGACCTTGGATGACATTAAAGGTCGGTACTCACAACTGTGGCTAAACAGTGCAAGATAGAGCCAAAGTTGCTATTTAACACTAACAGGAAATCGCATACGCTTTTTCAGATGAGCTGAAAGTCATCGACCTTAAATGACGTTGAAAATCGGTATTGCAACAGGAACAATATAGGCTACAGCGCGTTTTCTCTAGCGACAGCTGCAGGGCTTTCTTGTTCCACATGCAGGCATACCCTTATCGCTATTTACAATATTTACTTGACAAAAAGAAGGCAGATAGAAACAGATTTCAGGGGAGCGCCACAAATGCAGACTTTATAAAAGGACGTAGTGATTCTCTGGATTTTCAATACCTACTTTACAGTTTAGGAAATTGTAGTGGCTATAAGAATTAAAATGTAAAAGCAGCGTAAAAAGTTGATAAAAAAACTACAAACGACCTCGCGCCTATTCAAAGCGAATCGTGTTACGAAAAAAGCGACTCATGGTGTTAGTGATCGTGCGCACGAACGGTCCGATGTCGCGCACGAACTGTAATAAACCGTGCGCGACTGCGCGCTCCATTTAAGTCGCGGTTAACTATCGTGCGTGCGCACGGTCTGAACTTCTGAAGTGGATTGGATGACATCTTGAGTGGCATTACGTCATTTAATGACGGACACCTTGGTGTGAATTCTTGGCGGCGGTTTTGTGTAGTAAAGGTCGACATTAATCGGAGCTGAATATCAGCTACCAAACAAGCCGTGTAATTATCTCTAAATTACCCCCAAAAGTTATTAAACGTACGCACCCTTCAGTTAAACTGCGGTTGATTATTACCAATAAGCCAAACGCTAAACTGCACTTTTAATTCTGCCTAGTGCTGCAGAAGAAGTTGATTAAAAAATATGCCATCGTAGCGTGTGCAATAATTTGCGCACGGGAAATAACACTTTGTGACTGGATGCGGACCGTGCGTGCGCACGGTAAATATAATCATTGGAAAGCGACAGCTATGCGATACATGTTAGATTTTTAAAAAAGTTAAAGAAAAGTTAAAGCTGTAATATTTTACTAATACAATTTCAAGTTAAAAGTATTCTGCATTACAAAGAAACAAAAAGAATGTCGTAGTTGATACCCGGAAGCCTTTTGCCGAGCCTTGCCGCTGGCGCCTGTTCCCGGGTGAATGGGGATTGTGACGACAGCTTCAAGCGGCGGTCCGGACGATTCCGATGCACTATCATAGTAGCCAGGCGTACGTCCGTCGTCTCCTTCTACAAGAAAATAACACTGCATTCTGTCTTCTCACAACTCGGAAATAATACAACGACATCGACAAGTAAGCGCGATGTACATTTGAAGTCTTCTCTGTAGCCGATCGTCAGCACTGCAGCTCAATATATCACGAAACGCTTGCAAGGGCTAGCTGTACCTTGGTTGCTGTTTCCTGGCCTGCATTCAGCTGTCAGCGCACATTGTGCCTGGCCAAGCATTATGTGACGTGTTTCCAAGTTCGTTATAAGCCGAGCTGGCCCGTGCACATCGCGTACAGGTAATTGTCCCATTTGTGGCAGTGGCGTACGTGACGGGACATCTACTGCTTTTCATTCTTGGAGTGTGCAGGACAGTACCAGTGTAGCAGGTCATCACACTAGATTGCCTCTAGCAAGTAGGGCTTACCTGCTTTGCTCGCATGCCCACTATGTTGTCACGTACGCTATAAAATTTCAACCATGTTGCTTCTTCGTTTATTTTGATCAATGTGATTAATAATAATTAGTGGCCTTTTTGTCTGTGGAATAGGCTATATCAAAAAGGTATTACGGATTTTAGCGAATAAATGCCGATGTGCAAAGGACCCAATCAAAATTAGCATTAGGGAGGATCTTGATTCTTTCTCGAATTTTGGATTATTTTTAGTCAAAGCATATATAATCCGACGTTTTGAAGTGAGTACGGAAAGTTTGAAAAACTGTTTTTCCAAATATATACTTTCGCCATTTAGGCCCGTGCATTACCTACGAATACGTGAATGCGGTCTAGTCACGTTTATGATATTTCATAATTAGTTTGTGCCGCAGAAAATGTGTTATCTAGACCTGTCTAAGCGACAAGTGAACGTTGGTCTAGTTTCTGATATATGGACTTGTTGCGAAAAATATGAATAGAAATAAACACGAGAATAGGGCATAGTAGCTAGGGGGTTTTGTGGCAGGGGATTTCTGTCGTGGGGAGTTTGTATGTATAGCTAACATTCTGTGTGTTTCTCGCCTACAGGTATGCTGACCACGAGCTGCAACTATTAGGGGGCCTACCGCGTGCAACAATAGCAGCGTACAGCGAGCAACCAAGTGTCAACAGTTCTAAGTCGGAATTATTATTCTGTTCATACGGACCAATAAGTATCGCCAACCTCCTGTTGCCGTTCGGCAAAATTACTAACTGAGGTTAGATGCTGTCCACATTTTAGGCTTACTCCGTACCGTTTAGTTAGCTTCCTTTTTTACACCAATAAACTTATTCAGACATTTGTTATCAGTTTTCGACTGCTTTGTTACTCCTGCTCGCGAGTTTGGTTTTCCGCAAAAATCGAAAAAATTGTTGTGAATCGTCAATCCCAATATTTCGTTAATTTTCAGGCAGTAGTATACAGTTCGCCGACATTTTTCTGGAGTATTTTTACGCCCGAAAGCAGCTACTGCTTTAGCGCGTCTTAGCCATCGCAATTCTCTCCGTCCGTCCGACACACGGGTGGATCAGTCAAAAACGGTGGAAGTTATGGATCACCAAATCTTTACCGTCGGCTGCAAGAAAAACTCTAGTTTCAGGAACCGTTAAGCTTTTCCATAAATTCGAAGGGGTCACCCCGAACGCGAGCGCTAAATGACAAGAGGGTAGGAAAAATTTGCGATTTTTAGCCAATAACTCGCTGTATCTCAATAACAGTGCGAGATAGGGCCTAGGTAACTGTTAATCACTAATAGGAAGTTATACACTGGCTCTCGATTACCACCAAATTTAATGACCTTGGATGACCTTGAACGCCAAAATAAGGGCTTTTATAGATTTTTTTTAGCGATTTCGGGTTGTAAGACACATTTCAAGAGCGAATTGCGCTGAAATCAATTGAGATAGACATAAAGAAGCTGCATATAAAATTTTCAGCATTGAACGTAGATTTCGACGATCCAAGTCTCGATATTCTAGGTTTAAGGAAACCTGCGCACGAGGGCATCAAAGAGCGGTACCCCCGTAAAAAGTCGTTGTTTTACCGTTGTTGGCCAGTCTTATGTGAAAACGGTTGCAGATAGGCATGGGCATGCTGCCTATCACAACAAGCACTAGTGACGAGCTTTTCAGTCGTATGAAAATCGATGACTTTGAAAAACCCTGAACTTTTAAAATAAAGTTTTTTTTGATTTTTGCGATTTTCGGCTGCAGCGCACACTCCAAGAATAAAGTTCGACGAAATGGCTAGAGATAGACTGATATATAGTTTGCGAACAGGAACTGCTATAGGCTTTCGCGCATTTCGGGAGCATTAGCTCAAATTTCTTGTTTATCTGTTCTTTTCGAAAGCAAATAAAACTTTAACTATAGCAGTTGAGTTCGGTAAGTAGAGTTGTGATTCATCTTACATAACCTAGTGCAGTCACACGTTGGATATACAATATAAAAATTAAAATATCATTATTTCAATATACGTCATTGCTGAATAAACGTTGAATGACCTTAAATCGTCGTTTCGTCTGTTTTTAATGCTATTGGTTTACAGATTAAACAAAGGTATAGCCTACATAGCGTAGTACTCGTATTATTGTCACAATAGGCCTATATGCAACGTACTACTAACGAAAGTCATTCATGAATCGCAAGCCATATTGTTGACTCGCGACTGTTATAAGCAACCCTTATTGTCAGACAGCGTGTCTGTATTCGATTCCGCGTGTTGTACAGGGTGGGCCAAAAATGGCACCATTTTGTTCATAGGCCATAACTTAATCAAATATTAACCAATTTTCAAACTTTTTTCACTGTCAAAGTCAGGAGACGATTTGCAACTCTACAGGGTGGGCAACCTCAAGTGTGTCGTTACGCTACCTTGCGAAATGTCAAACGACGCACTCAAGCTGGCAATGCCACTGACTAGTTGCGTGATTAACGTTGATCGAGCCTGGCGTGTAGCCAAACAAATCCGGTCAATTATGTTGCTCGGGATGCCCTTCAACAGATGACCTATCAATGTTGACGATTAACGACAGTTAACAAGGTGAAGCAAGCGATCGTCACTGAGTGGGGCAAACTGCCGCAGTGTTTGCATAATTGCGCCATTGATCAGTGGCGTTGCGGGCTTGAATGCGTCGTCCAGCAGCAAAGCGGACACATTGAACAATGAATGTAAAAACTGTGAAAATTGACTTTTTAGACAATAACTGAGACACCAAATGCGTTGTTTTTGTTGTTAATTTTTAAAAATGCGTTGCTACAGAAGTCGTCTTGTTTTCTATTGTTACTCTTAAGACACTGACATTCCACAAGGTAGTGTAGCGACACACTTGATGTATGGTTTGATCTATAGTGACAATGTCATTACAAATTGTCTCCTAATTCTGGAAGTAAAAGAATTTTAAAAATTAATTAATATATGGTGTTGTTATAAGACATACAAATATGGTGCCATTTTTGGCCCACCCTGTATACAACAGTCGCCAGCGACGTCGCTAATAAGCTTGTTTATAATATGATTGGCGTGCGAATTTTCTGTCAAATTGTCTGAATAGTTGAGATTTTATTTATTTATATATTTATTTATTTCAATTACAAAGCATAGTAGCCACTAGGAAAAATGTAGTTGTCGGATAATCAAAGAAATCCTCTAGCGGTCTAGCCTATACTGGTCGACATCAGGGATAGCTCGAGTTCATATAACATTTCTGTATATTGTTCGTAAAGAATTAAGCAAATAAACGATTTTTAGGTTTATGATTCATCATTTCTCTTAGGCTCCATCTTCTCTGTACTCTCTCCTTGTAGTGTGTAATTTGTACTTACATGAGGTGCAATCTAGCGGTATTATCCCGCTATTGAGAAAATAAAATGTATTTACGTGGTACTGTGGTACGTTTACAGTAGCGTTAGACAAGTGTATAGGGCCCATAATATAATGTCACCCACCGTGATCATCTCTTACGTGAATAACTAAACAGTTCGTGGTAAAGCGAAGTATAGCTATTATCTCGGCATACCAAGTTGCGTCGTACCGTGCGCATTTGTAATGACTGTTTAATTGACATGATATACTGCTATTTTATGCTGATCATTTGTTGTTATCCTACCCGCCTCGTAACAAGACGAATTTAACGTCAGCTGCAGTGCAGGGCAAAAACATTACGCGGTACTAGCGATTAGACCTAGGTTTGCGCAAAATGTTTCTACTGTATCATTAATTATAATTATGTATTTTGAAAAATTCTTTGTTTTATAGAGTTGAAGAATGTGTAAAGATATCTATCAATTTGCTTCAGTCCAGTCAAAAAAAACATTATGTATACCTGTACGCGCATCTTTAGTTACTATCAAAAACAAGAAACCCAGCTGTCGCTAGGATAGCCGACCGTACTGGTTGCCAGTAACCTTGAAGGTCATCCAAGGTCAATGATTTTCATTTCATTTGAAAGGGCGTATGCTATTACCTATTAGTGATCAATAGCAAACTTGGGTTTATCTCGCACCGTTTAGCCGCAAAAGTCATCAAAGTCATCTGAGGTCGATGATTTCCATTTTATCTGAAAGAAAGTGTGCCATTTTCTATTAGTGATTAATAGTAACCTTTGCCCTATCTTTTGCCGTTTCGAAGAGATGGCCACTTATAGCTTAAAACATTCCACTAAAAATTGGGGCCAAACCGCTGCAGATGGAGACATGGTTACTATTGATGGGCTATTGACGGGCTACAGGAAGTCGCCAGCGCCCTATCCGATGATATCATCGCCGACCACCTACGACTTAGCGTTTAGCCACGATGCTGCACGATTGGCATATCATAGTGCGTTATGACCCTTCAAGGTCATCCAAGGTCAATGATTTACATTTGAAAGCCAATATGCGACTTTCTATTAGCGATCAATAGCAACCTAGACCCTATCTTGCACCGTTTAGCCACAATACATCCGTGACAGACGGACGGACAGACAGACGGATAAACAAAGACAATTACTATGACAATAGCTCGACCGTTACTTAAGTACGACCGGCTAAAAATAATACATCAGTTACACCTGAGCTGAGGAAATAAAAACAACAATCCACAAATTTGAAAAATAAAACACAAAAACACTATGTACAAGCCCTGTCGTACGCTTGAAGCAGACAACGATAAAAAAGTTAGCATTATTTGTTCCGTACGTTAATGATCAATGACTGATGAACACATTAGAAAGGATATCCGAATAATATGGCATGCGTATAAACCTGAAGAAGATAAAAGTAATAATGTTTACCAAAAGTCAACCAAGAAAAGTATCAATCTGGCTTCGAAACACTGAAATAGAACACTTTCATAAATTCTGCTACATCTCAAAGAACTTAAAAAAAGAATGGTTAAAGAACTAGTATGGAGTGTAGCTCTTTATGGCTCAGAAACGTGCACACTTAGAAAAGAAGACATCAAACGTATACAAGCTTTTGAGATGTGGATCTGGCGTAAGATGGAAAAAATCAGCTGGACAGCACATGTGTCAAATGAAGAAGTCTTGTGTCTGGTGCAAGAAAAACGTTCTCTGATGCAAGTCATCAAACAACGCCAAGCAAACTGGATAGGACATGTCTTAACACATGACTGTCTTCTGAAGACTGTTTAGTACTAGAGGAGAAGACGGAAGGATAACGGCCAAAAGGAAAACCAAGTAGGAAGATGCCATTGCAATGAATGTTATGGAACAAAAGGACAAGAAGATCAGTTATGAGGAGCTAAAGAGAGTATAGCGGAGAGCCGGGTCGGGTGGCGTCATCGTCATTGGAATTTGCCTTAGGGCAGAGCACGCAAGAAGAAGACGTTAATGACAGGCTGACTGGAAAAGTTAAGACGAACAGTGGACACTGCTGGTGAGTCTTGTCTAAAAGCTAAATTTTTCGTTGGTAGTTTTGATATTATTACTGAACTCAAAAATAAAGACAAAATAAAATTTATAGGCTAGCATGGTCTAGTAATAGCAAGTGTAAGACCAAGAAACATGATAGCCGACCGTACTGGTTGTCACTGGCCTTTTATGTCATTCAAGGTCAATGATTTTCGTGTAATCTGAAAGGGCGTATGCCATTTCCCATTAGTGAATAATAGTAACCTTGGCCCTATCTCTCACCATTTCCGAAATACGGCCATTCATAGCTTAAAACATTTTACTGAAAATTGCAGCTAAACCGTCGCAGATAGTCATGTTTACTATTGACAGCCTATAAAAAGTCGCCAACGCCCTATCCGATGGTATCATCATCAACCCCCCCCCATACGACTTACCGTTTAGCCGCAATACGGCAGGATTGGCATACCATAGTGCGTTATAACGCTTCAAGATCATCCAAAATTATCGATTTTTATGTCATCTGAAAGCCAATATGCAATTTTCCATTAGTCATCAATAGCAAACTAGGTCCTATCTCGCACCGTTTAGCCACAATACATCCGTGACAGACGGACAGATAGACGACGAACGACAACCGTACTTTAAGCTAGACCGTTACTTAAGTACGGTCGGCTAATAACATGCTTATTTTTGAACATGACTTACGAATAGATGTTTATATCGTAATTAAGTTATACGTTTTAGTTCTAAAATACAGTCACAATTTTACATTTGAGACCTACACTTCATTTTAGTTCACAACTAACAATGTCCATGTATGTCCATATGCACAGTTTTGTCAGCCACATTATTTATATTTTGTGCTACATGTAAGCTTCAAAAAGAGGCAAGGATCAGCGTACGCTCGTGCGATCCGGATGTGAGCACTCGATAGACTCAACACGACGTCGGTTGACGCCGGTTATGTCGTACCGATGCATTTTTATATGGTTAATATAAAGTTCTGTACGCAAACAACTATACATCCAGCCTTCTTTTACATTTCTAAAGACGCCCCTAAAAATAAACCAGTGTAAATTATAACAAACAGTTAAAAGCGAACTGCTGGCACCCACAGTGTAGTCAATGTACAAAATGCACGAACAATATATTACACCAATTATAGGCCTACATGTAGCCAGAGTAGTTGACACTAACAAACGATGGAAGTGTCTCACCTTCGTTCGATTTCCAAGGGAATCTCATTTCTCGTTGCTCGAAGTTTCCATGCACGATCTCTCTCGTGAAGCTTTCAAGTGACAAACTGATCTGCAGTTTCTCTATACAGACGTATAGCCGGTAACGAGTCACGCGTAACCCGCGACTAATGTTATGCAAATTACAGAAGGCGGATTCAGCTAGACCTGAGAGCCGCCGCCGTTAAGTCGACTTGGCTGCTCCAAGTCAAGTCAAGTCGTTTCAGTTCCAAGTCGCAATTTTCCACTCAAGTCGCCATCGAATTTTAAGATAATTAGTTAATTCACAGTTCACATCATAAGAGCATTGAAATTGCGCGATAAAAATATGTCTATTCCATTTCCATTTATTTGAAAAATCAGTCCACAAGGGACCATTGACACACACAGCAAACAACACATAAAAACACAAAAACACAGATATAAAAGAAATACACATAAAAGAAACAAAATGTAGTATGAACAGTAAGAAATGCATTAAAAACCAGCATATGACATAAGCTGAGCCAAGTACTGAATAAGAC
>Ga0209671_1005191_pt1 | contig 13118 bp, 8 predicted proteins | sample WorMetHERISLAND2_2_FD_187401 | JGI IMG/M metagenome (GOLD analysis project Ga0209671, IMG submission 187401) | Marine gutless worms symbiont microbial communities from Max Planck institute for Marine Microbiology, Germany - Olavius geniculatus... | ecosystem: Host-associated > Annelida >... | reverse complement strand
GTTATAGCCAATTTTGTCCCAAATTTCGTTGCCATGGCAACGGAGGTCGGTCTGGGGAAATGCGATTGACGGCATTCGATGGCCCATCCCCGAAACCCCCCCCTATAGGCGCAAAAATCTCTTACGTAAGCCAAGTTATAGCCAATTTTGTCCCAAATTTCGTTGCCATGGTAACGGGGGTCAACTAGGGGTAAATATAAATGTCACCGTTAATTAGGCCGACCCCGAAAACCATATCATAGAACCAAAAATTATGACTCTATCTTGCACACAACGGAAGTTATGACAGTTCAAAGAATTTTTAAATTTTCCCCATAGCCGCCACTGTAATTTTTTCGAAGTTTTCGAATAAATAAGTGAAAAATAAAATTTTTATTTTATAACAATAAAAAGGTACTTCCTTGCGCAGAACCGCGTTATTTGACCTATTAAGCGTAAAAATTGGTCCAACGGACTCGCCTGTAGGCGAGTTGAAGAACCAAAAAAGTGTAGTAGGCTAAATTTCGAACAGGATCGAGGGGTGTATTTTTCACCTATATGGGGAGCAAAAACCCCTGGACGGATTGAGCCCAAATTTTTTTGGTGGTAGAAGTCGACGACGTAATTACGCCATTCAAATTTGGTGACGATCGGGTCAGGGGTTTTTGGTTGGCTGAGGGTCAACGTTTGCCTTTTCCCATAGACTTTGAAGGTCGTCCTTACAACACTCACACTATCGTGTGAGGTGTGACTACAAAAATGAAAACTCACGAGCGGCAATCTTAACTAACATTTAGCAACGAACTGTTCCTGTAGCAAATTGCTAGTAACAGCAACAACTGAAAGTGGAACTGTTGGGCTTGGCAAAACAGTAAAGTACGGCGGAAAGTAAAAGCGTCAGCGGAAATATGCTGGGAACTTCCTAGGCACATGATAGTGGAAAAATACCTAGGCCTAAAGACTCAGTTGTAAAACCGTAAAAACAAACGCGCTTTGCTGTAACCATCGAATCTATTTTTTCTTTGTTCGTTATGCGGTTACACTCCCCCAACCATAGTGCATTTGTAGGGCCTAGAACGCGTTATGCATTGTTGGCATTTCTGTTCAGACCAAAGATGTTAGATATTCTATGACATTTAACGTGTTTGTTGGTGACCGTCTGTTTGTCTGTCCATGGAGGTCGCTAGGTTAACTCCCCCATGAAAAAAAACAAATAGAACAGTGTTTCCTGTCATGCATGATTAAGGAAAAAAGAGGTTTAGTATGTGAAATAAAAAATGCCAAAAATCAAAGGTCAAAAGCCAAGGTCACAAACCTGAACGAATGAAAGCCGTGCCACATAAGCCTACTAACGAACAGATAGGCTAATTAAGGCCCGTGCATGCAGAGCGACGTAACTGAACTGAACTGACACGGTTTACTTTTTGACTAACTGACAACTGGGCAAGCAGGGCAAGCCTATTGGTCATTGGTTGACGCGTACGTGAGCGTAGTCACGTATAGTTACCGACGCCGTTAGATGGTGCCTACTGTAACGCATTACTGCTTGCCCATTGGTCAGTTTGTCAAACCATGTCAGTTCAGTTACGTCGCTCTGTACGCATCTTTAGACAGTTATCAGGAAAATAGCCGGAAATGCGGCCGTCCGTCCATCTGCTAAGCATGTCAAGTGTTCACAGTAAATTAGGTCCAATGTCTAACAACGGTCAGGCCTAGTTCTTAGTTGACGCCTGAGCCGCCACCCGTGAGTAAGCATTCCAGACATCAGACATTTTCTTCAGGTTTTTATGTCCGGAGACCTTGCAATTTCACTTTCTAAAATGAAAATTGGCACGTTGATTACAGGACGAACAGAGAGACAGACAGACAGACAGACGGACGGACAAGACGCGAAATGAAGCCTAAAGAATGGCATCGTGATAAACACATTAATTATTAATTTTTAAAATATTCACATCTATGAATAGCTCAAACTCTTTGAGTTACAGGCATGCAGAACGGGAACAAAAGGCTCCCCTCAGAAATCCAGAAAATCCCCCAGAATTTAGAGTAGTCTTTTTACGAGCCAGATGTCTTCATAATGTTGCCTAATTAACAGTTGCTATTGAAAGCCTATAGAAACTAACCAACGCCCTATCCAACCGTACCACTGCCGACCACCTACGCACATCTGTTCTCTCAAAAAAGGAGTGCTTACACCAACTCGAAATTTGCATGTTGCATCATAGCCAAACCGTATCAACAGAATGTTTACTATTAACAAACTATATACAATGTACGTCTTTACCAATGCCCTAGATCTAATCCCTCCATTGTCGACACTCTCCTTTCTCACCAAACAGCGACAGTGCCTCACAAACTTCCAGGCAGTACGGCCAGTTAAAAATTATAAAATGATTAAATGCTATAGCTTTTCATATGAAACCTATCTCGGAGCTACGGAGCGTCGCCGGCCTATGGAATCACTGGAATCATGGAATTACCTGCCACCGGACACATGCGAACGCACCACGCCTTATCCCCAGCCAGATAGGCTAGTACTTGATTTACCTACCGTGCAAGGATGGAAGGCTGAGTTGACCTAGACGACTGGTTACATAAAGAGATGGTTTACCTATCCGCAGGCAGTCACCCATCAAAGTACTAACCCAGCCCGGCGTAGAGTAACTTTGTTGACCGGATGAAACGCATTACCACTACGTAAGGCTACCATCCTAGCGACAGCCGGGTTTCGTGTTTCTTCTCTTTTCACTACTGTTTTGCTTGCAAAAGCCCAAATTCCATTACGCCGACTTTGTGACAAAGTTTGCGACAAGTTCGCGACAAAGTTGCGGATACAAATCACGAAAGTCCGAAACACAAATCACGAAAGTCCAAAACACAAATCATGTCGTCGACTTTCATGATTTGTGTCACAGACTTTCGTGATTTGTGTCCGCGTCTTTCCCCGTGTATCGGGCTAAATTCCATTAGAGCGACACAAATTGGTTTGTCACAGACTTGTCACGGATTTTGTGGCAAACATCTCGACATGTCAAGATGGTTTGTGTCGCGACTTTCGTGATTTGTGTCGGCAACTTTCATCAAAACTTCATGGTTTCATGATTTGTCACCGTTTGTGTCCGCGACTTTCATGATTTGTGTCCACGACTTTCCCCGTGGGGAAGTTTCAGTGATAGTCGGCATAATGGAATTTGGGCTAAAGCAGGACTGATGCTGGTGGTACCTGCGGATTTGATGCTGAATGAAGCAGGTGCAGCAGCTGAGGTGGTGGTGGTCTGAGTATGATGAATCACCGGACGATGACTTACCGGTGACGTCACACTGCCCGACTTGACCTTTGAACTCGGCCTGACCTCTGGTGGCCGCGGCTTGATTCTTGACCTGGTGCAGCCAGGCGGGTGATGCTGATGGGTGTGATAAGCGGACGTCAGATTGCCAGATGTTGCTGCTGCTGATACTGTTGACACTACCTGCATAGATGTCATCAATGTTAGGAAACCATGCAAATGTGTCTAAACATCAGAGATGGAGTACTCGAGGATGTCCTCAACCTTAAGAACAGCTTGGGGACAAACAATCGTGGCTCTGGCCTTGACGCCTTGGCCAGGCCTCTAGTCACTTGCATGTAAAGAATGTAGGCCACTCTGCGACATTTGCAGGTGTGGATGTGCATCATCAAAGATCGGACTGTATGCATGCAGCCAAAGTCATCTGTGATCAGAGATCCATCAACATCAGCAGCTCAGTCCACCACTCCTGCAATGAGTTTTTGGTAGATGTACAATATATCCACTGAAACTATGTTTGTCTAAGCATGTTTGTGGTTTATTACGATTTGAATAAGATTAAGCTGGCGTTTGATGCACAGTATGAAACTGTCATACTTACTTAGTTTCCTTAACTACAGTACTAAAGTAGTTGAAAACTGTTCACTAGTCTGCAAAGGCACAAGTTAGAACTGCACGAGGGATACTAGTTTATGGTTTGGAATAAAGATAAATTGCATTTTTGGCTATGGTGGACTGGACATGACGGCCCTTGAATATAGCAGCCCCTAGTTATGACAGAACAAAATCTGACCAAATTCTAACCAGTCAACAGTTAACTGGAAATCAGTACAGCTTAACTAGTCAAGACTGGTCGATAAATATTGCAACTATACATAACTACCTGTGACTGGGTCTGTTGATGAGGCATGGCAGATGAATGAAGGCAACTCTGACTATTATTAGAATTATCATCAGCAGCAGGAGCAGCAGTAGACTGTCCTCTATTATCAGCGCAGTCTAGTCCAGCTGCCATAGCCAATCCCGCACCAGGTGTACCAGACGTATCATCATCGTCATTGTTAACGGCCAGTAATACAGGTGTGTTGTAGGTGTGATAGGTAGGTAGAAGCAAGCGTGAACGATTGTCAGACATCTGAGTGCACTGAACGCCAGCGCCAGCCTCAGGTTGAAGTTGCTCCGACTGCGACACTACTCTCACACACATACACAAATCAAGTGACACCGTATTTATTACACATCACATTTATATTATCATAACGAGGGGCTCCTAACAGCAAGCGTTATACTGGAATTACCAGTATACAAGGTCGACCATGAACAAACTGGAGGAGCACAGCCAGCAAAGACCTCAACAAAACACGGAGATCACCTGGGAGACTGGAATAAAGCAGACGTGGCAGCTCTTGACAGACACCATAGCGTTGGAGTGCAGCCCAATGTGTCTACACGGATGCAGGATGAATCACGGTCAAGGCCTCCTTAGCAGCCACATTACAGGCCTTGCGGCATAGCCCATCCATCCGCCTGTCTGACTGAAAACTGGTGCGATCGTTTGCCACGGCAGGAGTAACCGATATGACAATCTTAAGCCAAAAAGGTGAAAAGTTGACAATTCACCAATTTCTGAGCAAATCCCTTGAACTTTTCCCTGACAGCAGAAAAATTCCTGATACTTCCAGGTTTTCCTTGGCTTCCACAGACAACTGGCCATCCCACACAGTAACTGCTGCACTGCCCATACCCAGTGCCCACTCACATGGTATGTTATATTACGAAGATGTAAAAATCTTCCCAGGCCATAAAGCACATAGCGTAGCACTGATCTCTATTTCCCTAGCCCTCAGAAAGACACCAGTTTAGACTGCCAGACCACAGATACAGGATTATGTGGTGCGCCTGTTTGTGTCTCAGCTTTTGCTGATACTCATTGCAGCTACCCACAGAGAAATGTGCAGGCTGAGTTGTTGACCTGGGTGGCTGGTTACAAAATGTAGACGGTTTACAGTCCTGCAGACATTCGCCCATCCAGGTACTAATCAGGTCTGGTGTAGGGCAATGACGTTGATCAAACACACCACTACTAGACCATGCTGCCACCCACGTAGACGGAGAGAGGTGGGTAATAAGATGTTACGTAATGTTACACCATACAGACGTAGCTGTACTACAACCTCTTTGAGAAACAGAACAACTGCAATCAACATTGGCATCGATGTCTGTGGACATGCCACCACCATCACGACTCAGTCTCGATATAAGGTTCATATTATGATGATGACGATCATTAGTGGCAGCGGTAACGCTCAAGTCTGAGTGCAGGCTGATCTGAAGTCTGTCACTGCTGTCCCCACCAACATTGTTGCAGCTGGCATAGCATGGCAGCTCTGGCGCCAAACTCCCTCTGCTGCGACAAACATCTGCTGCATCTGAACGTAAAGAGATCGCTGCACCGATGCAGCAAGTTGACTCTGCAAGTGCTATCTCATTTCTGTGTCCAAATCCATCCTGCCAAGACGATGTAGTACTTGTAGTATTTACGCTGCAGTCACGGTAATTTTGTGGCCGGTCGACTGACGCAGAGTTGTGAACGTCATCGCTGCATGCTACTGGTAGCCGGCTGTTGGTCCGAACAGAGCTCACTGATGTAGGCGTAGGCCTACTTGGGCTGCTATTCGGTGCTTCCATTGCCAAGTCATCTGTGTCAAGTCTTCAGATGGTTAACGGCACTGCACCCCACTTCATCTAAACATTACAACACAAATATTGATGATGCCTCAGACACATTACTATGTTGTGGGAATTTCTGTCCCAGTTTGGATACAGAAATCTCCACAAATTATATGCGTGCAAAAGTAAGTTACAACAGAGTTACAGAGACCATTTTCTATAAGTAAATAAGTAACTATAAGTAAGTAAAAAAACTACTTCAACAACACTTTTCTTACTATAGCTGCAGACAGTAAATAAAACTGTTACCATTATGGAATCAGATGGCAGACGATATTGGTAGGCTATAAAATGCTTTCATGAAACGCTGTCACCGTGTCACGTGCCCAGATTCAACAGAATCGTAGTCGTTCCCGTGGTTATTCAAGCCGGAGTACTGACTAATGCTCAATCCATTTGGGTAGGTGATGCTACAACCAGACCAGGACGAAAATGCATTGAGCTCCAAGCAGTAACTAACACTGATCGATATATGTGCAGTTAAAATAAGAATATTAGACCTCGGCAGAGTAAAACAGCTGTGTACAACAGCATACACGACCGACATCTTGTTTTCACGAGTGAACTAGGACGCTAACTAATTTCGAATTTTTACGAAAGAAAACATGCCGATCATGTCTTTCATGAAGTCCACAATGCTAATATCGGCATTAAAAGTAGTACGGAACAATAAATACTGTTCATATATCAGCAGAAGGTGATAAAACCAGCAAAAATATTCATTATGCGACAAACTCACAGAAAATGCAACTGATCGCTGGAAATTCCGTCATTTTCGGAAAAGCCAGTGCTAAAAATACACAGCCGTTGGTCGTGCTACTAGGGATGGGTTTCAATATCGATACAATACCGATCAAAATGAATGCGGTTATTAAACAAGAAGCCTGGCTAGTTCCTCAAGGTGGGCAAACCGTACCGCCCATATTCGAAGACCAGCCGCGTACAGTGTCAACCTCTGATCCCGAAAAGAAAGCGATCTCTCAAAGTAACTAAAGTTCCATACACGCTCTATGATGACACTGCTATATCGAAACGGAAGCTGACCTTTAAACATAGGAGGTACGGTCGGCCCACCACACATCTGGCCTTCTTGCATTTAGTATTAAAGAAAAGTTTCACAAAAAATGACAAGTCATAGTGTGAGAACAAACTGGCTGATTTGGCTGTAACAGACAGAGAATGGCGATTAGAATCTAAATCCACTGAATCAATATTGCGATACCGGTACCGGTAGGCCTATATCGATTCATCTTTGCGGAGGCCTACGTACCACCCACCCACAAGGCTGGTCCCGTCCCGCGTTGCTGTGTTAGCTGGTGCAGGTGCTTGTGCGTGCGCCCGCGCGTGTACGTGTGGGGTGTATGTACGTACGCGTACAGGAGCGTAATAAAACGCCAGCTAATACACGCATCTAGGCCTATGCATGCCTTGCGAGGAATGCGAGCGTCTTTCTATGCTATACGTGACGCCTTTTACTGTGCAATACGTGCCTATTATCGCCGATACACCTCAAGCTCTGCTAGTATGACGGGTTTCCTGCTTATCGGTTTGCGGATACGTCATTAAGGACAAAAGGTAAAGAATATCTGGGCAATTGCTAATAGCACCTGTAGTGTCCGGCGGCACTTTTCAAATGTTGCTGGTCTAATACTTGACGGCAGCAGCTGTCTTGAGCCCTTGGCTGCACGCTAACTGAACCTGCAGGGTGTTTTTCAAAGTCTCTTCTACTTCCTGATTATTATTAACTTGGCAGCGTTGAAACAAATATCAATAATGGTGCTAAATTTAATAGGCCTACGTAGGCGTTTAACGGTCTAATGCTTATAGTGGTAAGCAAGAATTAGCCTGTAAGCTGCCGGTTATTGTGCTATGAACAGAACACCACGTATCAGCTTCGACCGGCACTGATCTTAACGCATCGACCATACTGCAGACAGTTAATTATTCTCCTTTCCAAACTCAAACTCCAACCAGCATTGCCTCGTTTGTGTGGCATCTTTTCTCTTAGGTCCTAATTATTGTACGTGATCTATATGTAGCATGTAGACAGACCGATAAAATATAGGCCTAACTTAGAAAACAAGTAAGCCTAATTTGAGCGAAGCTCATGAGACGCGCGACAGCCTTAGCAGTTTTTGTTTGCATGTTGTCTTGATCTATCTTGGCCTATATCCATTTCGACGCAATTCACTCTTGAAATCTACGCCGCAACCACAAATTGCAAAAAACACTAAAACCCCGAATTTAAAAGTTCAAGGTCATTCAAGGTCATCGATGTTCACACCAATAAAAAAGCTTGTCACTGTTGCTTGTTATGATAGCAGCATGTAGCTGCCTATCTGCAGCCGTTTTCACGCTAAACGAGCCAATAGCGGTAAAATAACCACTTTTAGGGGTCTAGCCGTCTTTGACGCTCGCCTACACCGGCCTCCTTGAACCTAGGGGGTCGGGACTTCGACTGCTAAAATCTACGTTTAATGCTGAAAATTTCATATGCAGGTTATCTTGGTCTATCTCATACCATTTCGTCGCAATTTACTGTTGAAATGTGCGCTGCATCCAAAAATTGCGAAAAATTCACTAAAACCCCTTTTGGGGGGTTCAAGGTCGTGGTCGTCGATGTTGATAAATCTAAAAAGCCTGTCATTAGTGCTTGTTATGATAAGCAGCATCTTTGTACCTATCTGCAACCATTTTCACATTATACGAGCCAATAACGGCAAAATAACGTGTTTTTCGGGGGTACCCTTCTTTGACGCCCTCGTTCGAAGGGAACCACCGTACCCACGGGCACGAAATTTTGTCACGATAAACTAGAGTCTTTGTGGCAGCCCACGGTTAAAAATTCCGTAATCCTAGCTTGCACCGTTTTGATACAGATTACGAGTGTGACAGACAGACAGACGGATGAACGCCTAGACGATGGCTAAGACGCGCGTAGCATTCTGCTGTCGCGCGTAAAAACAGTGGTGTTTTGAGGAGCTGACTCAACAGTAAGTTTTAGGGGCCATCATCTGCTACAGCTGAAGCTCGAAGCCCAGACTCTTGGGCCCCCACAGAGCTGAGGGTAGGGTTGTGGTTTTTACGCGGAACAGCAGCTACTGCTGTAGCGCGTCTTAGCCATCGCATTTCTGTCTGTCCGTTCGTTTGTCCGTCACACGGGTGGATCAGTCAAAAACGGTGCAAGCTAGGATCATCAAATCTTCACCATCGGCTGCCTGGAAGACCATAGTTTCAGGATCCGTAAAGCTTTTCCATAAATTCTAAAGGGGTCAACCCCAGCGAGGGCGCTAAATGAGAGGGGGTGGCGAAAATTTGCGATTATAAGCCAATACGGCTGAGCGAGACCGGTCATGCCGTCTGGCGCCCTCTGGCGAGTGTAAAAGAAACATCGTTGCTAGGATGGGTGATCTTATAGATTTTGTTAGCACCGGGCTTTCAAACATGCACCGCTGTTGCGCGTTCCCCTTTGCGTTAGCTGCGCTTTTCTTGTTCTTTTAGGGGCAGTGACTGCAAGCCTCGCATGCTATAGGCTGGGGAGAATTTAGAAGCGGAAAATTGCAACTTCCTGTCTCCTGCTTTCTACTTTTTGTCCACGACGTCGCTGCTTCGGTGCAGAACTGCTGTAGGCCTATAGGTTTAATTAACTGGTGATTGGTTAACTGTTTGTGATGTTTTGTTGTGCAGCGGGAACACAAAAACTTACTTCTGAACACGAACGTAATGGACAGCAATCGACAGATCTATCTTAACGTGAGTATACACGCTACAGTGTGAGTCTGTGAATTTTTCTTAGTGCTGAATTAGGTCTAACAAAAAATCCGGCATGCGCTGCCATGGACTATTACTATCACAGTAGTGCTTGCTAGATGAGCTCCAGAGTTAGAACACCTTGGCCCGTCGTGACATGCTGCAGGTTGACTGCGTTCTTGTCACGTGTTTTGGAAGCGCAGAAAACGAAAAGTTGCATTCATGTCATATTCGTCATACCCACCATCAAGTCCAAGTGAAATATGCAAACACGATTTGTTCAGACCACGATGATCGAGGCCAGATTTGTTTAGTGTCTAAAGGTGCGTAGCCTACAGAGCGATAGAAATGAACTAAAATGTAATGAAAACCGGAGCGCACTTCTTTTTAGCGCGTATTAGCTGTGGTAATTCTGTCTGTCTGTCTGTCTGTCTGTTTGTTCGTCTGTCTGTCCGTCGCGACACGGTACTGATATGATCCAAGCCCAGGTGAGATAGAGACTTGCGGTTTTTACTGCATGATAGCTTAGAGTCATTAGTATATCGTGACCCATTCATGCCGCTGGGTGCGAGGGTCTTCTCAAACGAGAGGGAGAAAGAAGGGCACTTTCCTCTAAAGACGTTATTTTACCGCTATTGGCTTCTCTAGAGTGAAAATGGTTGGAGATAGACACAGATATGCTGCTTATCATAACAAGCACTATCGACGAACTTTTTAGGGATGTCAACATTGATGACATTGAATGACCTTAAACCCTTAAAATGGGGGGTTGGTGAATTTTTCGCGATTTCGGGCTGCGACTGAATTGCGCTGAAATGGCTGAAGATGGACCAAGACAACCTGCAAATGAAATTTTTAGCACTAAATGTAGATTTTAGCAATCCAAGTCCCGCCCCTGCGTTCAACGAGGCCTGCGCACGAGTGTGTCAAAGACGACTACTTCCTAAAAGTGGTTATTTTTCCGCTATTGGCTTGTCTAGCGTGAAAACAGTTACAGATAGGCATTAGGCACAGATGTGCTGTTTATCATAACAAGAACCGGTGACGTGCTTTTTGTGGTATCAACGTCGATGGCCTTGAATGACCTTAAATCCCAAAATAAGGGTTTTGGTGATTTTTTGCGATTTTCGGCTGCGGAAAAGTGAAGTGAAAAAACTGCTATGGGCTCTCGCGCGTTTTATGAGCATTAGCTCAGATTTTTTTTTATTTCTGTCGCTCTGTACGTATCTATAGGCTCCGGGCGGCTATTCGGTAGTTTAAATTTCTTAAAGGCGCGTACGGAGCAACGTAAAAACTGAACTGAACTAACACTGTTTTTGACGAACTGATGAATGGGCGAGCAGGGCGAGTCCATTAATCATTGGTTGACGCGTACGTGCGCGTAGTCACGTAGTCAGCGACGTAGTTAGACTTTACCTATTGTAATGCATTACTGCTTGTCCATTGGCCGGTTCGTGAAAAACTAAACCATGTCAGTTCAGTTTAGTTCAGTTCAGTTATGTCGTTCTTGTATACTAGTTCATCGTTTGAGTCCCCTCCCCAGATCCACCCCCTAATTTTTCGTTCTCCCCCTTATTCCAAATTCTTGAATCCGCCACTGTTAAATAGATTGTGTTTTTGTCATGCGTGCAGATCTGCAGTTTTCGTGAGTTGTTCAGCGGACGATTCAGTGATGAGGAGGCAAGTTCGCTGCTTCGTGTTCATGACGGAGATCTGCAGGCGACTATCAACTTCGTCTTGCACAGTTAGGCCTAGTTTCTTTTCTCGTTTACTGTTCAGTCTAGCTGCTCTATGAGCAAAGTATATATACTTTCTTAATCCTGTAACTTCGTCAAATATTAACCGATTGTCAAACATTTTCACTATAGCCGTATCGGTGGTGAGCTTGAAACCACTGATTTTTAGGATATCACATCCTAAACGCGACGCGTAAAAATATTGAAAGCTGCCTTGTTCGAAAGCTGACCATATTTCACAAGGTTGTGTAGCAAATCTGAAGATCAAGACAACAAAACCATGATAAACAAGAAACCCAGCTATCGCTAGGATAGCCGACCGTACTGGTTGTCAGTGACCTTGGAGGTCATCCAATGTTGATGATTTCCATTTTATCTGAAAAGGCGTATGCCACTTTTTATTAATGATTAATAGAAACCTTGACTCTGTCTCTCGCCTTTTTCGCGATATGACCACTCATAGCTTGAAACCTTCTATTAAAAACTGCGGCCAAACCGCTGCAGATGGAGACATGGTTACAATTGACAGCCTATAGGAAGTCGCCAGCGCCCTATCCGATGGTACCATTGCAGACCTCTTACGACTTACCGTTTAGGCACAATACCGCACGATTGGCATACCATAGTGCGAGTGCGTTATGACCCTTCAAGGTTATCCTAGGTCAATGATTTACATGTTATTTAAAAAGCCAATATACGACTTCTTACTAGTGATCAATAGCAACGTAAGCCCTCGCACCGTTTAGCTACCATACATCCGTGACAGACGGACGGACAGACAGACGACAACTCATACCAATAACTGGATCGTTACTTAAGTACAGTCGACTAAAAACTATAAATAAGTAGTATCTTGTAGTTATAGTTTCAAGTGTTAGATATCGAGTTATGATAACTTCTATGATAACTTGTTTTTGTGCAAAAATAGGCGAACCGGCAGAAGTACGGAGGAAGATTTCTGAAGAAGATGACACGTGGGTGAGTTAGTCGTGACACGTAACACGCAAAATGTTCTGGAATATTGTTTTTATCAAATGCTATGTGTCAAAAAAGTACTGTCCGGTACCGGCAGTTTTTGTTGTCACACTGACTGTACGCTGTTTATTTGCGGGGTTAAAATGTCACTAAATACTATATCGCAACGCACCAGATACAGTACGTCTGTCTTTCAAGCTCAAAATGCACTAAAACACTTTTTTCGGATGTGGCTCGGCCCTGTACCGTACATAGAGTCCCGTACTTCGAGCTCCTTATATCTCGTGTTTGGCCTTTGGTGTCTCCATCTCGATTTCGGGGTTTTCGGCTGCTTGATTGTGGGCGTTTCGCCATCTTCGATTGACAGTATACCAGTCCTTTTTTGGCTCGCGACGCTGCAAGTTATAAAAAGGTAAAGGTAGTCTTGTGGCCCACAGAGCTCTCTCATAACTCTGTAGTCCGTAGGGGTGGTGCTCATCTCCATCTCTAGGCCCTGAGCCGGCAGTGAGTGCAGACACAACTCAGTTACATGGGTGGTAGGTAGGGGTCTGCGGGTATACCCGTACCCGCGGGTATACCCGACCCGACCCGTACCCGCGGGTACGGGTCGGGTCGGGTAGATGCTTCACGGGTACGGGTATACCCGCTTTTACCCGTG
>Ga0209671_1005190_pt1 | contig 13118 bp, 9 predicted proteins | sample WorMetHERISLAND2_2_FD_187401 | JGI IMG/M metagenome (GOLD analysis project Ga0209671, IMG submission 187401) | Marine gutless worms symbiont microbial communities from Max Planck institute for Marine Microbiology, Germany - Olavius geniculatus... | ecosystem: Host-associated > Annelida >... | reverse complement strand
CGGTAGTGTAGCGACAACCTTAGAGCGAGGTGACCAAAACTAAAGACACATGCGTCAAGTTTCTTTCTAATATTGCCTGCCAAAATTTATTAAAATCGGCCAGTGTTTCACGGAGCTATTCAAAAAATAAAACTGGCATGTTCTTTATGGACCGCAGTGTCGAGGGTAATACTTTTGTGCACAGTTCTATTTCCAGCGGCAATAACAAAGAATATTTAACTGCTGTATTCAAATACTGACTTTAGTCATGTAAGAAATTTCTTTCGGAACATTTTGCTGAAAACCACATGACTCTATGACGTACGGTTGCAAAATTATGGTGTCATTAACTTTGTGCGGTTTTTTTTGGACCACCCTGTATAGGCAAGCAAAGTAATATTGCACACATCACCTGATTAATACAGGTCTGGAAAACACTTTTATAATGTTAATTTAACTAATCATATTATTGCAGTAATTCAACAGTTGCATAAAAAAAGATGGACGACCAGAAATGAAAATCAAATCTAAAGTCAAGACTAAAGTCAAGCCCAGCTCGTAGATAAGCCCAAAGTCAAAGTCATGACTTTAGTCTAGGACTAAAGTTTCAGCGAAACTTGACCTCACTCAATGTATGCATTCCAATAATGTGTTTTTGCAGATGATTCTCTCTATTAGTGAAATCTCTACAGAAGTGTAAATTTTTTTGCTTTGTTATAGTGTTATGAGCTGAAAATGAAGAGGGTGACATAAATGGTAACATAAGTGCACATTGACTATATGATGCTAACATTCGTTGTCTAATTGAATTTGACATAGTAGATGTATGATGATAGCAAAATGAAGTAAACTTGAAATTGCAGAGTCACCAACAACATGTTGATTATTGAGTCTTCTAACAGAGCATGTGACATTAAGCAATGTTCTGCTAATAGCTGCATCTTTTAGATTTTTTTTCGAAATGTGTTACTGTAATTCTTTAAAACAACTATCCGTTAAGTTATGTTAATTTTTATTTTGTATTGTGTTTTTGTGTATCACTTGTTGTAGTTTGACAACTTGATGGATGATGTAAGTAATTTTGACTGTTACTATTTATGTATAGCCATGATATTTGTTTTTTGCTGCTTGTTGCAGTTAGTTAACTATAACATATTTTAGCTAAACTTGAGGGTCAGAGTTGCTACTATAGCTACTACTGCTGATTCAAAGAAACCACAGTATTCTGATGTAAGATTTTACACTATAATGCATAAATTTTTTTTAGTTTTCAATATTTTCAATTTTTTTGTCCTGAAGTCAGAATATTCTTAATTATGATCCAAATATTTTGTGTTTTTCTGCACAGACCTATTGTTTTTATTGCATAAAATCAGTTTTTTGCTGATGGGTGGTACAATAGCATTAATAACCAGATCAGAGGTTTTGATTGTTTTTATTACAGGTTATATTGATGCATTAGTGGATGTACAAAGTGATATAACTGCACTAAATTGAACTGAACTTTTAGTTGCACAACTTAAACCGGTAGTTGTGCACAATGGCTGTTTAGTTCAGTTACTTTGGGGACTTTGTGAACTGAAGTTCAGTAATTTAGGTTAGTCTTGTCACTTAATACACACATGTATACTAGGTTTCTTCATCTAACATAGTGCCTTATACAAGTTTACTTTTTTTATGTTCTACTTTGCTTTTTTACTGCCGTGTCACTTCTGCCGGTAGAATGTGGTTTGTGTGATTTCACATAGGACTTTCAAGAAGGTGACACTTCGCAGTAAGTAACTGGTGTGTTCTTAGCTAATGGTTACAACTGTCAGTAAATTATTATTTGATGAAAAAGTGGAAAAATGAGGCCTACCTAAACTATTGGCCAGAAGCAAGTATCACATGGTAATGATGGTATTTTCTAGCAGATTCATGCTTTCTCTTAGTAGAATTTTACCCATTTAAAAGTCATTAACTATCACTGCAATTGTAACTGCAGTATATCAGTATTTGTAAGTTCTGTCTGTAAACAGACAAGAAATTTGAGATAATGCTCACGAGACACGCAAAAGCCTATAGCAGTTCCTGTTTACAAACTGTCAGTCTATCTCCAGCCATTTCATTGCAGTTTATTCTTGGAGTGTGCGCTGAAGTCGAAGATCGCAAAAATCAATTAAAACGCCTTATTTTGAAAGTTCAGGGTCCTTCAAAGTCACCAATGTTGATATGACTGAAAAGCTCATCACTAGTGCTTGTAAACAGCGTGCTCATTCCTATCTGCAACCGTTTTCACGAAAGACTGGCCAACAACGGTAAAATGACGACTTTTGTGTGGGTACCGCTTTTTGATGCCCTCGTGTGCAGGTTTCCTTGAACTTAGAAAATCGAGACTTGGACCATCGAAATCTACGTTTAATGCTGAAAATTTCATATGCAGATTTACCCTGTCTGTCTCAATTGATCTCGGTGCAGTTCGCTCTAGAAATGTGTCTCACAACCTGAAATTGCCAAAAATTCATAAAACCTCTATTTTAGCGATCAAGATCATCCAAGGTCATTGATTTCAGTGGCAGTCGAGAGTCAGTGTACATCTTCCTATTAGTGATTAATAGTAACCTAGGCCCTATCTCGACCGTTACTGAGATACAGCGTCTTTTTGCCTAAAAATCGCAAATTTTTCCCACCCCCTTCTAATTTAGCACTTTTGTTTTGGGTGACTTCCTTTGAATTTATGTTAAAGCTTTACGGTTCTTGAAACTAGAGTTTTTCAGGCAGCCGACGGTGAAGATTTGGTCATCTCAGCTTGCACCATTTTTGACTGATCCACTCATGTGACGTACGGACAGACGGACGGACTGACAGAATTGCGACGGCTAAGATGCGCTGCTTTTGCGCGTAAAAATGAATGTATGTGTTGGAGTAACTCTAGTGGAAAATAGCTGAAAGTAACTCTTTTTTAACATTGCTGCTTTGCTTTGTTAAGTAATGTTTCAGAGCTTAATGCAGTTGTAGTACATTGTTCTTGATCCAGGTACTTGATTATCTTCGGCCTGATTAGTACTGGAATGGGCCTGTGACCAGATGAGGTAAACCATCTCACCATGTGAACTGGTGTCTAACTGAGGGCTGATGAGATGGGTCAATGGTGACATGTGAGTGGTGTGACATATTACTAGCAACCATCCTATTCCTATGGGTTTTGCCAATTTGCCTCTCCTGCTGTCTGTCCATCCCAGCTGGGCTCATAACTAAAAGGTGCAGAAAACTCAAAATTGGTGTGAAGTTATGAACTTCCCCCAGACCGGATTAACCAGTGTACCAGTTTTTAGCTCAAAGTGTCAAAAGGCTGGGTGGATGACTGCACAATATGTTGGCTCTGGGTCGACCTAGTTTCTATACATATCATCAATGTACTAAAGTACTGTAAATGAAACAGGGGATTGATATGTTAGTGATGGCATAAATATGTAATGTTAATGCATAGTGGTGAGTGGTTGGTGCTACAGGTATGGGACAGTGCTGACGGAGCAGGAACGCAGAATGATCACTGAACATCGGTTCTCAGATCTCACACAATATCAGCGCCGGCTTGATGCTGAAATTGATGCTCAGGTATCTTTCACATGTTTTCAACTCTGTTGTACATGGTACATACTGTGGCATTTCGTTTACAAAGAAAGATAGAAGCAATGCAGTTGTAAAACTAAACTAGCGAAGGCTCTACTTTATGTGGATTTAGATATTTGCTACTTTAAGGGCCTAGGCAGTCATTAAAAGTGAAACTTTTTTTATTTAATTTTATATCTGATGGGGAGTAGTAAAGGTAAAGAAAGATAAAGATTTTGTGCTTGACATAGCATTGTTTATGTGAGTCAGATTTTTGACCAAGTGACAATCTTGGAAATGGCAGCTGGTTGGTGTGAGCTAATGATACCATGGTGCCCTGTGCAATCATCCACTGTCCATGCCAGCAAACGTTTGGACCCGCAGTGGAGCCAGCAGACATACCACCACCTCAGCCAGCCACACTAGATCTTCACTGCATAGCTTGTAAACTACCGTACTACTAATAACCCATCCTGCTGAGTGTCAAGCTGCAACCTGAAAGTTACGAGAGTTTAAGCACTATTCCACTTGTGGTTAACAGACCACTTGCACTTCACCTAGTAGGTCGTGTTAGTTCTTGCTGAATTCTGTGATGTAGTGTGTTGCATTGGAGGATGTTTAATGCAGGGTTGTTTGTGTGTAGCTAGTGGAACAGGAAGATCAGCTGCGTCGAGATGAAGAAGCATTCTACGAAGCCAAGCGTGAAGCTGCTCGGGTTGCCGCCAAGCTCCGCAGTGACGAGCAGGCTAAACGGGATGCTGCTGCTGCTGCTGCTGACGACTGGGCGCCAGCAGATGAGTGGGAGATGTAAGCAGATTTTAGTCTTTTCCCAGTGGTGTACTGTACTTGGTGAGGGACCTTGTGCTTGCCGCTGTTTTAAAGTCGAAATATATTTTTAATGAAAAATGAAAAATAAATCATAAGAAGGAGCAAGTAGGTCAGGTCTAATGTAAAAATATTTTCGTTTTATGTTTACCTGGGCCTTGTTTTCACAGTTCTAAACACGAGGGTCGTTCGATAAATAAGTTACAAAACATTTTTATTCCATTAGTTTTTTTAAATCTAAAAAATCCAAAGCATACATTTTGTAGGAAATTTTATTCTGAACACTTGTACATTTTTTGATGCTTATAGAACACAGTTTGCACGTGTATTATTTTCCCCACCAGTAATCTATCAGAATTTGGAACTTCTTAACTTCTCAAATTCGTCAGTGTAAAACCTTGGCTACATTCAGATGTCACTTAAAGACCCACTACTTTCAGTCAGCCTTTTCTGCCACCTAGTGTCCATCATCCTATGCACTCTGATTCTTTCTGAGACTTTGGCGCTTTATAAATCATTTACTTACTTACTTATAACTTGCAAGTGACAAACAGCATATGAACAGAGAAAATGTATAAACTTAACAAGTTAATGCCATCACTTTAAATGTCAAAAATTAATGTTTCATTTTTCAACATGTTGACCGAGTTCGCTGAAACATTTGTCCTATCTGTCAGTAAACTTCTGAATTCCTGATGCAAAGAACAATGCTGGCTGCTGTCCATGCCACTGAAGAATGACTGATTGAACCCTGGTGTATGATACAAATTTCTGCCCATCTAGCATTTTCTTACACCAAATGTGAACTGTTCGCTTCGTAAAGCACTTGTGCCATATACTGCATGCGTCTCAGAGTGAATCTGATTTGCATTAATTTTTTTCTGCGCACAAAAATACAATAACGGAACGCTGTTCATTACGGGATGATATCAGTGCCAATGTCGTCGAATTTAATGTTTATAAATGACATCACAGTGACGTCATCATCATAAAATTCATAGTTGCTACTCAGAATTAAATTCCCTACAAAATGTATATTTTGAATTTTTAATATTTGGAAAACTAACAGAGTGATGCTGTTTTGTAACTTATTTATCAAACGACCCTTGTATGTCTCTGATTTTACCAGATTTTGAAGACTGTTGTTGTCGTCATATGTTTGTTACAATATTGTTTATTGTTCGTTTCCTGCTGTATTTATGAACTGTGACATGTTGTGCTTAAATTTATTCTTGCCTTTGGCCTTCTGCTGCAAATTGTGCATGTGTTGTGTGCTGACAAAAGGATGTCAAATAGTCTACATTTCTATGTTATCTTTTCTTGGTCATCTGCCAAATGGCAGGCTGAATGACAATCTCTTCTGCCAGCTGCTTTACCTTTTTGGTTTTACTTTTTATAGTCATGTAATCATTGCTTATGATGTTGCTTAACATTTGTAGCCACTTTTGTCTTTTTATTGCTTTGCCCAACATCTGTTATGTCCCATAGCAGTGAGTCATGTCTCAAGGTGTGTTCTGTTGGAGTCTGAGGTGCTGCACTGTATACTCCTGTGTTTTCATGATTTGCGCAGAGCAAATAGTGAAGATGATTTTGAGAAGTTTTTAGAAAGTGTTCGGGAGCGTTCATTAACAGCACGAACAAAAATTGCTGCTTCTCAAGGTTTGTAAAGCTATGTTTTTCATTTTGTTGTATTTTTATATTATTACAGAGATATAATACTTAGTGATGCTGTGAATAATACACTTTTCAATTTTACGTTAATTACTTGATATCGATGTCATTTGAATTTACTAAAAACTAAAAAGAAATTACAGAAACTGTTAAATATGTGAAAACAGTGTACAATTTGTCATCTTTCTGCAGTTGGTATTGATAGAACTCTGATACAGATGATGGTATTGAAACAGCTGATTTATGAATTATGTTTGTGTGCTTTGTTTCATATGTCTAGTAACCGATGCAGGGACAACAAAAGCAACTACAGCAGAACTGCCAACTGGTTCATTTTCATAGTGGATATCTTTTCTCTGATCGAGGTATGTGTCAGCAATCACAATTCTATTTTCTAATCATCAACCAGCTTGCAAATTTTTACCCAGATTTTTTTTGCAAATGTTTTTTAATCTTCTGGTGTTCTTGATTCTAAATTGCCATGGGGTGACGGCCTAGTGCACTTGATTTGGGTGGTGGTATGTCTGCATGTTGCACCGTGGATCTAATTGTTCACTGGTGCAGATAATGGATGGCCGCATAATGTGCTGTGGTATCATTAGCTTAGCTTTTACTTCGACGTTGTACACCGCTTCTGCTCATGAGTCTTTACTTATACAAGCAATGCTATATTATTAAGTATCAGACTACAGTTTTTTCATACTTTTTATCAGGAAGAGAATCGGCTGTGCAAAAATACTGTTAACATACCTCTAGAAAGTTGTCGGTGCAGTTGGAAAATATTTACACCTATTTTGATTTTCCTGTGCCTCTGTGTGTTTGAGTGAAAAGCGCATTCAGGATGGGCAGATAGACACATCAGTATAAGAATGGCTGCCACAGGAAGACAGTTTACCACATATTGGCTGTTGCTTTTTAAGATACCACACCTGGCTGTGGCTGGTGTGTTTCAAGACACCAAATGAAGAAGATGTGGTGTTCTTAATAATGTGTCGTATGAATTGTACAACTTTTTTATTACTTTTGCATTACGTTTAGTACATTTGCAGAAAAGTGTATAGTTTTTTGTTGCATACGACTGTTATGCATTGCATTTTGTTTGTGCTGATTCAGGTTGACAGTTGATTGGTTGGGATCTTTGGTTATGTCACGTCGAACACAAAGGGTTGCTGTTTATCTGATGGTTATGTGGTGTATATATTGGCAATTAAGAGTGACAGAAATTGTTTATTGGGTATTATTTCCGATGAGATGTTGAAGATTTGCTAACAGTTTTTTTTGATAATTCAGGTGTACAGTGTTTGATTTGTTGCATTTTTGAAGAATAAAAGGTTTATAAGCATGACAAAATACAGGGTGGCATGCAAAGTGCTGCATACATGCTTTACGAATTTAAGCAATTGCATGGTTTTTGAAGTGATTAGCCTTCATCATTGTACTGTTCAAATGTCCAAACAGCAGCACCATTGTGGGGGAGGGTGGCAATTGCTAGTCCCGAAATTGTAGCCTGTTGGAAAATATTTTTGTCAGGCAATTTTTTCGATAATACTAGATTTGGGGCCGAAAAAAATCCTTCTTTCTAAGGTGAATGTAGTTCAAAAATTGAAATTCTGAGCACCGATAATTTCCACTGTCAGACATTAGTAGCCGTCTGTCACAAAATGATACTTTCTGCCTCTTTGTTAACCCACGATGTTGCTGCTTCTTAAAGGGTCTTTTTGAGTGCCGTTTGGTAGACTACTGGTAGCTTAGCAGTACTGCTAATGCTCTAGCAAACTGATCACAGTTCCATTGCAGTTCTTTATGTGTTGTTTTGTAATGAATTCGTTTCATGAGACATGAAAGGAGGTGTTAGATTAACATACAAGTACTCTAGAAGGTTTGATGATGTTAACTGTGGTTTTTTCCAATATATAAGTGATGTGGTCATTTACACAGTGTATGCATATGATAGTCACAAGTGCCTTACATCAAGCTCAGTTTTGTATTGTATTGGTTGCATACTGCCTTACTCGGACTAGTTGTTAGCCATTTTTTTATTGGTTAAATTGAGCATTAAACTAATAGTCATTTAGTGCTCAAGGTTTGATGGACTTGGATGCATCAAAATCGTTGCTGAATGCGCAGGGTGACACTCATCAGCGAATTTTTCAGCTATCAGGGAAATGTCAGGGATTTCTGTCAAAATCAGGAAAATGTTGGGGGGGGAAAATCTTATTGGGGAAAATTGACAAAAACTTCCTAAAATTGCATCAACAGGCTTTTTAAGTGTCAATCACTTAGTATTCTGTGCAAATTATGTTTTGCTGTTTATTGCTGAATTTTGCTCACTTGTGTTTTGGTTTTTAATATTTATACCTATGTTATATTTTAGTTAGTACTAGGATTGCGTTACCTTAGTTGAGTTCCAGTTAAAATGGTCGGGAGTGCTGCGAATCATCAGGCAAATGTCGGGGAATTTTATAGTGTTTGGATAATGGTCACCATGAAATGCAATGTGAATTTTCATGTGCTGAATTATGACGGCAATTTGAGATGCATCACAATACATGTGCAACAGCGTTCTACTGACATTCTGCCTTACCCGGCATATTTCTCATTCACATTTCACATAATATCATGGTGGCAGGGGGACGGGACATCTGCCCTTATGTAAACTTTATAGTCTTTTGGAAATTTTTTTCCTGATTTTTAAGTACAAAATTTGGGCTAAATTCCTCATTTATGGGCAAAATTGAAATTTTGAGTACTCATATTTTCTTGCTGTTAAATTTGCAGCCATCTTTTGAAAAAATGCAACTTTCTTTGCCCTAACCCTTCATAACCCATGGACAACGCGACACTATACACAGCAGAAATTGTTCAATCATCGGTCATGCAGTTTTTAGAGAAAATATACTCGTACATGGTTGGCCTGCCATTATTAACGCCGTGTGACGTTCGAGTGAGCTCCCGTGAAGTTCGTTCTGCAGCGCTTCATATGCGTCGGATTCAGTTTCCCCCGTTCTCTCAACCTATGTGAGCTGCTTTCAGTTTTAACGTCCAGCGTCGACACGTGCTGTATATATCTGTTTGAGGCTGTTTTTGATGCGCAGCCTAGCATAGCACTTGTGACAGTGGGAGTGTGTCATACTGTTGTGAAATTCTGTGCTAGTTCAGTCGTTTCATTTGTTCATATATGATTGTGTTGTTACTGTTGACACGCCGTCATTCCCAGTTAGTTATTATGCACTTGCTGGCAAGCTCATGTACTTTCAGATTGTTAATGAATGTAATTGTTTCAATGCGTATATCGTTGAATTGACTTTAAAGTAATTTTTGTAATTAAGAAGGAGTTTCTACAGGTGTGGAAGTTGTAGGCCTATTTGCTGTATGGCGGTGGAAATATGCACGTAACATGAAACATAGCTAGAATAGAATTTTTATTTCATACTTAACGGCAGTCTTACTACCGACCGAAATATAAAAATAACCATTATTACAACTTGTGATGTGACAACGCCAGTTTGTGCTCGATTAATAACTACATGTATAATAATGCCAAACGAGACGACTGCAGTATTAGGCCTATCTATTGCCAAACAAAGTGATGCTATAAAAATAAACAGCAGACGCACTTTTTTGATGTGCGCAATTAGCCGACTTCATTGGTGCAAAGGGCCCTCGTGCGTTGAGATCAAATAAACAGAACAAGCTACAACAACTTTAAAACATCGTATTTTGTTTTATTCTAGTGCATGGAACCCCATGCAATAAAACAAAGCAAGGCTTTTGCACGTTTGTGCAAACTTGCAACAAATTGAACGGCTTGCATATGCATCGCAATGGTTCGCGCGTGTGCGATATAGCCAAATTAAATTCCATTACTTTGTCGCAGACGTTGTCGCTAAGTTGGCATAATGGAATTTGAGCATAAGATCAAATAAATTAAAACAAAACAACCTAGAACAACTGGAGACGGTCTTCGTCGACTTGTGCTACAAATTTTTCAGAGAAGTTTTAGTATTATCGCAGGGGTTTGCATTTACTACTGTAAAAAACGAAGTACAATGCTCAACACCAACAACTGTTGATGTTAATTTTAAATCTTCGCAGATGTGTGAGAGCCCTATTCGCCAACGAATCGACTCGAGATTTTGACACCACTCTCAATACATGTACATGAAAGCTTATAGGACATCAAAGGCGCGTCCGGCAACGTAGCGGCTGCGAGCAGCCCGGATTGTAGATTGTGGTCTGGCGAAGAATCGTAGCGGTTATCGGTGTATCGCAGCAGCCGAAATCTCGTAGCCGCTGGGTTGCCGGACGCGCCTCAGGAGTCACGACGCTAGGAAGATGCGTTCACTGCCTGAGCCGTGGACGTGACCGGCCTGCTGTTTGCTGATTGGACGACGTCGCTGTTCCGCCATGACGTCATCATGACGTCGCGGTCGTCAATGGAGACGGCGTCATTAGCAACAGCAGCTGCAGGCACCGCCGCCGCCATGTTGTTGATATAGTAGCCGTACGGCCCTGTTAACGAATTAACAATAAATTAACTCTCTTCAAACGGTTTCATATAGGCACAGACTTGCTGCTTAAAATAACAATTAACAAGCAGTCGCTGCTGACGAAGTTTCCGGTGGAACCAACATCGATGACCGTAAACGACAAAAGAACCAAAAATTTGGGAGGGGATAATGAATTTACCACGATTGTAGGCCGTGGCGCACATTTCAAAAGTGAACTGCGCGTAGGCCTAAATGGCTGAAGATAGATCAAGACAACCTTCAGACAACGTTTTCAGAATAAAACTTAGATTTTAATCCTCTGAGTTTTGACCTTTTGGGTTCAATTAAGGAATCCTCCGTGGGAGGCGTCAAAATTTTGTTACCCTTAAAAAGCGCATTATTATTTTATTACACGCTGTGCACTGATTGCCAAGTTGACAGCACCGATGCTGTCGCGCGTCACGTGAGCTTTTCTCAGATTACTTGTTCTACTTAAAGGCCAAGCACCATTTTACGTTACTGTTATAAAGCGCTAATTAGCTTCATCAAATGTTAATTTTTCAATATTTATTAATTTTCCTGTTGCTAGTATTATCTTTATACGGTAAAAATAAGGTTCAAAGTAGACAATTGTGACGGAACTGTGGCGTCACTTACGGTATTAGCGTCAACGTAGCGTTCGAGAGAATAATACGATAAAATAATAATGTGTTCTGATGGGGGTACCCATATTTAACGCCATTGTAGAGGATTTTTTTAACGTAGGAAACGAAATTTAAAACTTGTGAAACTACGTTTTAACGCTCAAAATTCAATAGCCCATACGCAGAATATTGTACTGAGCTATCTCTTCGGCGCAGTTCACTGTTGAAGTAAACGTCGAAGCCTACAATCGTGAACAAATCGCTAAAACCCGCTTTTTGGATTTCAAGGCTGTTCAAGGTCAGTGATGTTGGTACCCCTGGATAGCCCGTCAGTAGTGCTTGTTATCATAAGCAGGGCCGTTGCTCATGGTCCCTCTGGGCCCTGAGGCTTAAAAGCGACTGCGGCAAGGTAAGTCCCTTCACCCGGCTACACGAAGTGTTTTCACAAAAAAATCAGAGCCTTTGTAGCAGCTCACGCTGAAATTTTGTGATCCTAGCTTGTACTTTTTGGATATAATCGCAGAGTGTAACGGAAACATACACAGACGCACCTTTTTTGCTGCAGGTATCAATAATAATTTCTAAAACTAATCAACTTACGGTAGGATAACCAGGCAAATGATCAATGAGTGACATTAGCCTACCGGCGGAGTGTGACAGCTGCGGGGGCGGCGACGGTCGCACGACCGACCAGCGACTGTCGGCGTAGTACTGCATCGGCAAAGTCGCACTGTTGTATACTGCCGCCGACTGGAACTCGTTCACTCCTGTACCATACAGTTTAATTTATTTATTTACACACACTTTACGCGGTCGTCCTAATAGGCCCCATTACAGGTCTTGCCCGTCTGTCCGTCCGTCACGCACGGCCTCCTACTCGAATCCGTGAAGAAACCGACATTGGCGTGAACGTTCCACGAAGCATGAAAACCGGTGTACCAATTCTAAGCTCAAAAGATCAAAGATCAAGCGGACGGCCGCACAATATGTCGGCACTGGGCGAAATTTTTCTAGTTTGTAATACCCCGTTTACACGACCGAGCAAACATCGAGCAAATATGAAGCATGTTCAGCTAACATATAGCAGCTCGTCGAGCCAGCTTGATCGTGTAAAGGGGGTATAAGTGAACGTAGTACTTTTTCGTTCTACCGTACTCGGAGCTAAAACTCAGACTTGAGCAATGTCCACCAAAGAGTTGAACTCTTAACAGATAAAAAAGCAAGCAAGAAATTCTACAAGTTCACAATCCTAAAACCTAAAACATTAGGCTAGCAGTCTGTTTTCTGCAGCTTCAAACGGGGTGCTCACGATTAGGGCTGCAGCGAAGAGTGACAAAAACGACAAATAGACTGTTAAAAGATATGACGAGAATATCAGCATTTAATTAGAAGAGATATCTTTATCCAAGAACAGCGGGGAATAGCATGAAAATAGCTAATTTCAGATGTCGTTATGATTCAAGAAAGTTGTCATTCAGTGTCATGGTTGTAAACTTATCGAATAGCTCACCCGACAAAGTTGTCTCAGCAGAATCGGTTGATACATTCAAAAGTAGATCAGACAAATTCTGGAAAAGTCTAGATGTTTTATTATTATACAGCTAACATAAAAAGGATCTTCAAGCAGAAGTGCATTATTTACTGATTCTATTACATTCACTTGAAAACTGTTAAATATCTGTATACTTTGTAGTGCTGTATGTGGTCGTGAATACGATAGAGGTTTACATTTGCGTCGAGCTTATCTTATCTTATGTTATCTCATCATCATCATCATCGACAACCGTGGGCTCAATGCCCGTTGGTGTCTGACGCCATTCTTTTACTATCGCTGCCCACCGCTGCCTATCTAGGGCAGCGTGGCTTAACTCCTGCAGGGTTGTCCCACACCACTGCTCAATGTCATCTGACCATTCTC
>Ga0209671_1005189_pt1 | contig 13119 bp, 9 predicted proteins | sample WorMetHERISLAND2_2_FD_187401 | JGI IMG/M metagenome (GOLD analysis project Ga0209671, IMG submission 187401) | Marine gutless worms symbiont microbial communities from Max Planck institute for Marine Microbiology, Germany - Olavius geniculatus... | ecosystem: Host-associated > Annelida >... | reverse complement strand
ATAAAATCGTACACGAGGTACACAAAAATTAAAAAAAATGTCACATACTACATGAATAAAAAAACTAAATACGCATCATCAAAGCACGGCAAATTCAGACAAAAATGCCCATTTCTGGTTAAAAAAATCAACATGAACAGCTTGCGCGTCCGGAGATATAATCATTTTTGACAGAAAAATAGACAAAGCGAAAAATTTAACATATCCTAAAATTTGATATTAAATATACACAGAAATAAAACTCAGAGCCGACAGTACTTATTAAAATGTTGTCGCACTATAGGTTTGTTTTGGGCGTACGGTAAAAATTTGCCACCTACCATTGGGCTAATACTTCGTTTACACGATGAAGCAAACACGAAGCAAACATGATGCAAACTTATAGCACACTTTGCGAAATGAAAAGATAACAAAATAAAAGAAAAACTGCATGCGGTTTAGTGCTGCTAAACGATTGAACATTTTAATCACTATTAATCGCGATTGTTGAAGATTAACCGAGCGGTAATTAGTGAAAAACAAAACAGCACTTTACACAGCAAACACAAGCTAAACACACACACACACACACCTAATTGTGTGTTATAGTTCTTACTGATGCTGAAACAGGGTGTAGAACTGTTAGTGCAACTTCAGTTACACTTTTTAGTTCTGTTCGTAAGCACTAAATTCGGTAAACTCAAATTTTCGCTCGTCAACTCAGGCACATGCATTTTGCCAAGGTTATTATTTGGCGAAAGCTATTAAATTTCTGATTGCGATGAAATTAATTTAATTGTTATTAACATTCTTAACATTGCGCTTATAACTGCAGTTCTTAATGTGTATTTCTACCATGATTGCACGCAATTCATAGATATACAAAATAGGCCAAAAGTAACAGTTATTTTTGGTAGGCTTTATTTGAGATTTCTCTTTTGCTTGGTGCATTACCTTTGCAATGTACAGTACCGGGTGGTTCAAAATATTGGCGCCATTTTTCATAGGCCCCTAACAACACATTTTTAAAAAGTAACGACAAAAAGCTACGTGTTTATTGTTTAATTATTGTCTAAAGTAACTGTCACATCCTGCAGTTTTCACATCAAATGTTTAATGTGTCCGTGTTGCCGCTGGACGACGCACCCCGGCGACGCCACTGACCAACGAAACGCCGCGTTGTGGTGTTTTTACAAGACACAAGGTAGTGTAGCGACACACTTAAGGTGTGGTAGTTTTCGTCTGATTTTGACAGTGAAAGAATTTCAATATTTTATGAAATTAAAACGTATAAAACACAGTGCCAATTTTTTGGCCCACCCTGTATTTTTGTTTGCTTTCCGCAGAACGCGGCCAAAATAACTGAATCGTCAAATAAGTTGATTGCATTTTGAGAGTTTTGACAGTTTTGCATTGTTTTAGTCACTCTTTTGAAGCTCCAACAGCGCAAATATGAAAACATATTAAAAACAAAAATTAACTGTTACAGAGCGGCAAAAAGTACTGTGCATTGCGAATAAAAACAGTCTTGTAAGTCGCAATATTATAATTAGTCAATCGATCATAACCTAGTTATAATAGCGCGCGATATGTCGCGAAAGAATTAGACATGCATAATGTGGCAAGACTGCTAAGTGTGAACAAGCAAATTTTTTTTGGTTTTATTAGTCTAACTACTGTGTTTTTCGAAATGTTTTCTCATTTTAAGAATTTTCATCAGTAATCGGTTAATAGTTCTATATGATCACTTTAAAAAGTAATTTTTGGTGATGGTAGACGTCGTTTGCAAAATAAACTAAATTAAGTAATTAACGTCGTATTAATAGTTCATTTACTCTTATGTATGTGTGTTTAAAAGATATTGTTTGTAAGCTTACATTGTATCCATAACACGAACTTTCGTTGACATCTGCAAAAAAAATCAATTTTTTGGTCGTAAATTTACGCTTATGCATCGCTTTATCTCAGCTTATTTGTCGCAGATAGGGAATAAATTTAAATAACACCGTCAGATTGCCGACCCCGAAAATAAAGGGTAGGTAAACACAGCGCGCATTTATCTTTTACGGGGACCGAGTTATACCGCTTTGAAGTCCCCATAGGCCGTAATGCAAATTTATGATAATTGGGATAAAATAGGGGAAGCAGTTATCAGATTTTTATCTTAAACAAACTCGATTTTAATTTTCAAGCTTCGAATAAAATTTTATCAAAATCGAATCAAAATTGCGGCCGTAGGAGTGTTTACAGACAGACTGACAGAATGACAGAATGACAGACAGACGCAAGTGATTTTATAATCTGTCCCTTGCTATGCTATCATTGGGATAGATAATTAACAAATCGATAAGAAATCGAAGCAAGTAGAGTTCGAACTTAAGAGTTATCAATTCTGTCGGAAACTTAGAACTGCGCGTTCTGTTTGAAGCTGCCTCCAGTAGACGTGCATGATGGCGCATAGATTAGTCGAACATTGAAGTAAATGTAGTTACATGCACTAATTACTTGACCTGGCAGCGATTAAAACAAACTTGATCATTTGCTATTGCTGATCCAGACGATGCACCAAATTTCTAGTCATTTCGATACTTTGTTTTTTAACTTTTTGTTGTTTTTGACCTCTGAGAATTTTTACTGCCAAGGATAAAAAATTAATGTTTAAGCCAAAAAAAATAACGATTAATCTCGATCATAAATTAGATTAAGTTTTCGTAAAGTTCTGTTTAGAACCATAACGTTATCAGTTGTCAGAAATGTGGTAAATGTTTGCAAGTGTTACGTCATTACGTGTTTTTACCGCAACGAGTCAGCAAAAATGCTTATAAGACGACGGAGCACAAATACTGGGCCTGTGTTCACTTAGCGCACGCATTTTTGCTTCGCGTGCCTCGACCGGGTTTAGGCCTACCTACTTACGCCCGTACTTATAGTTGTTATATTAAGTAGTTTTACGGCATCACCGGTTTGCTTAGCCTACTCCGGACAGACTCGATGTGTTGGTATTTACAGAGCGCCTTATAGATGTGTTTCTGTCACGGCATGCTGCGTCAACATCTTCAGCGTCGTTACCGTAGCAACTGAGCTCTTCTGACCAATAGCGAAACACAGAGAATCGCATCACCACAGCAACCGGTCTTTTGTGACCAATGGCAAAGGCAGCAACTCTCGTTACTATAGCAACGTTGCTCTTCTGACCACTGGGGAGAAGTCCAGAACTTTAGAAGGTAAGACGTTGTGCGCCATTACCCAGTTTATTCTAAGGACGTATGCCTAACGCGTTCTTCTGTGCTATCTGAGTGAAATAGCTTTAAATCACAAATTTCCAACAGCTTTTGTCTTGTATTAATCGAATATGATATAATTGTAAAAACTCCAATGCACTTTTGCATTAGCCTATATCATATGATTATGATTTGCACTAAAAAAAACTGACAACCAAACTGTCAGTTTAATCCTGCACATAAAAAACTAAAATGTTTAAAATGGAAATTAAATAAGATAAATTGAAATAAAAAATACTCTTGCTTAAAACATTAAAACGAGTGTATCAGCTTCGAAACAAATCGTAGAAGCAAAATTTGGTACTACGTTATTTAGATCGTAATGAAATAATCCAAAACTATAATCGAAAAGTGGAATAAGTCTTTTTTGAAGGGTCCGACGGAAAGTGGCCAAAGTCCGTAATATTAGGAGCCTAAGTCCTTTTGGGCTTAGTCCACTTTTCGTTGTACTTTTCTTGGCATTTTCTCCACTTTTTATATCCCCCACTTCTTTCAGTGTGAACACACTCCACGGAAGAAATCTCATATAGGTTTCATCAGTGCTGTTGAGTTGGCGAGATCGATCAGGCGAACTGCAGCCGTATCCAATCGCATCTCGACGGTTGCCATCTGCCAGCCGGACGGCCGCGCAGAGGCGGTAAATCGCGGGGATTTTGTGCAGCGACGAAGAAGAGAAAAAGATGAAAACGCACAAACAGCCGCCGAGATCGATTCACTAAATCAGAAAAAGAGAGAGAGAGCCGTATGTGTGAGTGTGCGTGTGTGCATCTGTCTGTCTGTATGTGTGTTTAGCGGCCTATGGGTTAAAAAAGTACGAAGACAGGAAGTCGCAAATTTCCGACGACAAAAGAAATTTTACGAATGCTCAAAATATTAATTCTGCTTTTAAAACAAACTCTCCCAAAATGGCAGCTTTTCAGTCCCGAATATTGCATTTTTGGCCGAGAATTTTTCGACATGGAGAAGCTTTTCCGACAAATTTCTGCAGGCCAGTTTACGCAATTGCCTCTTTTCCTCGCTGCCTCCCCCTCCTTTCATGAAGCCACTGGGTGTTTCAGTCCGCTTGTATGTCTGTGTATTAATTTATGCGTATTGGTGTCCCTTTCGTGTGTGTGTATGTCCATCTGCTTGTCTCTCCTTCAGTCTGTGTATACATAGTTTGTTTTTGGAACAAGTAGTTTGCTTGGAAGCGCAATACAGCGTCACCGATCGGATTTAAAGAAGCGCCATTGACGCCCTGATACATCGCATAGCTTGGCCGCTCCAACAAAAGCCCAGCTGTCGCTAGAGAGAGAGCCAACCGTAGCCTACCGGTTGTGTCCAAAAGCCAGCAAGTGTGAACGTGCAACGTAAACTTTCGGCGACATTTTGAATGCCTGCGATGCATAGTTTGGAGGTCACTGGGTTAGGACCTATTTTTGGAGAACAGGTGTCCGTATAGAGGCTGGCGATGATAATGTTCGATAGGGCGTTGAGAAGTTCCTATAAGCAGCTGTGAATAGTAATCATGCCGCTATACTAAAGCGGTTTGATCGCTATTCGCAATGCAAGTGTCTGTGGATGCAGTCAGTACCTTCGTTTGGCGAGAACGGTGGATTGTAGGGAATCTCCAACTGGTATCACGTGGCAGTCCAATATATATATAGCAAATATAGCAGTCGGTCAACCCTATTCGTTCCTTTAAACAGTTTTCCTGAATACGTACCGTTAATTTAGCCAGAATACAAACGTAACAAAAGAACAAACAGGCGGACACAACAGTGTGCCGTGAACGTGACAACGGTCGGCTAAAACATTTAAAAAGTATGCTATATAGTATTATACAGAGTGGCCCGATGAAAAGTCAGGACCTATTTTGTCGCAACTGCGTGGAATATTGACATACATTCAAAAAAAATTCATTTTCTCACCGATGTCAATGTAACATAGGACGATTTGAAATATTTATATTTAAACAACAAAATATTTCAAATTTTGTTGTTCAAAAACGCCTTTTTTTGTAACTGTATTGTTTAACCAATTATTTTAAAATTACTTTAATTATTTGTTTTTAGCGTTTATTATGTACAAATATAATACGGTTTTCAGTCCGACTACACGTTGTTGACGCATCGACTTCAAAAAAAGATGATGAAAGGAATTTCAGCGTTAGAGAATCCATACAGCAGGAAGTCGCTAATGACAGCTCGTAGACAGAAATGAGAGAAGTTATCGTATAGACATCATTTGGCGTTAAAAAAACCTACTTACTGCTATTCGGACACGTATGATGAACGCCAAACCGTCGACCTTACTGGTTTGTCGTCTTCACCAGGGTTGCCAGACTAAGCAAAAAAGCGCCAATTGGATTATTTTTGGCAGCCGTTGGCGTTTAAATGAAGAAAACTGATCAATGGATTTCAGTTTTTCCACATATTTGTCGCTTTGAACACGCCTTAAAGTTTATCCACGTTAGAGATGTGAATAAATATTATATTCATTCAAAACTAACGAATGTTTAAAACTAACGAATACTAACGATTATTCACTTCCAGTCGATATTGTTAGTCGTTAGACCAAGACGTCTCGACCAAGACCACATCCCTGTTTAACATCGCATTGACAGTTAGGCGATGTGATGGTGGGTGATATCGTCTTTTTATGATTTTTGCTGTTTTCGATGTGTCAGTCATTGCGTGTCGCCGTTAACAAGCGTATAAACTGATGTTTTGTACATTTATAGAGTTTATAGGCTATAACACGTGGCAAAAGCAAAAACAACCGGGTTCGTTTGCGGTTTAATAAATAATAATTTGACAAAATAAAATCAATTATTCGATAGGAACATGTTTGCGAGTGATGGAGTCGATTGGGAATCGATTGAGAAAGTCGATAGGTGCCAAACAGTCAGCTAACAGCTGCAGCAGCTGACAAAATACTAGTCGATATATTGATTGATCTGACTACGTGCTTGCTTGCGCCAAAACGGTTTTAGCTTTCTGCCGTCTGATCTCCGGCGTATTGGATTGGTCGAACTCCATCAATTTTGAGTAAGAATAGCCGGCAATCTCGAACTAAACTGCTATACAAAAATAGTAAGCATAATGCTGTGGCGGTTGCAATCGAACGGCATTATTGTGGACTGCTGTCTGCAGCAGAATTTTTCGTAAGTAAAGCGAAAACAAACGTGAAATAGACTGAAAAATAACAAAAACTAGATAGAATAAAATTTGCGATAGCTTAACTTTTTGTAGGTTTAGCAGAAAAACGGCGTCAAAAAACAAACTTTCCACACACAAAATAAGGACAGCATTTCGCTTTTATCGCTACATATGACGTTAACAGTGCTCTACTTAGTGGCTTTCATGCACAGTAAAAAAATCGAAGTCACTTTATTACTTACTTACTCACTTATAGTTAGTTGTTTTGGCTTCGAACTTCGAAGGCCAGTTGCTTGGCCTTAGCCTTGAAAAACGCCGTCTTTGAACCCATCCGTAGCTTATACTCAGCGCGGTACGCGGACAGACAAACACGCGGCAGACAGAGTCGCAGCCGCAGACAGCCACAGACACGATGTCTGAATTGAAGGGTCGCCAGAGCCAGTGACATCGTAACCGGGGGAGACCGGGGGAGGGGCAATCCTCCCAAAGTTTGGGTGGTCGTCTTAAACCCCCATTTAGGGTAAATCTAAGGGCAAAATTAAACTTTGGAGCATTAGTAATCTTCTCTGTCGGAAATTCGCAATGTCTGACGAAAACTCGCAACTTCCTGCTTTGCCTACAGCGTGCAGCTCCTGAGGCAGTCCCTATAAAACGGCTCGTTCGTGCGTGCTTTTAGTAGACGCTGTTTTGTGCGGCAGCAACCAATTCGTTAATCCGTCAATTCGTCAGTAGTCACAGATGTCGTCATCAGTCTGTGCGTGTGTCTGCGTGCGTCTGTTATAATTATGCAGTCGATCGAGTCGTCTTAGTTCAAGTCCGATTCGGAGTCCGAGTTAGCAAAAGTAACTACTCGAGTCCGCTGTTGTTCACTGACTGTCTAGCGGTGTGTGTGTCTGTGTGAGTATGTGACGTTGTTTGAATTAAACAAATCAATCGAACGGCTGACTGACCGATCGACTGATCGCGTGCGTTGCATTGACAAGTGTTTGGCAAGTCGCGAGACTCGTGTTTTGCTGTTCGGTCGCGTGCGTTTGCGCTGTCCAGCCAGAATTTAAAACTCTGCTCTAATGCCACTGACTGTGATTTCCGCGTAAAAAAATCAGATTTAAGCCAACAACATGTCGCTTATCGAAATTTGGCTAACTAAAATTGTGCTCAACATCAGCATAGTAGCTTAGGCACAGATCTATATGGACAGAATAGCAGAAACTCCTATATCTGTTGTCAATGACATTTCAGTACAATTGAAAACAATTTTTGCGCAGTGCATTTTTTAAAGATTTTCTTCACTGTTTTGTGTAAATATTTTGTTAATAAATATTAGCCAGATATGTTTGCTGTACTTCATGATTCCTGACGTAAAGAAATAATTAGGCCCTATTTAAGTAACATTTTGAAGAACTTTGTAGTTTGTAGTTAGGAAGACGTTTTGCATAGATAACATCAGCCTAACTGTAGATTACGATGTTTTCCCGTTCTGCCCTCGATATGCTGCTTATGCCTGGTTTAATTGTCAAGAAATATTTTACATACTTTTTTGTGATGAATTAATTTTTTTCGCTATTCAGCACCTAAATGCCAATACATGCACTATCACCAAGTGTCTCAGATTCGGCCACTGGCCGATATTGTGCACTTTAAATAATTATACTATTTATTAACTTACTTATTTGTTTACTTATTTTATTGTTTCGTTGTTATTCGATTTCGATGACATTTTGCACGGTCAACAGTTACTTCAGAGCCAAAAATGAGATTGAGTTCGTTTGGGGTCAAAATTCGATGATCCCTTTTCTCTCCCTTACTTTGTCTCAATTCGTTTTCACCCCGCAGTGCATTTTCGACGGGAATATCACTGCAGTGCAGTAACGAGGACCGAGCGATCATTCGAACCTTTCATCATTTATCCGTCTACTTTCTGCTGTCATTGCAGATAACAACACAGAAGGACAGCTGCCGTTGAAGCCCGATGACGTCACTGTGACGTCACGAGTCACGTGACAAGATGGCGCCCGCTGTCTGCGTCAATTACAGCGCCAACGAGTCCGCCGCGGACAAGTTTGAAATCAGCAACGAATGTGCACTGTTCGACTTCGCCGTCTATACGATTACCGTTGGACTCATGATCGTTTTCGGCGTCGTCGGAAACGCCTTGTCTTTCATCGTCATCATTTACATGGTTTTTATGGCGTTCTCGTTGCTCAAGGTCGTTCAAGGTCATTCCAAATCAAGACGGTAAGCAAGCAGAACGTTAAGTACAGCTTGGACAAAAATCTGTTGACATTCGTATCGGCGTTGTAGGAAACGCACTGTCTTTCTACCTCTTACTTTACGCAGAGCTTTTGCGGTTCAAGGTCGTCCAAGGTTATTCAAAATTAGGACAGAAGCAAATAAAAATTTCGATACAAACTTGATCAGGATGTTTCTACATTTCGTCGGAAACGCCTTGTCTTTCGTAGTCATGCTGAACGATAGTGCCACGTCTGCCACGTCCTTTCTTCTCCAGGCGCTCGCCGTCGCAGACACCCTGGTGCTGCTGGCCGCCCTGCCGCTCTACGTTTTACCCAACGTCTACCCGTACACCGGCGTGTTTGGATCTTACTACGAACTCTACATGGGAATCATGCCGTTTCTCTGGCCTATCTACCTTATTCCGTACACAGGAACAATATTCCTGACGGTATTGGTGTCAGTCAACCGATACGAGGCGGTCTGTCGTCCTTTCAGCACCACCAAACTATGTGGCAACGATAAGGTATCATGAACAGCCTCATTTTGTCGGCTAATCATATGCAGTGATGCATGTCCTGTTCCAGTCTAGTAATAAGGTGTTTACACGATCGAGCAGACATCGAGCAGCTAGCTCAACGTTCTATGGTAATTAGCATGCTAATTAGGAGAGTGGGCGGGTTGTAATTGGAAGGCCTATACAACACGTAATCTGCTTTTGTGAGCTAAAAGCCTAAGCCTAGGCCTACATTTGAGCCAGGGGCGGGGTTCCAGTAGGTTTGCTTGAACCAGCTCGATTTTTGCTCGATCGTGTAAACACCCTATAAACGTCTTTCAAGTAAACGTTCCGTCACGGTATATAGAGTGTATATAGAGTGTATTGTGCGACGGTATACCGAGAAAATATATAATAATACACCACTCTATAGACCGTGTTAGAACCATGGACGTAAACACGTTTTTACGTTTTTTTTAAAAATTTTTTGTAACGTTTTTTACGTTTTTTACGTTTTTAACGTTTTATTTTATTTTCTCAACGTTTTTATTTTAAACGAAACGTTCACTGAAATTTGAAAATTTTACCGAGTACGTCGAAAAACACTTTAAAGCCACAAAAACGAATTAATAGGCTACACACTACAGTGGTGGTAGTTTGCTATCTTAGTTTAATGATACTTGGTCTTATGACTCCACGGTTGAATTGAAATTGAATAAAATTTTTGCTTTCTTTAGTTCTAACTGTACTGCGCTTATACAGCATTCGGTTTTAGGCACGAAGCGGAGCAAATTAAGGCTAACGTTTTTTATCATCGATTTAAACGTTTTTTTTATTTTTGCCACGTTTTTTAACGTTTTTAACGTTTTTAAAAAAATTAGGAACGTTTTTTTACATTTATGGTTGAAACGTGCTTATATCATGCTGTTATGGCATTCCCTAGCAGATGCTGTAATGAGAGACAAAAAAGCAGTAGGTCATGTAATAATTACTCTTTTTTCTTTATTTCTTTCTCTCTCTGCCTGTCTAGTAAGTAAATAAGTAAGTAAGTAAGTAAGTAAGTAAGTAAGTAAGATGACGTAGGAGCGCAAAAAACGAATTAATTGGCTACAGTGACGGTGGTAGTTTGCTAACTTAGTTTAATGATCGTCTGTCTATCGTCGGTTTCAGGCGTACGCCGGTAATACGAGTATAAGCAGGCCGTGCTTTCAAAGCTCCGGGATGAAATTCAATTATTTCTATGCGATTGCCGACTTTGAATTAAGCCTGCAGTGAATAAATTAGTTCAAAATAATTAGTTTTCGGGAACAGCAGCGTACCCATTCGGACTGGTGAATAGTGCGTTAATGGCAGCCACTTCTTTGCTGTCTGTCAACTGCAATCCACCGGACTTTCAAAACACGAAAATAATAACCTCGTTTAATATTGCAGCACTGCGAGCTAGCAATGTAATAATTTAGACGTCGTGCAATGCATATTAGGCAGATTTCGTGAGTTCAGACAGGAACTGCATTAGGCGAGTTCTATGCAATTCTCCTCCCCGTACACATTAGGCCTATGGGCTGTCGAAAAGTCGTCGAAAATCCTTCTTGGTGAAATGTTCGTTTAACCGAACAAAATGTTGGCATGAAAATCCCAATTTTAGGAAAATGTGGGGTAAAATAAAGATTTTGAGCACTCCGTTGGAAACTTGCAGTGTCTGTATAGGAAAAAATTGCAACTTCCTACCGTGCCTGCTTTTTCAACCCACGACCGACGCCACTGAAAAATGGTGATCGAATCGTTTGTAAATTATTGTCGCTTAACACAACATTAGCTCATTCCGGGCACCTGCCACCACAGCCGATTTTTTGGTGGCTAAACTACTGCAGGTCGCGAGCCAAAGTCACGCAAGTAATTATAGAACTAGATTACGACGTCGCCACGAGAACAGAACATCAACGCGAGGTAGCACCTGCACAGAAAGTAAGTGAGTAAGTAAGAAAAAGTAAGCCAATGAAAATCGTTGTCGATAATGTTGTCAATGCGCTTTTCCATGTTCCTTCGTCAACGCGCGTTCGAATATTTACTAAGAACTTGATAGCATAGAAATTTACTTAATTTTGTAGTTTGTATTTTGTTCAAGGTCGTTCAAAGTCACTTTAAATCAAGTAAAAAAAACCATCACAAAAAGTTAAGTAAACACATGTCATGTATAAGTTGTAACATAACGCAACCGATGACCAACTGTTTTTTGTCTGCTTTGGGAATCATTGAACTAACAGCAAGTACTGCGCGGTTAAGCTTACTCTATAAGATATTAAATTCTTGGCGTCATATTGGTTTTGATTATTTTGCGGATATCATACTGTCTGCGTCCTTTGTACCTTTCTTTTTCTCTGCGCCTCGGTTGTGGTATTTTTTTGGATTTTAACACTAGGGATAATGTGGCCTTGTTTTGAGTAGTAATAACGTCTCAACTTGGCCTCGGATAAAAAGGTCTCTTGCCCTTTCACGTTTAACATTTTTTTTTATAAAAAAAGAATAAAAGCCTACGCCCTAAGTTACTTATAGATGTGTGTCATTTCCCGTGAGAGTGGGGCCATAATGGTGCAGTGTCATTGGTTGACACGTACGTAAGCGTAGTCACGTAGGCCACCGACGCTGTTAGACGGTACATACTGTTACGTCCAATGGACAGTTCGTCAGAAACTAAACCATGTTGGTTTATAGGGTGTTTACACGATTTAGCAAACGTCCAGCAAACGTCCAGCATTAGCACGTGTACTTTGAATACATTGGCTGGAAGTTTGCTGAACGTTTGCTGGATCGTGTAAGCACCCCCATTAGTTCCGTTCAGTTTAGTTAGGTCGCTCTGTACGCGTCTTTACACCACTCGAGTGACATGAATTGCGTGCCGCTGTCACTACACGCCTTTGTCTACATCAATACCACGCACACGCGTTCAATTAAAGCATGTGTCAATCGTACTAATTAGGTCCACTTGTCGACAGCTGATTTGGACGTCTTGCACGTATAGAATAATAATGGGAGTTTGCTTATAATGCCAGGAGCTGAAATACTTAGCTATTTATGCACGGTCCGCTCGCCACTTAAAAGTTGATTGAAGACATGAAAAAGAAACTTTGCCGCTAACGTTCTGAGTAATAACAATTCGAGTTCACCGGTGTTTTGGTTTTCATAAAATGGTTTTTGCGCTTAGTATAATTGAATCGGCGAGATAACTGGCACTCCTATACAGTCGGCGCTTAACTTGAAACTTAGACCCTCCTGTTTCCGATGGAACACTGCAGGGAGACCAGCGATCAACCACGGACTGTCTCCTCCCAGCTCACATTTATCGCTTGTAGGTTTTCGTGTATAATCGTGACCTGACATAGGCCTATCTTCTTGGGTTTGCCTCCACCTTCTGCCGTCCACTGCAGTGTACTGATGCATTGTCTGGTGATGCTGATGGAAGACGTAGGACGTATAGCCAATGAATCGTCTTCGCCTCTTGTCGACCATATCGTGTAGATTGCCTAGACCTACTTTTGTTCAATTTGTAATAATTGATCGTTGCTGGCGTGATTCATCCACGAAATGCTAAGCATAGTATTTCTCCAACATCGTCTGTTGAGGACACCCAGCACGTGCTGAAATAGCAAACGCCAATTTTCTCCCGGGGCCCTGCTTTCGTGCAAAAAAATTCACCTTCACCAAATCCGTTCGCAGTCATCTTTCTGAGTTGCATACATCGTACAAACGCACGTACACGAAGACATGGTTTTTATTTGTGGACGTGATAAACGTTTGCCGAGAGTTTCTATGTGCGTCTGTGGTCACAATAATACACTATTATTATTATTATTATTTATTTGTCTTCAATGGCAGGCTCGAGGCCCATGAACACACAAAACACACACAAACACAAAGACTAAAAAAAGACTAAAACAAAATACTTCGCCAACATTTAAAAACTGGAGATTAAAAAAAACAAGTCCGAAGATAAAAC
>Ga0209671_1005188_pt1 | contig 13121 bp, 9 predicted proteins | sample WorMetHERISLAND2_2_FD_187401 | JGI IMG/M metagenome (GOLD analysis project Ga0209671, IMG submission 187401) | Marine gutless worms symbiont microbial communities from Max Planck institute for Marine Microbiology, Germany - Olavius geniculatus... | ecosystem: Host-associated > Annelida >... | reverse complement strand
ACGAGAGTTGGAGTGGTAAGTGACGGTGGACCGACGAGACGGTGCTTTTATATGCGCCGATCAGCCCAGGGCGCATGCGCGACGCCTGACTAGCGCGCATGCACTGCGCCTGCCTGCCGTAGCTTGCTGCCACGTGCAACTGCGTCATGCTCTTGCACCGTGCATGTTACTGTGCACCGTTGCACGTTATTTATACGGTTTTTTTGGCTATAATATTAAAAGCTACATATTTTTTGTTAAGACTTTAAGTCGACTTTGCGAAAATGCATTCCAAGGTCTGGATCTGCTCAGGTGTGCTGCGAAGGTTTACAACAACTTTCTGGACATTTTGCTGTGATAAAACTGAGAAAAACATAATGGCAGGAAACAAACAATAGCAAATTAAAGGGAGGTATAGCGACGGGTAAGAAAAATAAAATTTGAAACGTAAAAAGATAGGCTAAAACCCATTGCGAAATGTTGCTTATGTGTATGTATAATGTCCCTTGGCCAGTGTGTGTAATGATAAATTTACTGACTCGAAGCCGAGACTGTAGCAGGCGACCGAAGCGTCGACGTCATCGAAGAAGTCATCACAGACAGTGCCCCAGCGACCGTCATGGTAAACCTCCAGACGCCCCTCGCGTCGCTGTTCACTACCACCGACTAATCTCACCGTTGACTCAGACCTCACCGTTGTCAGTCGGTGCGGAATTTCCGGGTTTGCTGCTGTTTACAGCACCAGCAGACGCTTTGTATAAATGTAGTAAGACAACAATGTTGTAAACTGTTGACGAAGAAAGAAAAAACATTAATTTTTACAATGTGCACGTAGGCTGTTTCGCTGCATGCAAATTATTCCCTTTTACTCAATCAGCCAACTGACACTAAATTTGTACAGTGCCTCCTGCGCAGTTTTGAACGGCAGCGCTTAACCATAAACAATTAAGCCTAAAAATATAATAATTGCTGATGACGGTTGTTTGTCGAATAAACATTGCAACAATAATGCACATTTACAAAGACGAAATATTACTTCTATTTTCTTGAAATCTGTCAACGTGCATAATTTGCGTCAATAAACACAAAGGTTAAGCTTATACACTTATGCTTAAGACTACTTGATCACTCGATCAGAAAGGCGGTGTGTTTTAAATGCAGACAAAAAACAAACCATAGTTATCTCCGGTTAAAATTACAAACGGTAACTGCCAGATATATTGTCAAAGCAAATAGCTGTAAATTTATTGCACAATAGGAAAAGAAGCCCACGGAACAAGGTTACTACCTTTTTCTGGCGACGCAATAGACGTCAGCATCAGTGCGTATAGCAGCAACACTATCAGTGAGCACGTCATGCTGACAATAGACCTGCATTACAACAGTCTGTCACTCATACAGACAGACAGACAGACACACGTGTCATGTGATGTCCATCAAGCAGCAGTAAATAACAGTTAGCACGGCTGCATTGTTGTACTTCAACCATCGGCGGCGAAACCTATTGGGTCAGGCCGTCCGCGGTCTGTCCACTTTTTGTCCGATGGAAATGTTTTAGGGAGCTACTAAATATTGTAAAATATTTCAAAGAAAACATTAAAATATCAACCTAAGCTTAAAATATGGCTACTTTTTCATCATCGTATTGGTGCGATGATTCCAATTATTCTTACCTGGTACACCCTCTGTGTGGACAGAATCACTAGCGTATGCAGGAAGGCATGCATTACACTCGTCTGGCTAAGCGGTCGTTTAATTGACAAGTACAAATTTTAAAGACACATCTCTGATTGTGAAATTTTTTTACCATTTTCTTCAACCTCTCCCGTATTCTCATACGTAGTTGCATATTTCGGCCTATCTGCGTTTTCATGCGGAAAGTCTTGTGCCACATCCACTAGGTTGTAAGTTGTGAGTAACAAAAACTTATTCGAGGTCGTTTTTTCTCCCCCTCCCCTTTGTTTATTACGCTCTTTGTTCTCTTTTCTGTTCTTCATTTCAGTTTGGTGATGACACACAACTTTGCATTTTTTTGAACGCCGACGACACAGCGCCAGCTCTAAACCGACTCACACGCTTTTCAGCAGCAGTACAACAGTGGTTCATGCGGAATGACCTTCAACTGAACTCTGCACGGCAAGTCGGAGGTCATCCTACTAGGCACTGCCAACTAACTTCACTCTGCAGCTAGTGTCACCATTATCAACATCGCCGGCAGCTCGTTACCAGCTGCTGCTAAACTTAAGTCACTCGGCGTCATCATAGGCTACAGTCATTTGCCGTTCGTTGCCGATTTCCGCGAGATTGCCATGTCATTTTTACTCGCTTCACTTGCTATTGAAGCCATGCTTACGTGCAATCACTTTGTATGCTAAGTAGTTAACTAATACTATTATATTATTAATATTTTACGCCAGATGAAGCAAAAGTAGACTCACGTCAGTGTGTTTGCCGATGCAGAAGATTTTCTTTGTCTTTTCTTGACATCAACGTAACGCTACCTTTGCACGTGCCTGGACATCGGCGTTTTATCGCCGTCGTTATGCACTATAGTTTCGACTGAAATTATTTACATAACTAGCATAACATCCAGCAGTTTTTTGCGCACTTTTGCAAATAACGTCGCCGATGAGTTAAAAGCTAAAGACGCCTTGTCCGAGTGTTTGTATAGAATGATCATTTGCAAGCGGCAATTGCCGACGGAGCAGAGTCATTAGTAACTTACACGAAGACGACGATGTCTTTTGTACGAGCGACATGTTTTTTTTGTATGCTCACTATACAAGGACAGTGACATCAAAGACTCAATGATTAGCAGCAATGCAGTGCGTGTGAATTGCGCATTGTACTGTACTAGACAGTGGCGGATCCAAGAAGAAAGTGAGCCATTATGCTCTCGGGTCACACAGACGGTCATAACTATGCTGACTATGGATATAACGCAGACGATTGAAATATTACAGATTTTTCTGTGCCTGGGCAGAAAACAAATACATTAATCTTTTTTTCGTTGAAAGTGCTCCAAAAAGCATCCTGACTGCTGAAATGCATAACATACCTGTTTGTTTTTTGGGACACCGCGATAAACCCCGCTAAAGCGATCCCCAAACTTTCAGTTGGTAAACAGGGGCTGATTGCGTTTCCCCAAGAACCCTTCCCGTCTTGAGCATTTGGGCATCTTTTGCCCTTCCTCAAAAACGTCTAGAGCCGCCACTAATAAGCGTGCATACTTGCCTACGCACTCGTTTAGCTTATAAAGACTAGAGCGTTATTTTTTTTATGTAATGGCTGTTGAGTGAATGCAGTCTAAAACTATAAATTGTGATCCAACTAGAACCAGCTTTTTGTGGTTTACACAGTCACATTACCAGAGCAGAGTTAATGTACTGCACTTGCCCCATAAGCGACTAAACGAAAAAAGTTGTTGATCGCCAATTAAAATTGTTTTTTTTTCGTGCTACGACTCGCAAATGTATCTTCACTCTAGTCAGCAAGTGTTTTCGAGTATTATTTGACGAATTCTGCTGAGTGCAATGTGAGTAGAGTTTAATGGTGAGTGGCTAGGCCTAAAATAAACAAGTCACTGATGGGTGATTAACTGATTATGACGCTAGATGAGATTCCGTATCAGGAGGCAAGCGTCAACTTAACCTACTCGTTGTCTGTTAAAACGCTATAGTTTACATGTTGGATGAGCAATAAAACTGAAGCAAATTGTGGGAATTAGATAGCACTGTGATAATAAATCAGAAATGTAGAATTTAAAACCCCATAAAACAGAACAGACCAAAACAAACAAACTATTTTACAAAGTTACAAACTAGGCCTACCACATAAAGTAGAGCCACTGCCGTACGCTTATGTCACACAACTTCGTCAAACAAAGAGGGACCGACATTTTCAAAATTCGGCCAATGACGTATTATAAGGTTGGCGACGTGGCTTAGTGGTAACGCGTTTGATTCGATTAACGAAGTTACTCTACGCCGGGCCGGGTTAGTACTGCGACAGGTGACTGCCTGCAGGTAGGTAAACCATCTCGGTATGTAACCAGCCGCCTAGGTCAACTCAGCCTTTCATCCCATTTCATAGGTAAATCTAGTACCGGCTTATCTGGCTGGGGTTAAGGCGGGGCGCGTTCACCTGTGTCGGGTGACACTGTGAGATCCCATACGGCAAATGGGCTTCCATTAAGAGCTATAACACCACCTTTAACCTTTAACCTTTATAAGCGGTCGAACTGCAATTTTGGTTAGAATATTAAGATAACGTTTTTTTCACACAAAATCTTCTACTATACTGAACAATAGCACTTAACAATTACACACTATGAAGCGATCATTATATTTCACTAGGTTTTGAACACGTTATGCAGAGCTTACTAATTTCTGGTATATTAATGATCGATAACTGTCTGTGTTGGGGTGTGGTGCATTTTGTGAATGAGCCTACTAATGTTCACAATCAGAAGCGTTTATGGGGTGCGGTAAAATAACTGTTAAATACTCACATTCACATCACAAAATACCGTACGAACAGTACCATGCATAGCGCCGTGTGTGTATGTTTTTTTTGTTCTGAATAAAGTTACTCATATTGAAAATCACAAGATGATGCAGCGTTTGATAAGGTGTGATCAGCTAGCTTTTAAATAAAAATTAATTAATTTATCCAGTCACACAATACAGCAGCAACAGTGGGGACTACCGTGGCGCATGATGTGGGGTGTGAACCAAGTAGGCCGAACATTATTCATTAGCAACTAACGAGACCCAATGTATGGCAGCACCGAACCAGACGAGGTGTAGTGAAATGTTTCATAATGAACGAACGAAAAAGTATGCTTCATAAGCATTTTACCTAAATTTACTGCAGAGTGCAGGAGTGAGAAAATGGTAAAAATTGTCAATATTTACAAAGTTTTAAACGAAAAGTAGGTTACTTTTTATTGGCTATCTGGTATTATTGTCCGTGACTTGAAAAGTGGGTTAACTGTTGCAATGGCTGTGTTGTACGATGATTGGCATAGTTGACAACAGAACCTGTATACACGACGTGTAGATTTATACAACGTCTATCAAACAGTGACGTCTGATAATGACTATAGACACTGCTCAGTGAATGCTGCATTGCAGAGATAAGCAGCAGCAAGTATAGTATCGTAAACATTATCTTTTATAGCTTTATTACTGACACAATTATTACGGACATGGCATTGATGTTAGCACGCGAACGACTGTTTCAGTCGGTGCATAAGCCGTGGCGAATGATTTTCTCAGTAATAGGCCTACTATCATCGTAATATTTAATAGCCGATTGTGATCAAGTACGGCACTTGTCAGAGCGGATGCATTAAACGCGCACCAGACACTAATCGACGAGTTAGTCGCAAAGACCTGGTGCTAGTCAATCGTTACGATGCAGAAGAATCATCGCTTTATAAGCATTCACGGCGAGCGAGCGACAAGTGACATTATACGCTTGAGTGCGCATCTGCGTCGATACATTTCTCTCTCTGTCTTGCTATCGTTGTACCTGTTGACTCATTTCTGCTTTCCGTCGCTTCATCCAGGGCTTGCTTAAATTGTGGAAAAATAGCTGGCGGGTTGGTTCATACTTTTTGGCTATTGGGGATTTCGTTAAAAATTGTAAGAAAAATATCTCTCACCACCTTGTCGTGGTGGTGGGGCTTAAAGCTCCGAAGACGCGAAAGATTTTCTAAAATCGGTAAGCGAAAAGCCAACCTAAAGCCGACCGACTTCATGCACTTTGCCAGTGCTTGTGTACTGGTTAATTTTTGGCTTTAATGTCGATTTCGGGTTTACGGCCGTTTACGTAACCTTGGGTTACTGTAACTTTCTGGGCATGCGCACTGGGCCGAACTGACACGGCTTCAGCAATGGACAGGTGTAACAGCCTGCTCGCCCCGAAAGTGAGGCAAGGTAAGTGGGCGTGTCTGATAGTGCAATTTAAAAGCAGCAGAAATTTCAACGAAAACGTCCAAGACGTAATAATGGATTGGACGAAAGTGAGAGAAGCCGACAGACAAGCCTCATTTCCAAAGACCAACACATCGCACTGAATAACATTGCCCATTATAATTCCTTTCGGTGCGCTATAGGAATTGCATTAAAACTTTTTAATGATCTTCGATCGACATACAACCGATGTTCAATGTAAGTCTCAAAATATAACTGAAAATAATGTCGATCCAGTGTTGACCCATTGCGCAGCCCTCTGTCTGAGGTTGCACAACCCTAACTGCAACCCTGATTTTTTAAACTAAAAATTGGCGCACCGCTTACTTCTACCGAAATTAGTAACTCCAAACGTTTGCACCAATTTTGCTTTCAGTGTCTTTTGGTTTTTGAGTTATGACCTCTTACGAGACAGACGGACTAACAAGGGCAGATGGTCCACTGGACATCGTGTTGCGGGTATTAAGACAACCACATAAAAATTTGCAGAAAATAGACACGACATTAAGATTCTGCTTGTAATAATCAATTGGTTGCGGTGCAGATGTTGAAGCTAGTGCTCAATGCTTCAATCGCTATGCTGTCCTACAATACCGGCCCAGCCAGCAGTAACGTGTAATAATACACAGGCGGTATGGCGACACTTCGTCGCGCGACACTTAAGGAGGGGTCACACTGGTGGTCCGAACGGCCGTCTGAACGGTCGTCAAAAACACCAACTGTTCGGACGGCTGTTCGGACCGCCAGTGTGACATCTCCTTCAATCGCACCATTTTTGTACGTTTTATAACTTTACCATATACTAACCGATTTTTACAACTTTTTACTGACAGAATCAGAAAAAAATGTAATAACATTATCACTATAGATCCCACCACATCTCAAGTGCGTCGGTACACTACATTGTGTCTTGGGAAAACACTTCGACACGGCGTTCTGCCTGCTTTTTAAAACATTTTGTTTACTTGCACATTTTCTTCTGCCTGTGTGTAGTGAAATTATCACTGACATCGTCGGCATTTGTAAAAAGTATTTGTAAAAAGTTTCATTTGTTTTTACAAAACAATCGTCACAATGAGAGTGGGGCAAACTGTCGCAGCGCTTCGGTGGCGTCGCCGGCTTCAGTGCGTCGTCCAGCCGCCAGGCGGACACATTGGACATTAGATGTAAAAAGAAAAAAATTGCAGGATCTGACAGTAACTTTAGACAACAACTAAAACATCAAACACGCTGTTTCCTGTTTTAATTTTTTTTTAAATTGTGTAGAAGTCGTGTTGTTTTTAGTTGTTACTTCTAAGACACTGACATTTTACAAGGTAGTGTAGCGACACACTTCAAGTGTGGTGGAATCCATAGTAATGATGCTATTACAATTGTTTCCTAATTTTGACGGTAAAAAACTTTAAAAATCGGTTAATATTTGGTAAAGTTATAAAGCATACAAAAATGGTGCCACTTTTTGGCCCACCTGTAATAGCGAATAGTCGCAGTATACGTTTATAAAATTTGTTCTTTAACTGTAATAAATTTTACCATTTTTTAAAGTAAACGGTAAAAAGTAAACATAGAATGTATGAATGAAAACTTTTATATACAACAATATTGTTGCTGATAACATATTAACGAACATTTCATTCAGATTTATTTATTTTGTATGATGACAAAAATTAAATAAATAAATAAAAACACAGTATATTTTTCGAGTCATAAAGCAATTGATTCAAGCAGTACGTCAAAACAAAAAATATAACACATTCTTATTCAATTTTTACAGAAAGCTTTTGTTTTCATAAAATGCGTTTTAGCTTTTTTTCTTAACGTTTTTAACGTTTATTACACTTGCGGAATTGTACAGTGCTTAAGAGAGGTTTTTGTGCGGCAGCGAGGCAAACATGGATCCAAGGGCACCGATGCTGGAAAAGACAAACAACCAGAAAAAGATTCTGTCGACAACCTTCGCTAGCATCTGCCACTCGCGTGAATACAGCTCATTGGCGTCCGTCGTCAGTGTGTCGGCGGTGTGCTGCATCGAGGTCGTGCGAGACCGGCGACTGCTGGTGACGACCGACGGACTGCAGCGACGAGTTGACGACGTGTAACTACGACGACTGTTCTGTCGGACAACGACGCCCGTCGTGTTGTTCTGCTGGTCGAGTTCACTGAGGATTGACAAACTGTCTAGGTCGAACGTATCACGGTACCTCACCCCCGCTGACGCGGTGTCGTGGTGGTTTCTTCCCGGTCCGTGCATGCTAGTCGTCGTTGGAGCGATGATGGCTGGTGCCGCAGCTGATGACGTCATCAGTGACTCAGCGCGATGCGTCGAACGACTACGAGGTCTGTGACGGCGGTGCAGAAAGACTCGTCTGACGGACGATGGTACTCGTTTGCCGGAGTCTTTGCGTAGGAATATGTTAGTGACGATGACCGCCATTACCAGTGCCACAGACACCATTAACATCGTCAGGCTGAACAGAATCCCTGCACGCATATGCCCACAGCAGCAACGTCACAGAACCAAATTGCTCACTTAAAGTTCAAAGTCCATTACGCCGACTTTGTCGCAAACTTGTTACGGACTTTCTCAAAACCATTTCGACATGTCAACGTGGTTTATGTTTGCGACTTTCGTGATTTGCGAAACTTTCCCGCGGGATTTCGCATAGGTCTGTTGCGCGAAAACTCGTTCCTTTTATGCTCTTTGCGCCGGGGATTAAGTAAAATTAGATTAAGCTAGCACACGCTAGAAGTCGGCCGGCTCTTTTAAACGACTTGATACACTAGTAGTCCAATAACACACATTATTAAAGCGCGTACAAAGCAAACGAGCTAACGATACAGTTTAGTTTATTTCAGTTCAGTTTATTTCGTTCCTTTTGTACGCACCAGGTGTTAGCGTCTTCTAGCTTTACTTCTTCGTATTCTTTTTTGCGCGATACTGCGCTACGCCGCGCCCGGTTGTTACCTGAATGTGTGACGGTCTGCGAACATTTTACTATCACGGACTCACGGTATATAACCAAGCACACAGGGCGACTCAGCCTTCCATCCCTCCGGGATAGGCAAGTTGAGCACCGGCCTGTCTGGTTGTGAATTTGTGATTAATTCGGGCCGCGTTCACATGTGTCCGGTGGCTGGTAACACCGTGTGATCCCACATGGCAGGTGACGCTCCGTAGCTCAAAGACGTGATAAACTGACCGAGGACGGGAATGGCGTCTGGCGTTGGCGGCAGGGTCTCCCCAACAATCAGCAGAAAGACGACCAGTGCTAGCAGAATCGTGATCTCGAGGTTGACTTTCTCGCCAGACTCCACCGGCAGGAAGAAACCGAGGAACGACACGGCGTAAATCAGTAGACAGGGAAAGATGAGGTTGATAATGTAGAAGAGACTGCGTCGTGTCATGTGAATGGTAAAAGTGACGTCCGGGTAGGGTTCAGAGCAGCACGCATACACCTGACAGTACAGTACACGCAATGACCTCTGCTGCTAATCTACTGTCAGTACTTTCAACCATCTAATCTCTGCTAGAATCTAACCAACTGGCACAAAAAACAAACTACAGATCTGTACTTGCTACACGACAGCTGTTTTCTGCCGCTGACGTATAGCAAACACACAACTACCGGTAACACTATTTCGCTTTTCGATTGGTTCGGCACCACTCACAGATATCGTTGGTATATCATTTCCGTTCTGCGTTTTATTTTTCTACAGTTAGCATTAGTTAGTTACGAAAATAACATTGTAAGTAAAAAAATTTAAAAATTCTGATTCAGTTACTTTTCGGATCGCTTACGCTTTATTTGGAAATAGGCCTATCCATACTGCAGGTACCTAATTTCCTTATGTTGCAAATGTAGGCCTGTCGTGTTTGCTACGACAGATTTAACGTCAATTGCATATTTTTTTGTAGTGAGAACCTAAATTTTATCAGATAATACCGTTTATATGTGAAATGTCACGAGTTTGAGGAGAAAACGTTGGACCCTTTTTCTGTCGCTTAGACTTGCCGCTAAAGTTTACAGAAACTTGTCTCTTAATCTCAGCAAAGATAACTTATATTTAGACTGCAGCTGAAAAAAACTCATATGACTGTCACTTATGCGCCGTAAGTAACAAAATCCACACTGCAAACACCACAATATACATAGGAAAATGCTTCTAAGTGAGCAATATTTTTGTTCATGACAACAATAATACGGTTACGGATATAACACGATGACACGACAAGTGTTTAATTGCGAGAATGCGGCGAACCTTTTCCTGTCGTTGCACGGTGACTTTGTCGACATACCACTCCTGGTTCTTAGGCGTGTAGTAGATGGCCTGATGCTCGCTGACGTTGTAGGTCACGTTTAGTTTGTGTCCGTGAAACGTCCACGAAATAAAGACCACGTTACACTTCTGGTCGTCGAATGGAAAGTGTTGCACGTCCAGAGTACAGTAGGTCTTGACGACTGCTGGGAACATCCATAAAACTTGTCCACTGGATGAGACGATCGCAAACGTGTTCATAAAGTCTTGGAAACTGTCGTCAGCGCTAGAACACCACACGACATGCACGGATTTGACATTTAGTTTCGCTATTTTATTATGCAACCGTTCTAATAAGTCGCGCCCGTTTTACAGGTTTTACCCGTTCGTCCGTCTGTTCTTTTCCGGTTTCTAACTCGACAAGCAACAAGCCGTAAAAATCAAAATCAGTGTAAACGTTTCGCAGGCCAGAAATAATTAATGTGCCAGTTTTCAGCTCATGAAGTCAGTTAAAATTAAGGTTAGAAAAAGTAAAAGTAGAGTTGCGCTGTAGGCGGACGGCCGCGGAATGTGAACAATACGCCGAGTTATCTTCTAATTATTATTAATGTACATGTTATTACATCGAAGATGTGTTATTAAGACGACCTGTAGCCTATTTACGAAAAAGCTTATAGTATTTTAATTAATACCCAGTAGAAATATTATTTTCATATTTATGCATGCTTAGCGATGCGATTTTTTTCTCTTCAAAGTTGCCACTATAGGCCTAACAACAGCAAGCAACTGACTATAATACACGGTGTTTCATAAAAAGGACCCCTTTTTGTTTTTTTTCATAATTTATTTATATTATGAGCAACTTAAATAAAATTTTACCACTTGTAGCTGAATAAATACAAATTTAAAATATTTGAACAAAATATGGCAATTGATTAAATATTCTTTGCTAGTCGTAATGTAACGCTGACGTCATAATGTGTCACAGGTACAAACTTGCTAATCTGAACTAGTGCTGTCAGTTGCTACTCTGCTTCGATGGTGAACTTAATCTGGTTCGCTAACGAAAAATGCTTATCGCGTCAGCACTGAGTAACATGTAAACATGAAATCGGGCGTCTTGTGATTCAAAAACTCAACATCTTGCAAGCTCGGCGTGATAGTGCACTGTCTTGCTCAAATATGTAAAAAATCAATTATCCCCACAGACACGTAAATTCGATCGCTTTGTACGTTTTTGTAGCTGCAACTGTAAAACGTCAAATATTTGACACCAACGAATCAGATTTTTCACCATTGAAGCAGGGTAGCAATTGGGAGCACCAATTGGGATTAGCCTGTTTGTACCCGTGACACATCATAATGTCAGCGTTTCATCAGGACTAGCAAAGAATGTTTAATCAACTGCGATGTTTTGTTAAAAAATTTTGAATTAGTATTTATTTGGCTACAAGTGGTAAGAGTTTCATGCAAATTGCTCATCGTTTGAGTGAATTATGAAAAAAACAAAAGGGGTCCTTTTTATGAAACACCGTGTATGTCAGGATCTTAGCCGTGTGTGCGTGCTCCAATGAGCCGATAAGCCAATATCCGCAGGCGATGCACGTTTAAGCGTTAACCTGTGTTCTGCGGATTACTTCTCGGAAACCCCGCAGAGCCTGCAGCCACTAGCAGCGGCAACTTTATCCTGCTGGAAGTGGTTCTGGTCTATCGATGCAAATGTGGCATATGACAGACAGAGTGACAGACAGACCGACTTACGGACGGGATAATTAAGCCTAAATATTTTCTTCGACTGGCGTATCACAGAGGCGATACATTTAAAAAAGACTGGTTTTGTTGCAAAATAATTTTTCTAGTGTTTGCTTAGACTAAATCTGTTTGGCTATTTGTCAGTGTGTGAAAACAGTAAATACGGAAAGAAAACTGGACATGTGCATACAAAAACGTGCAATATTCTGAAGGTGCGTTCTCACTGCGCGCGTCAACGAGCGTACGCGCGTTAAGTTAACGCTCGTCACGCGCATCAACGAGTATTGCATATTCATGGGCCAACCAATCACAGTGTCCTAGCCAAATTCACATGATCATAAATAGGCCTACATAGCTGCCAAGGTCCAAAAATCAAAATGTGTGAGATCGGTCATCGGTTCCCCTCCATCCCTTCTTTGTCTCTTTCTCTTTCTACGACTTAACGCGCGCAGTGAGAACGCACCTTAATACTTCAGGCCGGTTCACACTAGCCGTGTTCACGGGCCGTGTTCACAGCCCGTGTGCTCGGCCCGTGGCACCATTTATTGTACGTTTCATAACTTCATCAAATATTAACCGATTTTTAAAATTCTTTCACTGTCAGAATTAGAAGACAATTTGTAATGAAGCTGTCATTACAGATCCTACCACACCACAAGTGTGTCGCTACACTACCTCGTAAAATGTCAGATGACGCACTCAAGCCGACGACGCCACTGACCGGTTCCGTGATCAACGTTGATCAAGTGGGGCAGAGTCGTAGCGTTTGGTTGATCGCGCCATTAGTAAGTGGCGTCGCCGGCTTGGATGCGTCGTCCAGCAGCAGGCGGACACATTGAAAATTTGATGTAAAAACTGTGAGATGTAATATTTAGACAATAACTGAGACAACAAGCGCGTTGATTCTGTTGTTAATTTTTTTAAATGTGTTGTTATAAACGTCGTCTTGTTTTTAATTGTCATTCTTAAGACACTGACATTTCACAAGGTAGTGTAGTGACACACTCAGGGTGTGGTGGAATCTATAGTAAAAGTTTTATTGTAAATTTTTTTCTAATTCTGACAGTAGAAGAATTTTAAAAATCGGATAATATTTGGTGAAGTTATGAGATATACAAAAATGGTGCCATTTTTGGCCCACCCTGTAATGTATAC
>Ga0209671_1005187_pt1 | contig 13125 bp, 8 predicted proteins | sample WorMetHERISLAND2_2_FD_187401 | JGI IMG/M metagenome (GOLD analysis project Ga0209671, IMG submission 187401) | Marine gutless worms symbiont microbial communities from Max Planck institute for Marine Microbiology, Germany - Olavius geniculatus... | ecosystem: Host-associated > Annelida >... | reverse complement strand
TATATATATATATATATATATATGTTGCTTATCATAACAAGCACTGGTCACGGGTTTTTTAGTTTTATCAACATCGATGACCTTGAACGACCTTGAACCCCCAAAAAAGAAGTTTTGGGCGAGTTTTCGCATTTTTTGGGCTGCAGCGCACACTTCAAGAGTGAACTGCGACGAAGTAGCTGAAGATAGACCAAGACAACCTAAATAATTATGAAATTTTCAGCATGAAACATAGATTTTAGTAGTCTAAGTCTCAACTCCCTAGGTTAAAGGAGGCCTGTGCACGCTAACGTCAAAGAGGGTACCCCTTTAAAATTGGTTATTTTACCGATATTGGCTCGTCTAGCGTGAAAACAGTTGCAGATATGCATAGACATGCTGCTTATTATAAGAAGCACTGCTGATGAGCTTTATTGGGGTATTTACCTCTATGACCTTAAACGATCTTAAACCTCCAAAATAAGGGGTGTTAGTGGGTGTTAGTGATTTTATTGCGATTTTCGGCTGCGGTGCACATTTTAAGGACGGATTGCGACGAAATAGCGGAAAATAGACCAAGACAGTGTGCGAACAGGAGCTGCTAAGGCTGTCGCGCGTCTCATGAACTTTGCTCAAATTACTTGTAACATTTAACTTTCGTAACTACAACAACACGAGGCTCAGCTAAAACTTAGTAAACAGGGTGTCCGTTGCATGCATTTCGTTTCGTCAGTCATCACAGTGCTAATTTTAAAAATTTGGCGACTGAAAAAGTCATCGACGATGGCCGCTACTGTCAATGTCGGTTGACGCCTCCTCATCCTAACGAACATCCGCATAGTCAGGCCAAAGCCAGGTAGCGAATGAACATTTTAGAAAGAGGAAAGGCGCATTTGCTTAAAAACTTAACTGCTCATTCACAGTTAGCATAATCAGAAATATTAATAATGATCGTATATTGATAGCCGTAACGGTGAATGTTTACTGATTAAATACAATATCCTAAGATGTCCCGCGTAAAACTAACTTGACTGTTTTTTTGGTTGCCAAAGTCAAATTTAAACATTGTGACACAATTACTGTTTAGAAAATGACAAGACAACATTGGAAAATTTAACGAAAAACCAGTACATTGAGTGATGGCAAAAAGGCAGGCGACGATGACGGCGGTTTATACACGATGGAAATTGCGCTGATAATGTGAATGGCAGCTTTCAGTGCCCGACAACCCCCCAGGACAAAACCCTCATGCGACAAAAACCGTTAGACAAAACCCTTACGATAAAATTTCTGCTACGATCGGAGTCGTGGGTTAAAAAAGGAGATGAGGTAAAAATTGCAATTTTTTGACCAAAACTTCAAATTTTCGTCAGAATTTCGACAAAGAGCGGCATATTTTCGGCAATAAAGATTACGAAGGCTTAAAATTTTGATTTTGCCTCTAAATTTTTTTTCAAAATGGGGGGTTTAAGTCTCAAATTTTGCTTTTTTAAATGAAAAAAACTTTTAAAAATATTTTCCGACAGTTTACCGACAGCCCAAAACTGAAGAGAAAGGAGGCAATTGCCATTGTCCGCTCTGACAAAACATCCGCATTGACAGGACGAAAGTATGGCATGAGGGAGAAGCCCGAGGGAGTTTCGTCGTAGGGCGAAGGTGTCGTGGGGAGGGGATTGTGTCTGTGCCGCAGCAGAGTACGACCACATCCGTCCATCGGTCACAATACAGTAAATATAGCGTCCGTCCTGCCGCCGATATGCGTCGTTGCTGCTGCTGCTGATGTTGCTGATGTTGCTCGGCTAGTCGCTCGTCGACCTTAATATCAATGCAAATTTAAATTAATCAAGACCAAGTTAATATCAATGCAAACGAAGGTCAACATCTCCGAGACGTTTTCGCTCGTTCGCCGCCAACGCTCAGGTGGTTTAGACCGTGAGAGAGACAGACAGACGCAGAGCTACTGTGACAACGACAAGCAGAAAGAACGACGACCGAACAAATTCGCCACTTGAGAAATTATTACGCGTCACGCCGTCCCCATTGATATAAGAGGCCAACGATACGCATTAGCCTATTATTACGTTTTGTCCGTCCGTCCGTACAGTGCTGGCTTAAAACCATGAACGGAAAGTCGCAAGAAGTTCTTAAATCGCACGCAGCGCAAAACGCAGTTTAACATTTGAAAAATAAAAAGTCGAAATAAAAAGTTCAAGCACAAAATAAGCCATAATAAAAAAACAACAAATGTCCGTATAGGGCTTATCTGTCGAAATTGGTGAACTATTAAGCTTATAAACAAAAGCCTATACTGTCACATGTGAACTCATATAACAATAATCTGACGACGAAGTTGGTTATAATAACGTCTAGTAGAATTATTCAGCACGCACGTAATGACGATAGCAACTTGCAATGCCAAAAGAAATGACTTGAAATAGTTCAGGTTTTCGATTACTTTCGTCACTGTTGAATTTTTTTTCAAAGCACTGATGTAACGTTGATTGTGAAGTTTCTTTAACGATCATTTAAATGCATCTTCACCGCTAAACGTTAAACAAATTTTGATTTTGAACATACATTTGATTGAATTATTTCAACAATGTCACATATCTCGTTTTTTGACTCTTAGCGTAGAAAAAAATGACATAAAACGAAGCAAGCAAAGTGCGAATGAACGAAACCTTGTGGTGTCTGGTAGTGATGATCGGTTTGCAGACGGCACTGTTGAGACGCGTCGTTTCACAGACAACTCTGTCGCCGCCATGTTTGTCACTGCCATCTCTCGACAGGAACGCGCGTACCCTCGCCGCGCTGCCATGTGTCGTGCCCTGCACTGCTCCGTACGTTGATTGACAGGTCTGGTGAGACATTGCCCCAACCCCACCCTTAAACCAGTCCGCATCTTGTTCTCCCGCGCCGAAGTAGACGCTGTTTTCAAACCCGAAAAACTTCTCGGCCAGTTCCAAGCTGCAGCTGCAGTCATCCGCAGCGGTGCAGGTATAGTGCATAGCAGGCCGGCACTTGCCGAATGTTGACATCGCTCCGGCATGACGACTCAGTGCTCGTTGGCTTCTCCCGGCCGTGCTCACAAGACGAATGTTCGGGCACGATTTGCTCAGGTGGAGGTAACTAAAAGTCGGCTTCGCTCCAGCTTGCAGCCGTTGGATCACGTGGTCTCTGTTGCGTGTTGTGTGGCTGTACGGGTTGTCAAGTGTCTGCGTGGCGTAGAGCGGTCTGCTAGAGGCGCGGGAGCGCACTGAAGAGCGGCCGAGCGTCTTCAGTATAGCTCTGCTAGGTGTACTGTCAGTGTCAGGTCCTGGTACTTGAGGTCTGGTTCTGTCTAGACCAAGTGTGTTGGCAAAGCCAGGTGTGGTTGTGTCTATGTCAACTGGCGTGTTGTCTGTGTTGTCGGGGAGGTGACAGTACGGTTGTACGACGGCCGCTGCTGATGAAGCCGTTCTTCGACTGAGACCAACCCCACAGATCTGACTGTTATACAGTGCTCGTCGTGTAGGCGTCCTACAACCGTCCATCGGTCGCTCAACCATCGCGACGTCGTAGTAGTGAACTGATGCGTCGGAGAGCGCGGGGTGACAGCTGTTGACGACACGCGCCGCCGAACCCTTCACAGCAGATACGTCGCCACCACGACCGTCACTGCCATGTGACGCCGGGACCGGCTGATCAATAGCAGCTGCTGGTCGTTCCGGATGTCTAAGTGTGATGCCGGCGGTTTGATGATGATGTCGCTGATGAAAATGCTGCAGACTGTTGCTAGTGCCGATGAGCTGCAGCGCACAGTCCTCCGTAGGTCTGCGACCGACTCCTGCCGAGTCACACAGCGTGCACTGTGTGACGTCATCGTCTGTGATGATGCCATAGCGAGTGACGTCATTACTTGTGACGTCACACCGTGTGACGTCATCGCTCTTGACGTCACCGCCGTAATGCCAGAATGTCATCGTTTCCGGCTCGCGCCAATACAAACAGAAGACAGAATGTCGCCGCGAATGACAAGTGATACATTGTTAGACAACGGACTTGCATGTATTAAGCTCGAGCACCGCCAGTCTCTGCAAAAACAAAACGCCACACCAGAACTAAATACAGCGACTTGGGTCTGTATTTTAAATAAGTAAGTAAGTAAGTACCGATTTATATAGGCTTAGCAGCAAAATGTCACAAGAGAATCATGGTGCATTGGATTGGAGCGCTAAAGGGCGATATTAGCAGAAAATATTGAGTTTTGGGATGACGTTTGAAGGAGGCGAGTGTTTGATTTTGATGAATATGAGAAGAACGAAGTTATATACTTGTGATGCAAAAACTGAAAATGCACGAAATTCAAATGACAAGTTATTGCGCGGAACGTCAAGTAGAAGACTGAAAGATGAGCGTGTGAACCTAGTAGACTTGTGATGATGTAAGAGATCAACGAGATAAAATGGGTTACCAGTATGCATATATTAAGTAGAAGAAGCAAGCGTCATTTTCCCATCCGAATCCATCACGGAGACTATTGTCTACGGCCGCCCGTTGGCCGTTACCGACCGACGCAGCGACACGCATACATATAGAGTATCGCACAAACAGTCGCGAAATGAATTCAGCGCGCAGCCGACCAACCAAACAGCTGACCGAAGGACGACCGACGCACACAAGCGACACACGCGGGAACCATCGTTCGTCGTTTGGGTACGCCATTCGCCAATCTCGTCTATTAGCTCAGCGCATATGTGTGCCGTGCTGCGCTGTGCTGCATGTGTGTGGTTCGATGTCGTCTAATGTAAACGGACGTGCCAGGAAGGCACTTGCGTCTACGCGTCGACGTGAATCGCTGGCCTTGCCCTAAGTCGTCCTCGCTCTGATGCTTGGCCACACCATGAACGAGTTGTCTCCATCTGACCCTGTCTTTTGTGAGCTCGAGAATTATGTCTAATGTGCATCCATTAGTATCAGAGTATCATAGTATCGTGTGAATCGCTGGCCGCTCGGGCAATTTCGTATGGAAATTGAAGAGCGATGCGAAATAATTTGTTGGGAGCGAGGGAGTGAGGGTACTATGGTGTAAGGGAAGCAATCAGCCAGCCAGCCAGGCAGCCAATTAGGCTGGGCGACAGCGGTCATCGTCGTCGTCATCGCGCCGCGCTGATCTATCATAAAGTCCCGACGCTGTAATCGCATCCGGGGCGCCGAGCGGCGTCAGCAGAGCACGATAATTGATGTCAGCGACCCGCCGGCATTGCTCATGGTCAGTGCAGTGTGATGACAGCCGAACGCCCGCTAGCCCGACGTAGATACACCGACGATAACGCTAACACAACCGACCGACCAACCGCGTCCGCGCTGCCCGACCGTCAGTCCGACCGCCGTCGTTTGGAGCCGACAGTTCTTCGCTGGACCCGACCAGCAGTAACAGCAGCAGCAGCAGCAGCAGCAGCTGACACAAGATCGAACTGACATTTTTGTACGTCGTGACAGATCACGACACCCAAAAACATCAATATTCCTACTTATGTTAAGAGCTGAACAGTCACTCCACGTCCAGTGATACTGTCAGTCTATCTGTATGTCTGCCTGCCTGTCTATCTGTCTGTCATTTCGTTTTTACTACCTGAGTGGTGAATAAACGTATATATGAGACACTGGTTAGTGGACTGTTCAGCTCTAACACAAGTCCTGGAATTGACATTTTTGCACGTCACGGTCTGTCACTGGACGTTCTCCGTACATCTCGGCAGAAAGCAGGAGGTCATCACGCTGGCAAGGCGATGCACTCTGTTCGGAGGACCGCTTGGGCGTGCACATCATCGCCAACAGCAGCAGGAGCAGCAGCAGTAGAATAGTCACGGCCCTGTGCAGCCGTATACAAACCGAGACACATCGAACGAACGAATGAACGAGCGCCTTCCACAGCACTGACTGCAGTCAATCCCCAGAGATCTACGAACCAAGCAAGTCAGCAAATATCGAATGAAATCGCTCAACACGACGTGCTATATTGCGTCGCATGCAGCGTGCAGTTCTGATACTTCGTACTTCGACAATTAGACTTGAAACAATTTACGGATAAAATCATCAGAACTCGAAAGTAATTCAAACACACAAAAAAGCAAATGCCTATCGATGTTATACCTTTTTATTTGCTCATATTTTAATTATTGTTGTCGCCAGTATCGCTGTTATTATATACAGTACTCGCTTTTAGTAGGTTACAGTTAGCAGCGATCGGTTATTGGCAATAAATGGTCACTGATGATGGCAATAAAGTCTCTGGAAAACCACGATACTGCAGAAACTCACTGTCAACAGTATTACGTAAGCCTACGTATGGACTCGGCGTATATCTAAAAGTTAAACCGAGGAAACACAGGCTACCGTGACACGGTGACAGGCACACTTCGTTCAACGAATGCACCACAAATTTTTACATCAATTATTCTTCAACAACCGAAGTAATAAATAACGGCTATTTATCGAATGTTTGTTTCATCGATTGACTGATTGACTAACTGACTGATTCATTATCTGTCTTTCTCTTTATTACGTTAACTAGGCCTATGTATTAAGTTTTTTTTCTTACACTATGAAAAAAGACAAGTTTTTAATCATGCATTTTCTTGATGCTTTGTTTTATTGTGCACTGCAGTGATATAGTTGTATAGGAGCCGAGAGTAATCTAACACCAGAAGACGTCAGGGCTGCAGCAGTGCTGTCTGTCCACAGAGTGATCGATTGCCTCAATATTCGTTAAGTCTCACACGACGACGTCTTACAATTGCACCGTCACATCTGAGCTCGCCTTGCCGCCTTAGATGGGATGGGATTGCGCATTCCGCATCACTTCACACTCGAAATATTTATCATACTTCAATTATTCATCCCATCAGTAAAGATATCAGCGTTGGACAGCAACCTCAATCTCAACCTGAAGTTTATACTTCCGTATTTGCGTCTCATAGACATAATTTTTCCATAACATGGACCGATTATAACAGTGTTTTACTGTCAAAGCCATAGATAAACTGCAAAAACTAAACAAAATTTCGCAATTTTATCTTAAGTATGTTGCCACACTACCTTGCAAAATTTGTTCAGCCCACCTACACAATACATACGAATGACTCAAAAATCTGACCAACTTGCTTGAAATCTGTCACTTTGTTGATCGCTTAAAAATTATCGACAAAGTTGAGTTATTGTATTATGTCATTACTACACCGTGTGTTCCGCAAAAAGTAAGCCATTTAATTTTTTGTGACAACCGATTTTATTATTTTCTCTATTGCATTCGCTGACGTTCTGCAGTACAAGACAGCCTATATTTGACCACTTCGCCTGAAATAAGTTGCTGCGCTACAAAATAAAATTTAAATTAAAGCTTTCATAAGAAGCGAAATATATTACACAGTCACATGCGCTAATTTTAATGTAACTGCGCTAATTTTAATTTAAAATGTTTAGTTAAAAGTATTTCCATTTGGTAACTTTCTGTTTATCTAATTCACTTTTCTTCAGTGTTGCTGACGTCATTTAACGCCGTTACAATAAGTGTAGGATAACAGCATCTGCTAAAACGCTTGTTGAAGCATTGAACAACACGACTCAAGCATGTGAGCAAACATTTTAAAAACGTTCCATAATTTAATTTCTAAAAACAAATAAACCAAAAATTAACGCACATGACAAACATTTAAACTTAATATGAACAATGGCTTTCGTTTTTTAATATAAAGACACGTAAGTGCTGTATAAAGGTGTACAACTACATACTTTTTAATTTCGTACAGTATGGGCAGCAGCAAATTCAAGATAAAGTAAATGTAAAAAGTTTTGTTTTATTATTGACGCGCTACAGCTATGCTGTATAGCGCGTTTATGACACGATTGTCGTCCGTCTGTTCGTCCATATGTAACGAATGTATTGTGGCTAAGCGTTAGGTGTTAAGGGAAAACCTTTTACACGAATAATCAGTTCTGTGTCAGGGTCTCTGCGTAGAAAATTTGAGATATGCAGTTTAAGAAAAGCATTTTAAATTCGAAGTTAAATAAAGGGTGTTTTTTAACCAAAAACTGGCCATATCTCAAAAAACGGTGAGAGATAAGGCTTAGGTTGCTATTAATCACTAATAAAAAGTCGCATTTTGTCTTACAAATGACATAAAAATCATTGACCTTAAATGACTTTTAAGATCAGTACTGCAACAGGAAGTGTATAGGTTGTAGCGCGTCTTTTCTAGCAACAGCCGGGCTTTTTGTTTTACAGTTCATCTGAGAATGTAAGACCATATAGTAAAAAGTTATTAAAATCGCTGCATATTTGCCAAAATTGTCATAGAAATAAACGAGTCTTATGTTTGTAAAAAACAGAATGTTGAAATCTATCAGAAATTGTAGGAAATGCATGGTCACACATGTATTAGCATGAAAATTATTCAACGCACGCTTTTAGCTGTGCACGGCACTGTAGCTATGTTCAGTCAATGTGTCAGTGACATGTTACTCAGCGCTGTGTCGAGCAAGCGCTCATACCGTGTCTCAAAAATACAAGCCACTTTTATTTTTCAAATAGCTCCGTGAAACATTAGCCAGTTTTAAAAATTTTTGGCAGGCAACATCGAAAAAAGACTTGACATAATAGACTGCAGTTTTGTCTACCTAATCTTAATGCTGTCGCTACACTATTTTGTGAAATTCAGAAATCGCAGTTTGACCATTTACAACAATGAATTCATAGTGAATAGTGCATGCGTTGGCTAAGTTATTGTTTTACGGTGGTGTTAACTGCACACGACAAACGATTCACTAAGAGAAAGTACGAGTACTAGCCTGTGTGTAACTTGTAGCAATGTAAATATCACGATACAAAAGTGTAAAAGAACTTAATATCAAAGAAACAACCTCGTATTATGCATGCAGTGCAGCGAGATGCAATCAATGTCACTTTACTAACGTCTAGTGTCAGTGTTTATGCCGATACATAATCTGAAGTTGTTAGTCTCCTTGAACATTTCGATACTGCTGTATAGTCTATTATCTTTTTATTTCATTTTTTAAATCGTGTACTTTGTACGATTTCCATGTTAAACAAATAAATAATCGTAGAACGTTGCGTACCTGGTTGACAGATGACAACTAATAAAAGCTGCTGCTGCTAATCATGATGATGATGATGATGACGCAGTGTACAGGGTTCAGCGGCAGAGTTCAGTGAGGCGTCAGTGCGTAGATGACGGCATAGCGTATCAGTGAAAGTCATCTCAGCATCCCACCATCACAGCGACAACTCGTTGTGCTGCAGCAGCAGCCACGTCACACCACACGCATGTATCGGTCGAGCGATATGTGCGACTGTGACTGACCGCACTCGATCTAGCCTCTATCTAGAATACAGAACAACGTTCACTTCCGATTCATTGTGTTAACCCATTGTCATATCATATCACTTGCTAGGCCGTTGCTCATCTCTCATCTAGAAACGACATAATATACAAACATACAGTTATTATTACAAAGGGACAGAAAATATCAACGTAGCAATTAGCGACGGTTTATAATCGCATACATAGGATCACATCTATTGTGAAAGTTAATTTCAAACACCTGCAAAACGAGCAGAATTTATCAGTTTGAGAGAGACTGCAAACACGTGTCGTCGTCGTGAAGCTGGTCGATGATCGATGACACGAGATGCCGTATGACGCGTTATAATAACTGGACGAGTAACGACGAATTGATGAAGGCATTCAACTCGGCTGACTTCAGTGACTGGACTGACTGGTCCAGAAGGCGTCCTTGTTACTGCCAAATGACCGCTATGTCGCAAGCTGACCTCGTCACTACGAGCGCCCGTCCAGCTAGTCTGACTCAAGTACAGGTCTGAGATTCTGAGATTGTCAATAGCTACGTGCGTCGAATATACTCCAACCTCCACTTCCTTCGATTTGCTACGAATTTGTTGTACAACAAACTGAACCACACCACTACGACAAATCGAAAACAAATCCGCATCAAGTTGTACGACGCATAGTGGAGAGTCCATGTCAAATCAAAAGCCTACAATAAATCCACATCATCCCATGCAGCATTTATGTTAGGACAGAGGTTTGTATGTTAGGATAGTTTGTACAACATTTTGTGAGACTCGTTGTTAAATAAGTCTAATACAAATCGGAGTAGTAGAGTTTGGGCTAGTGTCGGCAACATCGACGTGCTAGTCAGTGGAGCTGTTAGTTATCGCAACAAATGCTTTACTTGTCATGAACGAGCGGCCGAGGTGAAACTGCTGAGTCAGGGTGCTGGCATTTGCCCTTTATCTTTCAGTATTCCTGGCAATATTTTAAACGTTTTAGGGCCTACTTTTACGTTTTCCTATTCATCTGATGCATAACCGTACGAGTAACGGAGTAAATCTGTGAGTGCAAAAACTTAACAGGGTTCACGAATTCGTGGTTTGTTTGAGTCAAGACATAGTTGTAAAGTTCTAACCCTCCGTGGCGTTTCTGTGCTGCGAATGAGAGACGCCATAGCCTAACAAGCTTTACGATATGATGACGTCGATGAAACCAGTTGCAGGTGATTTTATGCTGACATTGCTTATCGTTTTCCGGTCAACGATCTCGCTGTACTGACGGCGTCGTCATTGGACGCGTACAGTCTGTGCACGCATGCAGGGACTATCAGATCATTTCACGTTTGACCTCAACAACGCAACAAAGTCTGCACTCTGCAATATTGACGTAAACTGGCTGCGGCCGAGTGCGTTTGTGAACAGTTTCGTGACGACACATCATATACACAGCATATGCAGCCTACGTATAAGTGCCGTGTTGATGCAAATAAAATCATTTAGAAAAAAAACAGTACAATATATGGTTTAGTTTTTCCCATAAAAATAGACGAGTCAAAGGTAGAAGAGCTAGGCAGGAGGAACCACCGCGAACTGCGTCCAAAGCGATTCAGTTAGCGGCATGGTTATTATTATTGACAGCCTATAAGAACTGACCAACGTTATATCGAATGTTATTATTGCCGATCCCATAGGGACATTCGTAGTCTCAGAATACTGGTTTTTACTCTCAAAATTTTTATGTCGCACTACACGCGAGAGACTAGAAGTTGGTAATACCGTTTTTTTGCTTGTTGATAACATCTACATTGTGTCCCAAAAACGTGCCACTTTTATTTTTTAAACAGCTCCGCGAATCATTGGTCAAATTTAATATTTTTTGGCACGCAACATCGTGAATAAACTTGACGTAAACAACTACAGTTTTACCCACTTTGCTATAATAATGTTGCTACACTACCTTGTAAAATGCCAAAGTCGCAGTTTGGCCGTTTACGGCAACAAATTCATGCTGGGTCGTGATTTGTGACAGACCGCGTGTCGTCTGTTTGTTGACAGAGAACGTCACATAACGTCACCAGAATGACGCATGGACGGGTAGGCACAGATGCATGATTACGTCACGCACGGACCGCAGCCGCAGCAACCGAGGATTAAATGTGTGAGAATGTTCATTTAAGCGAATCGTGTCGCACGCGCTGCTGACCGTACGCAAATTCAACCCCGCGGGACCGATCCAATTCGCTGATCGTTATCAGCGACACTCGGCTCCGAGGCTCGACGGGCAGTCGGGCGCGACCGGCGACCGACCCGACAAGACTTCGCCAGATCGATAGCGACTGTTAAAAGACTCGGTGTTGGCGGCGCCGGCCGGTAGGCAGGAGCGTGAACGGAATAAATTCGTATAATAAAACTGACGAGTCAGTCCTGGGTACTGCAGTGAATTGTCGGTGGCTGCGAACCTCTGACGTCGCCTCCTCCCCCACCCACCTACATGTCCTTTCCCCTTTGAGGGACACCGTCACAGACCAGCCATGCTGGGACTACATTGTATCATTAGCCGGAACCAAGATGCAGAGCGGCATACGACGTCGACGAGGCGTACAGTGCCATGCTGTGGTGCTCGGTCAAGCACACTGTTTTATGACGCACACATTCTCAGTCATTCCACGGGCCTCCACTGAAATCACTGAAATCATCGACGTCTGCACTGTTATACCCCGTTTACACGATCAAGCTGGCTCGACGAGTTGCTATATGTTAGTTGGAGTTGGACGAGCCAGCTTGATGTGTGCTCGATGTTTGCTTGATGATTGCTTCGTGTAGGCTATGCTTTATGCATGCTTCATACTTGCTCGATGTCTGCTCGATGTTTGTTCGATCGTGTAAACGGGGTAAGCCCATTAAGACGCGTACAGGGCGACGTAACTGAACTGAACTGACACGGTTTAGTGTTTGCCGAAGTGACCAATGAACGAGCAGGCGAACCCATTGGTGCACCAAGAATTGGGTTGCCTCGTCATGACGCGTACGTGACTATAGTCACGTAAACCAGGCCACCGACGCCGTTAAACGGTGACTATTGTAATGCATTACTGCTTGTCCATTAGTCAGTTCGTCAAAAATTAAACCATGTCAGTTCAGTTCAGTCACGTCGCTCTGTACGCGCCTTTATGTTCTCCGCAGCGGTTTGGTGTCTTTACTGGCAGTCGCTGGTGTTTTTCTCAAAGGGGTAAAAAGTGAACGCTGAAGTTGTGCACCAAAACTAGAAGCCAGTGTCTCAGATATTAAGTAAGATAAGCTTACATATGGCGGTTTATTGCAATGACTGAGGCCTAAGTGTTGTAATGCAGTATTAGGCATTTAGGCTACTACAGCTTCAATAAACGGCACAATAAGCCTATATTGCCTTTTTTTATTAGTCCGCACTAACTAGCATTTAAGCTTAGGCTTACTCATTTCTCTTTTCTGCGAAGGATAGCAGGTTAAGTTGGCCTTAGTTAAATAAAACACCTGTATAGACGTTTTAAAAACATCTGAAAAAATGAAAAAAACGAGTAAACTTATGCAATAAATAAAAATGTAAAAAGCAAAAAAACAGAAGTAAGAGCCTGCTCAAATTTGGTCATTGTTTCTTCGAATATGTAGATCAAAATCTGCTAAATTTAAGACAAATGTGCCTAAATGTGACAGAAAGGACTCCATGATTTCGACAGCTGACGGTTATTTTGAGCAGCGACGTTTTCCACGGCACCGACCGTAGTGCAGTTTGCGTACCTACTAAGCTAGCTCGTGAT
>Ga0209671_1005186_pt1 | contig 13125 bp, 11 predicted proteins | sample WorMetHERISLAND2_2_FD_187401 | JGI IMG/M metagenome (GOLD analysis project Ga0209671, IMG submission 187401) | Marine gutless worms symbiont microbial communities from Max Planck institute for Marine Microbiology, Germany - Olavius geniculatus... | ecosystem: Host-associated > Annelida >... | reverse complement strand
CCTTCTAGGAGCCCAAACAGTATTGGCATATTCCACATGTGGTCTAACCAAACTTTTATATAAAACGACAAAACATTCTTGAGATAATTCTCGGAAGTTTCTTTGTATAACTCCCAACATAGAATATGCTTTACTGACTATTTTGGTAATATGTTGATCAAACAACAAAAAAGGATCAGACAAAACTCCCAGATCTTTATACGACTCTACATGTTCTAATGGAACCCTATCTATTTTGTATGTGAAGTTACCGTGTTACCAAACGAGCCAAAAAACGGTGTTGAAAACTAAACGTAGGACGAAAAGGAAACTTTTTCGTTTTCGTCCACTATCTATTGCGTATTTCCATATGAAAGATAGCACGCATCCCAAAGAAGAAGAGTTGATGACACAAAGTTTCTTTGTACATGTTATGTCTGCAGTGCATTCATTGCTATTTATTGGGACTTTCATCATTTTAAAGATGTCAGCTACTTTTTACTTACACCAAGAAGCATAAGTGTCGCCATGTATTATTTAAAATTGCAGTTTTAAATTTTTTTTGCCTTTACTTTGAATTTTATTAGATTGTGTGATGTCAGAAAAATACATCATTGGAGGTACTAAATACGATCAGAGATGGGTGAAATCATATGATCACTTACTCACAAATTTATGATTTCACTTACATTAGTCAACTGCCAAAAATGTCTAGAGTCTGAAAATAAAATATTTACGATCGTTTCACGCTTTTCTAACTATTTTGCAACAAATCATACATGTGCACTCAATGCGATCTCTACGTCACATCTGTTTACTTCAAGCGACTACAAGCCCTAACTCTAAGCCTAACCCCTAGACCTAACCATAACCTTAACCCTAACCCTATTTCTAACCTTAACCTTAAAACTAACCTTAATTCTACCCCTAAGTCTGAAGATCTAAACATGGTCATTCTCGGTTTTTAGACGCCTGTGCATCTGATGTACATAATGTTTGATGTTACGTTACGTTATATTAGCCGGTGTTTACGACGTCGACTGCCATGACAGTCCAGTGTGATGTTGTCACTTTGTTCGAAGTTCATGTTGAAGTTGTTAAAAAGTCTGTCTTACTGTTCCAAAAAGTTAGTGTGTCCGGAAATCGAATGAAACCTCTGATGACAAAGATTCATGAAATGTGCAATAAGATGTGATTACTGCAAGATTTACGAGTAAGTGACCATGTGATTTCGCCCAGAGATGTGCTGATCCTGGAATTTTGGGTCAGCGACCTCGTCTGCAGAGTAGCATTCAGGTAGTGTTTGCATCTGCAAAATTAAGCCGTTAGGCGTTCGTGACCGGCGACCGCGTCCGCACTTCCAGCAACAGTGATAACGTTTAAAATATATTGGAATTCAAGGCCAAGTTTTTAACAGTGTTGCAGCATGCAAAAAAAATGCAAATGCAACTGGAATTTTGTAGTATTATTGTTACTAGAAAGTATGAACATTGCGATAAAGAAATTTGTTCTTTTTCTCATGGAAGCATCCGCATTCACGTGCGCAACATCAAAAATTGTGTCCGCAGCGTATCCGCAAAATGCTTGTGGATGTGTGTTTCATTCGGACATCTCTGATACAGATAGGTCCAGTGTTTGATGTTGCTGACTTCACCCTAAAAATAGATGCAGCACGATAGCCATGATGCAGAAATTGGTTTTTGCACTTAGCAAAAGTTGTGCAGCACTTGGCTGTAAAATGAAATGTATTCTAAGCAAAAGCATTATGGGTTTAAAATGTTGGAGGCAAGAAGTTGCAGTTTTTTTCAGACAGCTACAGATTTCCAACAGAGGACATCATTGGCAGTTAAAATTTCAATTTAACCAATTTTGTCTTATAAATTTCCCTAACATGGTGAATTTCCAGCCCCAAATTTTGTATTATTGGGCAAAAATTTTCAGGCAGGCTAAAGTTGAGCAATTGCAGTTGCATGCCACTAATTATAAGCTGTTTGTCATGTTACAGCATGTATTTATTATGTGAAGATTCAGCAACCGTTGTTGCTGTCTTTGGAATGAATGATGATTTCCATTTACTGTTGGATAAATTGTTATAAATAGGAAGAAGTTGCTAGGACACTTTGTTATCATTAGAATGATATTGGTATTGTGGTATTGGATACTGCCTAATATTTACCATTGGGTAAATACACTATGTTCCAAAATTAGCGACTCCCTTGCTTCAAACACATCTAATCCAGTTTGTAGTTCATGGATTTCAGTGAAATATTATACACTGCACTATCTTTACTTTACTTATGGTCGCACCCATCACAATGTATGCATTTTACCATGTGAGTTCAGCTTAACGTCATTATGACATCAGTTTGTTTACATTAATTACATTCACTACATTGTTATTGACAAAGAGATCAAGCAGCAGCATATCTGGTACCTGCCTTGAACTAGAAGCTTGCGCCAAGGCCATAAGTGGCCACTTTGAGCTCAAACATTAAGTGCTAGTTCGGAATGATTGCCTCCGTGACCGTTTCAAATTTTGTAAATATCTATCAGGTGTTAACAATTTTACACTACTCATCTGGAGGGGGTTGCTAATTTTGGGACACAGTGTGTTAGTATCGGGTCAAGGTGATATTTTTATTGGCTGTTATACCTATTACCCAATACCAACACTGCTCACACACTATTTTATTACTTTTTCTGTCGATGATCTTGGCATGGTTGCAGTTTGTGATGTGGTTGAGAGAGATGGCATGGCATGGTCTGTGACTGCAGACTTGTTTTGCTCCATCGCCACTTCTGTGTCAGTTTATGAGTTTGTTCAAAGCTACAATGTCCAGATGTCCTTATGTCCAGATGATGGCTTCGCAGGCGGCTTCGTATGATGAGCTGATGATGCAGGTGCTGAACCTGCAGAAGGAGAACACAGATCTGAGACGTGAACTGATGAACAGTTCGACTCACCTGCGACAGATTGAGTCTGACACTTCGTTGATTAAAGATGCACTCGTTGTTAACCCGAGGTTGACTGTTAGTGAAGCCGATGCTCGGGACTCTGCTGCTGCTCTGAATGACACGTATGCCTCTCGACAGACTCCACCCACAGCGATGTCTGTGTCGGAGCTTGGACTTGTGGACCACACATACAGCTCAATCAGTGGTAAGTCGGCTACTGTTGTATATGAGTTTTGTCAAAGTGATAGTGACAGTATGCTTTACTATGTGCAGGACCTGGCCACATGTTTTTGAAAGTTCTTGAAAAAAATGTTTTTTTTCTTCTTCCGGGCCCTGGAAGTTCTTGAAAATGAAATTGGGTCTTGAAAGTTTCGGAATTTGATGTTAGAATGTCTTGAAAGTTCTTGGATTGCAGTTGTTGAAAATTATTGTGACCACCGTGTGAAATGTTTGAATGTGATGCCAGAAACAACTAATGTGATGTGGTAAAATGTCATGGGGATGGGTGTGGAAAAAGTATTTGAAAGTCCTTGAGAAGTTCTTGATTTTTTGGTTCAAACTGTGGCCACCCTGTGGGTGGTTGTTTTAATAGTTCTTAATAGTTCTCACTTTGGGTCTTGTTCAGGTCTGTTTGTTGGTTTTTGTACATGCTTCTAGCTGAAAAGCACATTGGTGTGAACATCTCCCACGGCAGGACCAACCAGTCTGCCAGTTTTCAGCTTGAAAGGTCATGGTTTCCACGGTTAGGGTTTGTATTTTGAGTAGCATCCTTACAACAGTGTCAGCAGCAGACGCATGTTATGTTGGCACATGGCAGTTATATTCACTTGTAAATCACCGCTGAATCTGTATTATTATCAGTAACAATATTTGGGCAATTCGACGGAGTGACAGATCGACTAGCTTTGTTGATTTTGAAAAAATGTGAACAATGTGCAGTACATCTGAGGTGCCTCTTAAGCATTCTTCTCTCAAGCCCTTTCATTAAAAACCGGAATACAAAACAAAGTTGGTGAGTTTTGGATTTATGGTCAAAAAGCTAGGCGTGATGGAGTGACATTAAGTTGGACATGTGGATGTAAGTCTTTGTAAGCTACCTCATATTTTTTCTTTCTGTGAATGAATCTGCAATTTAGTACTAACGTGTTATGCTTTGGGAATGGGGATGTCTTGCAGATAGCACTGGTGCTATTGGATAGGGAATTACTGACAGTATTGAGTTATGTAACTTCATTGAATACTGTGGCTTTAAGCCCAAATTCCATTACACTGATTTTCACCGAAACTTTCCCACGGGGAAAGTCGTGTACACAGACGGTGACAAATGATGAAACATGAAGTTTCGGTGAAAGTTGCGGACACAAACCATCTCGACATGTTGAGATGTTTGCGACAAAGTCTGTGACAAGTTCGCGACAAACCCGTTTGTGTCGCTGTAATGGAATTTTGTCCATTACAAAGCATGGGGAAAATCTGGGACAAGTTCCAGACATAGTTGCGGACACAAATCATGAAAGTCCGTGACACAAATCACGTTGCCGACTTTCATGATTTGTGTCTGCGACTTTGTCGGGAACTTGTCCCGGACTTTATCGCAAAGTCGGCATAATGGAATTTGGGCTTTAGCAGGATGCACATTGCACCGATGTGATAGACATGCAGACAGACATGCCACATTGATGATCTGTGGCAATAGTTGGCATTGCTTCTGGTGTGATTGATACCTGGTGCTTTTAGTCTAGTAGTTACTGCAGGCTTATATTTTCCAGCAGATGTTTTATTATTTTTTTTATTTCGCCAAAGTATCTCCAAGCTTTGTCAGTCGATCGCTGCAAAATTTTGCAACATTATCGGACGTGGGCTGAATTTTATAACACAAGTTCAAAAATTTGGAGCTTTTCCCAGCAAAATTATTGGGCTAAAACATGCAAAATTTGGTGTGATTTTGGACAACTTTAGACTTTGATTGCAGTTATCTCCAGAATGGGTGGAGATGTCTAAAACTAATTGATTGACAGCGATTTTTTGCACGCTTGGTGAAGAAAGTCAGATGAACTTTGGTCCACTAAATACAAAGTTTTGCATGTCGACAGTTGACATTGGGTAAAGCCCAATGTGAGTCTGCCCGGTGCCATAAGTCTGATTGGGGGGGAGAATTTATGGGGTGAAAATTCCCCCAGTAGCAGTCATGTGGCCCAAACTCCAATGCATTAGCATACGCAAAACGTGCACTGTCGAATTAGGGTAGGTAAACATGAGCCTCGTAATCTCTGGTGCTAGTGGACCAAAGTTCACACATTTTTTTGTTTAATGCGGGAGGAATCGTAGTTGATAACTCCGTTTACTGCTTGGCGATGTCTCTATCAGTTACAGAGATACTCGCGGTCAAAGTCGAAAGTTGTTGCAAAATGCACTAAATTTTGGACGTTTTTTGCCCGACCAAATTGTAAGGGGGCAGTGCCTTCCATAAGTTGTACCCAGGTTATCACTCCCGCCTAGTGGCACGTCATGTGGCAAAGTTTCCCTCAGCAACTCCCCCTGGCTCCCAAGTTTTTGAGGCTCATACGCTAAATTTTAAGCCAATTTTTGATCCCCTTTGAAAAAATTGTTAGGAGAACTCCCACCTCTGTTGCGGGGTGCACTAGCAAGACTTGGTCATTCTCTAGCGCGTGTAAAAATTTGGCAGCACAGCACCCCGTAGGGGCCAAAGTATGGTTTTTCGAAGAAGTCGATTTGGGTGGGTTTGATTCCACCTCTAGATCTCCGAAGTTACTAAACCAGAGTTCACCGGACAGTGCAAAATTTCGTGCTGATCGGCAGACGGAGCTCCGAGATACCGTGCCGAAACAAAAAATAAACAAAACATCTGCAGTAAAACGTAAGTTGGCTTCAAAAACTGTCATTTCCGGACGGACTTCTTTTAGACTCCTTTTAGTTGTGATTGCTGAAGACGAATCTGTGCCTTCTTCACATTTTTTTGGTTTTTTGACATTTGCAAAGCCAAGTGCATCTTTTGTGATATTATGTCAGAAGCAACTAATTAATTATAACTTTTTCTTGTATTTATTTGGTGCACCTTCAGTGAAATTTGATATATAAAGCAACACGTCTGGTATGTTTGCTATTGGTGTCTGCGGCTGCTATTGCTGCTGCTGCTGCTGGTGCCCACGGCATCTTGCTGCTTGAGTGCTTTTGAGACGCAACTAGTGCTAAAGCACAGGACACATGCTGTGCTTGCGAAGAAGACTCAACGAGTGATGCTGTGCATTTAGTTTTAGTATTCTGGTTGAATATCAACGGCGTGTCATTTGAGTTACTCGGCCGAAAGCAAGAAACTAAGTAATTAGCAACAAGAAATTTGAGCTAATGCTCACGAGATGCGCAAAAGCCTACAGCAGTTCCAGTTCAGTAGTTTAGCTGAAAATTGGAGTGTTCACGCTAAGTTAATATACAAATACCAGATTCTCTATCTGGATCGCATAACGTTAGTAGCGTGGCGCCACCTTGTGAATGATAGAGACTTGTGTCGCAGCCCGAAATCGCCAAAAAATCCATAAAACTCCCTTTTTTGGCGTTCAAGGTCATGCAAAGTCATTGAGTTCGGCGCCAATCGAGAACCAGTGTACGACTTCCTATTAGTGATTAATAGTAACCTAGGCTCTATCTCGCACTGTTACGGAGATACAGCGACTTATTGGCCCAAAATTGCAAGAAATTGGAGTTAATGCTCACGAGATGCGCGAAAGCCTATAGCAGTTCCGGTTCAGTAGTTTAGCTGAAAATTGGAGTGTTCACGCTAAGTTAATATACAAATACCAGATTCTCTATCTGGATCGCATAACGTTAGTAGTGTGGCTCCACCTTGTGAATGATAGAGACTTGTGTCGCAGCCCGAAATCGCCAAAAAATCCATAAAACTCCCTGTTTTGGCGTTCAAGGTCATGCAAAGTCATTGAGTTCGGCGCCAATCGAGAGCCTGTGTACGACTTCCTATTAGTAATTAATAGTAACCTAGGCCCTATCTCGCACCGTTACAGAGATACAGCGACTTATTGGCCCAAAATTGCAAATTTTGCCTACCCCCTCTCATTTAGTGCGCTCGTTCGGGGTGACCCCTTTCGAATTTATGAAAACGCTTTACGGTTCCTGAAACTAAATAGAGTCTTCCAGGCAGCCGACCGTGAAGATTTGGTGATCCTAGCTTGCACCGTTTTTGACTGATCCACTCGTGTGACAGACAGACAGACAGAATTGCGATGGCTAAGACGCGCTGAAAGCAGTAGCTGCTTTCGCACGTAAAAAGTAGTGATAAAGAGTGGTGGCTTATAGCATGTTGGTCTCTTCAGTTTATAGTGGCTGATTGATGGCGGGCCCATTTAGTACCGTACTTGGCTGAGTGACCGTCATGTCGCAAGGCACCGAGGTCAACTCAGCCTGGCCATCCCTACGTGGGTACTGGGTAGGCACAATGACTGAGTATCAGGCTAACAGCAATGCTGTGGTGATATACTCCCGTATTCCGTGGTCTTGCAATGTAAACTGGTGTCTGGTTGAGTGCTGAGAAAACGGAGAACGGAGATCAGCGCCGCCCTGTGGGCGTTATTGCGGAATGTCTTTAAGTAATGCAACGCAAGTATAGACGCCGCTTGTGTCTTTGCTCTTTGGTCTTGCGTCGTCTGCGCCCGTTGCGTTTGTTGCGTACTTCGTTGCATGCGTTGCCAGTCCTGTGTTTTCTAATGCCGAGAATTTCGGCTGTGCCAGTGCGGGCGGTGTCGCATTAATTCATCGTGCAGCGGTGCCGCGGGATGTTGCTGCTAGGAACGCTTGCAGGAGCAGCAGCAGTAGAGAACAGTTCGTCTGCGTCCGGGATGCACCGAGATGGGACGAACGAACAACGAATGACGTCATTAGAGCCTAGTAATTAGCATTGCTATCACGTTGTATCTTTCACGATGCATTGTGATACGTGGCGCGGTGGCCGGTGCTGCCGCCTGGCGTCGTTCGTCCGTACTATTCGTTCGCTGGGCGCCCGTACATAACTTTTCGTCTATGACATAATTACGTGCGTAATCGGCGCCGCAATGAACTAATGATTGACGCTTGCAGGATGATGTTTACTATTAGAGAGGAAGGTATAATGCGCAGTTCTTGGATATTTTGATTTTCTGTACTTTGGCACTTGTTCTATTCTTTTCATTTCATTTTTGTTGCAAATATTTTTTTCATTTTTTGCATTACTTGCTATACTAAACTTTCAGCTTGCCTCACAGTTTTCTGGTGCAAACTGTTTATTGTATCATATGCATTACAATGTGGTTGCCAGTGAGTCCTCAAGACCAAGGTCTTGGTCTTGATCTTGACGAAAAAGTCTTGAGAATTTCAAGATTTCTTGCTATCAGTTACTGTTAAATATTTTGACAGCGGCTAAGTAGTTATGGAGTCAGGCAATGATTGTGTCATTATGGTTACCGTCGATGTGTGCATTGCATGCTTTGGCTTTGTGACATCTGATTACCTATTCTTTGCCAAAAATCTTTAATCTGTGATTGACATTCAACCGTTGAAATACTCGATGCTGCTTAAAAATCGACTCTGGTCTTAACTGGTGGTCGGTGTACAGATGAGGCAAATGAAGGAGATGTGTGGGTGATGGCTGATGATGTGAATGCTTCAGCAGCTGCTCAGCTTAACAGTGATCCTACCAGGTAACGTTCAGTGCACTGAGTTGTGTTTAATTCATTCAGTCAGCTCAACTTAGCCTGGCCGTCCTTCCGTGGGTAGGCACAATGAGTATAGAGTGAGAGCAGGGAATTAAACAGAGATTGATGAACAGCTATTTCGTTACTGCCAAACTTAACGTCACGCCCGTATACCAGCGGTACAATATCGGCCAAAACGACTATTTTTGAGCGTTGTTAACATAGCAACCATTAGCGTATCATATGTCAAAAGTTTGGGAATTTTGCCCAGAAAAAGTCACAGGACTTGTACATTGGTGCGTTTTAATTCCTTGCCTAATTTGCGTAAATATTCACCACCTTTGAAATTATGCCCAGTTTGACAGTTACGCATTGATTTAACTCAGTTATCGTTCGTCATTCTGAAGCTTTTGACATTACATGCCTTTCTACCACTAACGGTCGTTAACGCTCAAAAATAGTTCGTTTTTGGTGGCCCACCCTGGATTGCGGGGACTAAATGCTACTGGCCACACCCCACTGGTTGGCCTTTCTATTACGCTGGTCTATTGCTGTTGTTGTAAGGCGCTGTTTTGGGTTGTTTTTTTGCCGGCTCGGCGGCCGCCAGTTATCCCGCTGTCATCAGTGATTGATCATGCCGCTATTCCACTCCGTGGCTGTTCACGTCACTCAGCGTTGTTGTGACTTGTCGACTTGTCGTCGGCTGCAACAATTATTTCAGCTCGGCTTTTGTCTTCACCTGCCAATCACTGCTACTAGGCAAACAGCGGTCCGCCGAGTTTTTGTCATACCTACATCGGATGTTGACCGATTTGCGAAATTCTTTCACTTGCAAACTCATCAGGAATTTAACAACAAGGCCACCCGTAGGTGTTTCATCTCACCTGAAATGCTCGCTACACTACCTTAAAGTTGTTCGGTACCTGATGGCGTAATAACAAACCTGCGCTGGCGTATTTTTCCAACTCGCGCTGTACGTACTTAGCAAAACTGGTACACACTTAGATTTTTGTTCAGCTGGCACAGTTATTTTCGTCAATCCTGGTTAGACTCGGTATCCACAAGTTTAATTCCGGGAGTTATAGCAGTGCTTCCACAGACCACGTGAACATTACGGTAGAAAGATACAGTGAATAACGTGGATGATATTAAAGGTTTGAGGCGTGTGTAGCTCTTTATGGGAAGCCCATCGCAGAGCTATGTAGCTTTATGCCATATGGAATCACCTGCCACGTGATACAGGTGAACGTACCTTGCCTTTAGCTTAGCCAAACAGACTGGTACTTGATTTACCTACCCTGGAGGGATAGAAACTGAGTTGGCCTTGGTGGTTACGTACCTGAAAGGTTTACCGGTCCGCAAACAGTCTGATAGCGATCTGACTGTCAGTGAAACCCATAACCTCTTGATCGCAAGTCCAGCTTTTTAACCGTCTACGCCAGCAAGCGACCATATTGTGATTGTCATGCTTAGCAGATGATGTGAAGTTTTAGTTATGATGACCGATTGTGATTTTTGTGAACTGTGTGTTTCAGAGACAGCACCTGTAATCATGACAGCGGTCTATCCAACGCCATCTCGGGTCACTCCTATATCTCTTGTACGGTGAGTGAACTTCGGCTTTTTTCGTTGGCTCAGCCAACCACGTAGGCTTTCTTAATACTAGGCTGCATTACCCGTTTCGCTGGTCTGTCATTCCCGTACATACATTTGTTTCGATTTTCCTTTCCTCTCCACTTATCTCTCACATTTTTATATCAGGTTTCTACGGTGGTTTAGCATGCAGTTTGTCGGAACATTAGGCCACTCTAAAAAAACTTGTATGTATGTATGTATGTATGTACGGGCTCGTAACTCGAAAAAAACAACAGCAAAACATGTAAAAAATAAAAATTGGTGTGAACGTTCAGCAGTACCCAGTTTATCTGATGAATATAACAGAAGCACGGCCAAGCCGGTTGACTTGAGCCACCCGCAGATGAGGCGGCCTAAACTGACAGCTGTAGTTCTGCATACACCGTCGTCATTTATTACTGCTTAGTACGAAAGAAAGCCGAAAGCTGATGTTCATTTTACCATTTCGTCGAGGATAGAAGGCTGAGTTGATCTGGGAGTCTGCAGTTGACTATATACTTACGGAGATGGTGCGTTATACCTGCCAGTGCTTGCAGATTCCATCCAAGAGCCAACTGGGCGAGGGTGCTAGAGTAACTTCGTTGCTAGAGTAACTTCGTTGATGTTCACACGGATGGATCAGTGAAAGTTTGCGATTTTTAGCCAATAAGTTGCTGTATCTCAATAACGGTGCAAGATAGGTTACGATTAATCACTAATAGGAAGTCGTACACTGGCTCTCGATTGCTACCGAATTCAATGACCTTGGATGACCTTGAATGCTAAAATAGGGGTTTTTACACATTTTTGCCGGTTTTGGGCTGTGAGACACATTTCAAGAGCGAATTGCGCCGAAATCAATTGAGATAGACATGGAGAAGATGCGTGTGAAATTTTCAGCATTAAACGGAGATTTCGATGGTCCAAGTCTCGATTTTCTAGGTTCAAGGAGACCTGCTCACGAGGGCATTGAAGATCGGTACCCGTCGTAAAAGTTGTTATTTTACCGTTGTTGGCCAGTCTTTCGTGAAAGCGGTTGCAGATAGGTAATGGGCATGCTACCTATCACAACAAGCACTAGGGACGAGCTTTTCAGTCGTATCAACATCGATGACTTTGAAAGACCCTAAACTTTTTAGATAAGGGTTTTTTAATTGATTTTTGCGATTTTTGGCTCCGGCGCACACTCCAAGAATGAACTGCGATGAAATGGCTGGAGATCTGACAGTTTGCGAACAGGAACTGCTGTAGGCTTTCGCGCGTCTCGTGAGCATTAGCTCAAATTTCTTGTTTAATCCACGACGCCGCTGTCTTTATCCATTCTGTTTTCTTCTTCAGCGGAACTACAATACCGAATACCAGTAGCCTGTGGTTGGTCATTTGATGTACAATAATTAGTCTCCTTCTACGTCTTTCACGCTGTGGTTATCGCGGATCATTTGGGCAAGTTGCTGTAGTACTGTAGTGATCAGTGGATGACCGCATAGTGCGCCGCGTTGTCATTAGCTTATGCCAATCAACTGCCACTACTTTGTAGATTATTGATTGCTTCTTGTCGCGTGTCCGACTCCCATGAGCAACGCTATAGCTCAACTGCTCTGGGACCCGGACCGATCAACTTCACTCCTTCTCTCCCATGAGGCTTTGTTCCGCTAAATCGTCGGCGGTTCAGTTCCTGAGCCTTTTTGGTTGTGGGACGCACTGACGTATAAAGCCGTTTTGGGTCAGTTCAGCTGTACAATGTAGGTCAATCGTTGACTGTCGTGGTTTAATTGACGGGTCAGTTTCTGTCGTCGTTATCTGTTGTTCACACGGATGGATCAGTGAAAACGGTGCAAGCTAGAGTCACTAAATCTTCACCGTCGGCTGCTTGGAAGACTCTGGTTTCAATGAATGAAAGACTGAATGAGTGTAGGAGGCTTGTGTGGACTATATTGGCGTGCACAAGATGATGCCGCGTGGCCGTGATGGATCAATATCTTCGCTGCTGCTGCTGCTGCTGCATTCTGAGCTATTGTGCTGCCCCGCACGCCAGCTGCCTTCACACATTGCTGCTGCCATCGCCATTGATGCTTTGTTATAACGAACAGTCACTCTCCACCCCCACCCCATCCGCTGTTCCCCTTCCGTGTACCCAACGGGATTGCTCATATGGGGGAGGCCTGGCGCGCGCTGGTCACTTTGTCCTGGCGTGTAAGGTGCACGGTGTATTTGATTGATAGATTTGTGACTGAATGCTAAGACGGGGCTTGGTCAGTGATTCGAAGCGTTTTTTTCCGGTCTGCGCTGTTAGTACGGACCAGTAGACGCTTTTAGATAATAAAACACTGAACGGGTCTGAACATGTTCATCGTGCATGGTCGTTTCTTAAGGCCTTTTATGAGCGGTTTCGTTTGGGTTGTCGGAAAATTGTTGTTCAAAAATGTGAACTTTGGGTCTAAAAACCCCATTTTGGGGAAATTTAGGGGCAAAATTAAAATTTTGAGCATGCGTCCATAATCTCCTCTGTCGGAAAATTGCAGCTTTTTGCTTCGCCTATACTTTAGCGCGTCTTAGCCATCGCAATTCTGTCTGTCTGTCCGTCCGTCCGTTCGTCACACGGATGGATCAGTGAAAACGGTGCAAGCTAGAGTCACTAAATCTTCACCGTCGGCTGCTTGGAAGACTCTGGTTTCAGGAACCGTATATAGCTTTTCCATAAATTCGAAGGAGGTCATCCTGAACAAGGGCGCTAAATGAGAGGGGGTGGGAAAAGTTTGCGATTTTTAGCCAATAAGTTGCTGTATCTCAATAACGGTGCAAGATAGGTTACGATTAATCACTAATAGGAAGTCGTACACTGGCTCTCGATTGCTACCGAATTCAATGACCTTGGATG
>Ga0209671_1005185_pt1 | contig 13125 bp, 8 predicted proteins | sample WorMetHERISLAND2_2_FD_187401 | JGI IMG/M metagenome (GOLD analysis project Ga0209671, IMG submission 187401) | Marine gutless worms symbiont microbial communities from Max Planck institute for Marine Microbiology, Germany - Olavius geniculatus... | ecosystem: Host-associated > Annelida >... | reverse complement strand
TCAAGGTGCAGTGGTGCACGAAAGTGGCTGACAGACGACAGACAACTCAACGGGGAAATGTGTCGCTATAAGCGAAATCGCTTGCTCTGTAAAAAACGACTTTGTCTAATAATGATCACTATAAGTATGTCTAAGTCGTATGCCCGCTTTTGATTGGTACCAAATTCAACGACCTTGGATAATTTTGAAGTTGAGTGCTAGGCCTAATTACGCCCTCTACTGCACAAATTGTGCGTCTGTCGGAGTTCATCACAGAAATTTAAAAGAAGACAGACTCGGGCGGATAGCTTACTAGCGTGTGATAGTGGTAGGCATCTGTTTTCTCTTTCATGTCGTCACTTTTTCGCTCAGCAAAAGTAATCTTTTCGCGTATAGTGTAGAACAACTTTACACTTGCTTTTAATGCAAAACCACGCAATTCTCAGCAGTTTTCTTTTGTGTACTTTTGTGTATTTTTCTGCTGTGACGATATACCTTATCCTGTCACCTGTATAGTTTACGGGTGAATGCAGTTCACCTGCTAATTTGAGACTTGCACATACATGTACGTGACTTGATCCGCCGACGTGTGTTCTCGTGATGCTGTTTAATAATTGCAGCATCGTTTGACGGGTCAAACAGTGCAGGGTAGAAGGAACATCTGCTGTAACTGCTACAGCTGAGGAAAGTGACGTCACCATTGTTGCACTCGCGTTGGTTGGGTTACAGGCGATGGTGTTTTGAATCCACGTCGAGTTAGGCCCAAGCTCCACAACTTCGATATGTTGTAAATTCGTTCGCCGACAAGTCGAACAACAAGCTATGCAACGTTTTGACATATTAATATGTGAATTCGTCGCATATACAGTATACAGATCTTCGATTTGATACGAACTTGTGTCGTATAACTTGCTGTGGATTTGCAGTAGAGAAGACTTTTGATCGGTTTGCTGTAGACTTGTCGTGCAGTGTATGTTGTACAACAAATTCTCAACACAGCGAAACGAGTGGAGTTTGGGACTGTTTTACGTCTCGACGATCTTGTATCTTCAAAGCTCTTACTTACAGTTACCGTCAGCAGTCGTAGGAGTTCAGAGCAGATCGATTGATGCAGAATTAGCTATTTTACTGACGACTGAGTACGGTAGGCCTAAGCGTTAGTTTTCTCAATGGGTGATCAAATTTATGGAGTAAACTGAACGCATACTACAAGGTAATATGCTGTATTCAGTTGTCTGAATATTTAGCATGCCACAGTGCTAGATGTTTTTCAAGTACCTAAGCTACTTACACTTCCTTATTATGCAACCGTTCTATGGCCATATTACGTTCTAGTCCGCTCTCGTCTGTCCGTTCATCTGTCTGTCTATTTCCCGTACGAGTTCCTAACTCGAAAACAAAAAAAAACAAAAAATAAATAAAAAACATTGATGAGGACGTTTTCCAGTTTTCAGGTAACCAACATGAAAAATTTTAGATAAAAAGTTTAGAGATCAAAATCACCGGATATCAAAAACTTCTACAAAGTGGCGCAGCGCGTAGCCGGCGTAATCACGACTTGTGCGATGACGTAATTTACTTTCGGCACCTGAGACGCTTGGTAATTAGATGGACGGCCGCACATCATGCATGTACGCACTTGGCGCCTACCAATTTTTTTCTTTATCCATGAAAGCTGTAACTGCGACATAATTAGGCATATAGTGTACGACTAGTTTCAATTTATCTGCTTATCCGATTTTATCTAACTTTCTGTCTTTCTACTGTTGCTGATAAAATGTTAGACATAAACGAATACATAGACATGATATGAAAGGCTATTAATTTGACTGTTTCATATCCTTGTGACTTATGTCGGCGTAATCTCAACTGGTAATGCTTTGAGCTAGGCGTCGGCACTGAACTCAAAATTATCGGTCGGGATGGCGACGAATTAGTCTTAGCTTCAGCAGCAGCAGCAGCCGTTACCACGCAAATAGGCTGCGATGTCGGACGATGCACTCGAGTCGGAATCGGGCCATTATTTTTCAGGACTAGGACTCACTGGTCTCGAACTCAGCGCTTGGAAGTGACTGTACCATTAATTGGCCCTCAGATTCGTTTTTCATTTCAACTGATTTTCCACTAACACTAACATCGACAAACAAGTGTACGTGTCTAATTTCTAACGTTCTGTTTTGCTGATACTTCTCTCACATGCTCACATCGTAAAAACATAACTACGACCAGTTGCATGTCTAGTCAAACGCATTGGTCTTAGTAAGGTTAGAAAATATATGACCTATTTTTATAGCAGACATCAAACTGAGTACCCCTACAACAATTAGTAACAGCAACTCTATCGATCTAGCTATGTCAAACTTGTGCCGATATTAAGCCTAAATACACTGAGTATTAAAAAAGTTAATACAACGCTTCTGTCGTCAGCTTACTTAGGACAGTTAATATAACTGTTATTTAAATTAACAGAAGTTAAAGACCTTAATATACGTCTTTTGATACATGTCATGGTCGGTACTATATAAATCTGTGTCAAAACAACTTCTGAATATAAAACAGTAATAACACTCCGTGAAACTCCAAACACAAACGATGCTGTCATTGCAGTAATAACGACATCGTCTTCTCGTCTACGTGACTCGTGAAAATAAATAACGCATGAGCGTTGCGTGTCGAATAATATCAGGTGGTAAATCTGAGTTGGTCGTACGAACTCAGGTTGCCTCCTGCTATTATCTGGACCAACGCTATCTCGGCATCAGCTCGGTTGCAGCAACTGAATATTTATCTCTGCTGTTCTACGCCTCACAGCTGCTGAATCCAGGTAAAACAACTCAATAAACCAAGACTAGGCCTATACCGAGTCGAGTATAATATCAATTAAGTGGTATACAACAGGACCGTTTATCGCAGTGTTCGCTAGTGACAAGTTTTGTTACCGCTATTGCGGGCTAACACGACTATATTTTTGCAATTTTTGGCCCATAGGCCTATTAATGTGGTTAAGCAACAACAGTAATAATACATTAACGTGTTTTGTTTTGCAAGCTAAAGCGGCATCACTGACTATAGTTGAAGTGAAATATCAATGTACTTATAGTTGCGTATGTTGCTTACCACAATAACGATGTTGTGTTTAAATATGTCGCGTGCGACAACATGTAATGCTATAGCGCGTAGAAAATCGTCATTGCCCTATACAGTGGTACCATCGCCCACCCCCTACAACTTACCGTTTAGCCACAATACCGCACAATTGGCATACAATAGTTCGTTATCACCTTTCAAGGTTATCCAATGTCGATTTTTTTTATCTCATCTGAAAGGGCGTATTATATGCCACTTTCTATTAGTGATTTATAGTAGCCTTAATTCTATCTTTCAGCGTTTCCGAGATACGGCTAGTTTTACATTGAATTTCCTACTTCCTTCATTTAACCCCAAATTTGAAAATGTTTCCCTTATACTTAATTGATGTAAGTTTGCGTGCCTAGTTTTGAGGCACAAGGCTAATTATTCCTGTAATAGTTTTTTTTCTACCACTTAACGCTTAGTCACAATACATCCGTTACGGACGACGACAAACGGACAGACGATAACTCGTACTATTAGCTTGACCGGTACCGTAAGCACGGTCGATTAATAAAACAGAACAACGTGTGTAGCCTATAAATTTTTGTTCGTAAAAGTTATTTTACCTCTCGTCTATCGTATAAAAACGGTTGCAGATAGACATAGACTTGCTTCTTACCGTCGACAAAAACTGCTGACAAGCTTTTAAAAATTAAAGGGTATCAACATTGATAACCTTGAACGATCTTGAACCCCCAAAATACGGAGTTTTAAAGATTTTTGCGATCTTTCGCTGCGGCGCACCCTGCAAAAGTGAACTGCAACGAAAAGGCTGAAGATAGGCCTAGACCAAAACAACCTGCATGTGATACTTTTGGCATGATAAAACAGATTTTAACTGCCTTAGTTTCGACTTCCCAGATTCAAAGACTTTTCCGTACGGATTATTACTTCATTGCACGTTGTACACTGATTCCCCACGTGGGAACGCCGGTGCTGTAGCGCGTTACTTAAGCTTTGCTTATATTACTTGTTTAAAACTTATTATTGCGAACATTGTCTATTTTTTCTAGATAGAGTGAAAAGTGGTATTTTCTATGAAAGGCCTGAGGGCATAATTATGTCAGATGTACGTAGTAATATGTTAATTACTATAAGACATGTTTTCTAAAGTTCTGGTAAACTGGAGTCACAGGGTAATTTAAAGCAGATTAATAAAAATATATTTGTAATTGTTAAAGTAAACAAAACAAATATTTCCAATTGTCTAGTTTTTTTCCGCATATCATCGCCAAATGCAAAAATAGAAATTATTAAATTATTTTCACATTGGTCTATATTTAAATACACTAAAAGTAAAAATAATAGCAGTGACACGTTTTATGGGGCACAGTAAATACACTGTGTCTCAAAAAAACTGGGAGCCCTATACACATGGCAACAACTACGTGATTTTTTGTTTTAATGGCATATCCTTTTCGCCGCATTAACTATGACTTATTCCCCATAAACTCTGTAATTTTCAACAAAATTCCTCATACTGTTTATGAGATACAGATGTTTAAAAAATGACACTGTTGTACTAACGTTTTCAATATGGACGTCACTCGCAGCACAGGTTTGACTCACAGCTAGGCGGACAGTTTGTTCTCAAAGTGGCCACCGTTTTCACGAACACACGCCCTCAATCGAACACGCCATTGCTTGATGGCATTGTCAATGATTCCCTGTGGGAAATGGTGCCACTCTTCGATCAGAGTTTTTTTCAACTGTTTCACGTTGTGAATCCGGCTCTGGTAGACGCGCTGCTGGAGCGCACTCCAAACTTGATAGTCAACCGGGTTTAAGTCCGGGCTGTTTGGCGGCCACAACGATGGTGCAATGAAATTAGGAGTATTGCGAGACATTAATTCCACTGTTTTCTGGCTCAATGCGCTGGGGCATTGTCTTGCTGAAATGTAAAACACTCGGATCCAGAAATGTTACGAATAGCTGGAAGAAGATGCTGATTAAGCAGGACGTCTCGATAGTACTCGCCATTAATTTTCACCCCAGGCTCGATGAAAATGAAATCAGTGAATCCAAGCAAAGACACAGCAACAGACACCATTACAGATTTTGAAAATGTTGAAAGAGTTGTTTCTTGCGTGTACCACGAGCAGCATACACATGGTCATTTTGAAGTTTTTTATTTCGGTAATTTCGAGTTTGTGGGTGCTTGTGTTTAAAAGGGCATATCTCTGCAACTGTACAGCGGTTTTTCTTTAAAATTTCAGCTTTTACGTAGAATTGGCTTAAAAATTATTTTGGTAAAAAATTCGCTTAATTTTGTGAGCCTGAATCCAACTTACAATCACTTTTAATGGGGTTTCATTTTTTTGACGCAGTATATATTTGTTCACTTAGAATAACATAGTTTTGTGTTTAACTAATATGACTGTTATCTAAAATTAAACTAATCGCGACGAAGCTTGGAAAGTATATACACGAAACATCTTTTAACACGTGAAAACTGCATTAAAGCAAAAATCATGTTAATTGCTTAATAAAGTTTTTGTATTGTATTCATTTTGTGAGTAAAGTTTTTAAAACTCTTGTGTTTCATGTGCATACACATTATACGCTATTTAAATGGGTAGCATTTCAATCAACGTGGTGCGACAATTTTGGGGTTTTGGGTTTTGGGGTCAAATACTCGTGTCATTTCATGTAACAGCGCTTTCATACTTAGGAAAACATGCACATTAGTGATGTGACTAGGGCCTGATAGCTATGTGACTATAACCGAATGTATATACATGCTGCAGTATGTTAGAGATCAGAAAATATAAAACAATCACGGAAGCTGACATGTAGGCCTACATCATTTATCGTTGCACGTGCTTCAGAAAAAGATACAAGACCGGACCTTAACTCTGTGACAAGACACAGCAAAACTGAACAACTGTCATCGGAATAAATATAGAGAGTTTCAACCATCGAACGTTACTAACAAAAGAAATAAATTAACGTTACGTTCGTTGATGAAACTCGAACTGATTTTTAGTGCAGGCGGACAGACAGTTTGACCTGCCGATGTGACTGTACAATGCGGAGGAGTCTCTGCGACTTAAGCTGGAATGACGGAACGCGGACGGTTGTTCCGCGCCGAATGTCTGGCTTGCCACGGAAGCACGCAGTAGGTCCATCTCACGGTCGCTGATCGCAGTCTGATGATGTCCAGCGGTTAGCAAACGTTCCACACCGAAGCCGCACGATGACAAGCGAGCCGCCGGGATGGAGTCGGTACAGCTGCTGACTGTTCGAGGATCCCGCATGGCGGTATTTCCGGTCAGGTGATGTGCCGCCGCTGACGGGAGTCTACCAGCACACAGCGGCCGCATCAGCATTGCCGCTAGAGATGGATGTTGAACTGATCCCGGGTGGACCGACGTCGTGGACCCGGCGGCGAGTGACGCTGCCGCTGCGGCTGCGGCGGCGTACTCTACGACTCCCATGGTGGCGGGGTAGAACGCGGCGGCGATGGCGGGGTGTTGTCTGATTGCGGCCTGGTAGAGTTGCCGCGCCCTGCTGGAAGTAGTTCGGCGTCGAAGCTTACCGGTCGTTCCTCCGATGTAGACATCGTCGGCAGACGGATCCAGCATCCAGTAGTTGCCTTTACCCGGGTCGTCATAGTGACGCGGCACCTTGACGAAGCATTTGTTGAGGCTCAGGTTGTGCCGGATCGAGTTCTGCCAGCCCTGCCGGTTGTCGCGGTAGTACGGGAAGTTGCGCACGATGAAGTCGTAGATGCCGCTCAGCGTGAGACGGCGCTGCGGACTGCTGCGGATCGCCATCATAATCATTGCGTTGTAGCTGTACGGAGGCTTCTCCGTGCCCGACGCCGAAGAGGACCCTCTAGCGGATGTTGATTTCGCATCTCCCGACTGCTCGCCGATGACGTCATCGTCTGTAGCTTGGTTGAGCGAGTCCATGTTCGTCGTCAGTTCTTCTTCACCCTCTATGTAGTCGCGCTCTACTATGTCTGGATCGGCGTCAGCGCCGTTCGACCGCGGACGATAACCTTCATCGTCCAGGTCGACTCGCGTGGTATCATCGTTGACTAGCCGGTTGTGGTAGATATAGAGTCCTCGTGTGTGGTCTGGTGGCGTGTCGCAACGTCGTGCTGCGGTCGTGTTGTCGCTGGATGGCTGGATAACGTCGGAGCACCTGTTCTTCCTGTCCAGCACATCGTGATGGCGTGGATCGTCGACGTCAGCACTGGCACAGCGCGTGGTGAGATCGAGCGTCTCGCCGAGCATGCGACGGATGCTGAACGGATGACTGAAATGTACCGCAGGCTGCAGCGACTGCGACGCCGAACAACTCGCGTCTTTCTCTGATGTCACGTCGCGTTTACGCTGGTCTCCAACTCTCTCGCGGTGCAGCATCTTACCGCGTCGTTAGTCGATGAACGCTTTGCAGTCAGCGTTGTTCAGCGGAAAAGCCGCATTTAAAAAAACATGTCTTGCAGCGTCAATTTCGGCAAGTTGACAGTTTATATGTTCGTTCGTTAGTATCGGTATTTTGCTTTCAGTTCGATCACGCTCGTTCGCGTTCTTTCGCGACAAACTGCTCATCTGACGTCGAAACAGTCGTGACCGTTACACGAGTATATTATATTATGGTATTTATATTTCGAAATGCTGCTAAAGATGACTACAGCATACTGTGGTCCGGTGAGTTAGTCGGCGGGCGCGCGGCGACGAACGAGACAGATGTGACACTTGGTGACGGCGGCAGCAGACCGCCCCTCGTAGCTGTCAATCAGCCAATCGTTGGCGTCGTCACCAGCAGCGACTGGCATCGAAGCGACGCGACGCCAAGTCGTCAGCTGCTCGTAGACACGCGCAAAACTTTCGCACGTTCTCAGCTCCGTCATAAACCTACTGCGCTCAAAAACTGGTTCGAAATAACCTAGGTTTTTTTAAATTTAACGAAAACATTAAAACTTAAAAGTTTAAATATTACGTGTTTTATTTTTTATTATTTGTTGTGCAATTTAAATTTTCATATTAATTGTGGTTTTTAAGTTTTGACGTCACGTCATTTGTTTAACAAAAAACTATGTGAGATGGAGAATGATAAACAAGATGTTGTTTCATAGTCTTAAAATTTTGTGCTTTGTTTTTTTACACAAGAACTTTATTTTTAAATTGAAAAACTCTAAAAACTTAAAAACTTTTTAAAAAGTAGGTTTTTTCTAGCCATGCTATTATACGATTGTCGGTTGTGTTGAAAAGTTAAAAACATTTCGCTGCTGCGCCAAACTTGCGCGTAGGCCTATAAAAATATTTTAAATACTAAGACTTGTGTATTTTTTAAATGTTTATAAATAATAATTAATTTTAATTAGCCGAAATTTTGTAGACATTGTAACGCTGTACTACAGCTATATAAGTTATATTTTACGTTTAAACTGTGATAACAAAATAATATCACATAAACCGCAATCATGTGCACAAAATAAAACTTATATACCGTGACATTTTATGCGTATTTCGTCGATTCGTCTTTTTATCGGTTTAGATAAAATTTCAGCATTTAGCGAACCAAACAAATATAAACAAAATTAAAGTTTTATTGAATAACTTTTTTTGCGATAACCGTCTTTACGGCGACATAAAAGCTGCTAGGCTATTGCAGTACATGACTTTTAGCATACATGTGAAATTATAACTCAGAAATAGAAATAAATCTTACGTGGTTTTTTACCAGCACCAGTATAATTTGGCTAATTATCATTAACTGAGTTGACAAAGCAAAGTTAATACAGTGGCCGTATGCGTAGAAAATGTTACCGTACATATCAATTACTAATTAGTGCAGTATAGACCTATAACTCGATGCTGGTTTCAGCATCATATACGTAGTTTTCATTATCATCATCGTCATCATAGTCTTAAGGCGTGTACGGAGAGATGTAACTAAACTGAACTGAACTGACATGGTTTAGTTTTTGTCGAACTGACCAATTGATAAGCAGTAATGCATTACAGTAGGCACCGTCTAATAACGGTGTCGGTGATACGTGACTATAAGACTTCACGTAAGCGTCAGCCAATGACCAATGGGTTCGCCCTGTTGGCCCATTGGTCATTTCGTCAAAACTAAACCGTGTCATATCAGCTATGTTACGTCGCTTTGTACGCGTCTTTGTCGCAGCTTTCTACTGCATTATCCGCTGATAAGCGGGTTGTTAAAAGATGCAATGTGTTGGATAGGCTACAAGAAGAGAGAGAGGGGGAGAGAGAGTTTTGTAGCGAAAGAGAAACTCGGCGCCTATGCAGTTCTGTATCAATACGCTGCGCTGACGAGTATAATTATCGACAAATTAGCCGGTATACAGTTCCGCGCGCGGTTCAAAGCCAGGGCGGGGCGCCTCGCTCGAACAAAAGCGCGCTGGTTAATTCTGGCAACATCGCCGAAGGTCGGAAAATAGTCGTCGCCATGCCGTGTTCTTTACCGGTGTTACGTGGACGCCACCATGCCAGCTGGTGCTGCGGTCGACACGCGGAAGGAAGGACGAGGAAGGGCTGTACGTTACACACACAGTGTATATTGGCCCGATCGACGCGACGAACAAACAGACGGACAAACAAGTTTACAGGCCAAGTCGTAGCTGCTGGTCAGGCATCTTTGATGATGTCTCTGCTCTCTGAATGACAGGATAACGGACTCCTCCCTCTGCACGAAATTACAAACCGTTGTGCTTGATGTTCGCGCTTGATGTTGCCGTTAGATAAGGACAATAAGAAGTTGATTCAACGTGGATTTCAAATAATTAGCAAAACATTGAAGCATAAATCTAAATTACATTATACATGTAGTTCAGTACGCGTTGTGCAAACAGTAGCAAGACTTTGGATGAATAGTTTTTGTGTTCGAATAGGTCTATCTTTTACACAAATAAATTTAATGTTTTTTACATGCACAAGTTTAAGCAACTCAGTTTGAATTCTGTGGATAAACTATCTAATTGTGGTTTGGCACTGAGTAAGTAAACAGTTGTCCAAAGTAGACTTATTTTGTATAAAACGAAATTTCCAGCTTGAAAAAATAAGATGAGTAATGAGGCACAAAACGAGCTAAAATCTATAAACATAGCAGCGTATATATGTATTATGTAGTACGAAAGCAATAGATTGTTCTTTTTGTGTTAAAGTTTATTAAAATTTATCTACGTTTACAAACGACTCAGCCCGCAAACAAATCAACAAACAAATCTAGGGAACAACATAGTCAAACCCCTTTCGAGCAGAGTATTAATATTAAATCTACTGCAATAAAAATTGGCCGCGAAAAATGCAGCGACGACATTACAATAAACCATACACACTGTGTCTCAAAAAACATCCTCGACATTTTCGACTGTAACTAGAAAACCAATTATCAGATTTTAACAATTTTTGGTACGAATATTTCTGACAAAACTTTGCCATCAAATGATTGTTCAGTTTCCCCTCTCACCCAACGTATGCTTCTGCACTATCTAGAAAAAGCAGATCAAGCAAAATATGCGTCAAAAGAAACAGAAAACCTTAAAAAACATCCCCAACATTATCGATCGTACCTTGAGGATTAGCAGATTTCAATAGTATCTGGCAGAAATATTTCCGACACAATTGGCTATCAAATGAGTGTTTTAGTTTTCACCTCACCCAACGTCTGCTTTTGCACTACCTGGGGAAAGCAGACCAGGTATAATACGTGTTAAAATGAATGAGAAAACGTCAATAAATTCCAGCTGTCCTAATTTGTAGGCCCCAACAGCAGGTCTATTATAAGCTTTGACTGTCTTGCAGCAGTGTGTCTACCAGACAAAGTTTAGGAATGTTAGAAACGGTCAGAAGTAACTGGTAGAGCCTGTATTGGTCCAGAACAGAACATTATTGATACTGCTGTCAAGTGAATGGAGAAAGCGTCTCCTTGCCTGTATTCGCATACTGGGCCAACACTTCAAGCAATTTTATTGCAGGCAGTTGAAAAATGGACAACTGAATGAAATGTCAGCTACAGTGTCAAAAATGTGAACAAAATGTGTTTTTACGCGTTATGTCGATTAAGCAATCATACCGCATTGGATAAAAAAAGTGTGATTTCGCTGGTTATGATATCCCCAGGTAATGCAGAAACAAACATCAATGGGTCAGTTAAGAAACTAAATGGTCATTTGATGCAAGCTGTTTCAGAAATATTTGTATCAAAAATTATCAAAATCTGATAATTAGTTAAAAAGTTATAGTCAAAAATGTCTGGGATGTTTTTTGAGACACATTGTATGAGGGGCGGGCACTCATGTACATAACACTTTACGACTATTGCATAGCGAATACGGAAAAGCGGAATACACCAAAATGCATTATTATTATGATAAAAACAATGAAAAAAATATTTTTATATCAGTAATTAAAACGCATATCAACAATACGAGTTTTGCGATTAAAAGCACAAATTAGTCCATCTGATGATCTGATTGTATAGTACTTATGGATCAGTTTCGTCGAGTCGCAGCTTCAAACGTTTAGCCGCGGGCAAACTGCAGCTCGCTAACAACTTTCAGCATATTCTTGAGCTGCAGCGACTCACTGGTCGCGTTTTCTTTGGAATTAAACTCTAATTGGTCTTGTTCGTGATAAGTACGCTTGAAATCTTCTTTCTTGAAATCCACGCTACGTTTTCATCTGTAGCAAATGCGTGTTCAGACTGTTCTTGAGAGTAATGACAAATCTAAAGCACTACTTTTGGCGCTGGCGTTATTTAATGATCACATCTCGTGAAACGTGTTAGTCATTAAAAATTTACGTTGAAAATGCGATAAAAATGAACAGTGAATGATGCCGGATACTGACGTTCAGCCGGATACGTCTTGATTACCACCACATTTAATGAGAAAAATAAAAAGTCAAAGCGTTCGAAAATTATGTGCTATAATTTATTGTTGTAGGTGACGAGAAATTAATAACTACAACACAATCGATAACAAAAATGGAAATTTATGTATATATTATTGCAAATTAATGTTTCGGTCAGTTTTAGAAACTTTCTGCCCGTTGTTACTTGTCGCTAATAAGCAACAAAATTAAATATGTACAGATCAGATGTCACCGTGAGATGATAAAGCAATAATTAGCCAATGATGATCGAGTGCTGAAGATCAGCTGACACTGATGACGGGTGGACAAGCAAGGATGTTCAATAGTAGGCTAATAGAAGAACGTCAGTGGTGGGCTGCGCGGTCAATGCGCAATTCTCCGTGGTGTCGACACTCGCACGTTGCATGCGTCTCGCGTTGAGTAACGAAATCAAAGAATTTCGAGCTGATCGGTGGCGCTAGTTTTCGTACAAGTTGTTCCACCGCCGGGACACAAGAAGGAAAGGACTCGCGTACGCCGCCCAGGTTGTCACCCACCGGCCCGTGTGTACGCGACCTCTCATTAGTAGCGAAAAAACAACGAGTTGCCGTGAGACGTTCGTGACGACGACAGGGACTAGGATCGGCTTCGGCTCACTTGCCAGAGGCTGGCCGGGCGCCGGGCTGCTGTAGGTCGGCAGTCTTTGATGAGCCGGCAAGACGGGTAATCAACAGTTTAGCCAACACGTAGACGGTGTCGGCTTCACACCAGTCGTTGCTAAGCGGTTACTGGCCGCCGGCGACGACTGAACTCGACCGACCACTCGACACGTTGTAGCCAGCGATCGCCTCATTCCCCTGCAGATCACCGCCGCCGCCACCACCGCCACCGCCCTTTCTTTCATGTCAGCTCGTTACGACGACGACAGTGGCGCCCTCCTCGGCGTCCGGTGGCATCATTCTTTCAGAATAAGAAATAATCACGTCGCCACGAGATCAATTAGAAAGCACTTGTTATGGTTGTCGCCAGCGCGAGCGGCTACATCGAGTCACGACGCCTTTCGTCTAATTTCAAACAGAACTGTTTGCGCGTCAATTGAGCCCAGCGAAACTTGGCTCTATTCACTCTTTTCGCTTTCATCCGACGCCGCGAATGCGGAACTATGCACACAGAACAGGCA
>Ga0209671_1005184_pt1 | contig 13126 bp, 10 predicted proteins | sample WorMetHERISLAND2_2_FD_187401 | JGI IMG/M metagenome (GOLD analysis project Ga0209671, IMG submission 187401) | Marine gutless worms symbiont microbial communities from Max Planck institute for Marine Microbiology, Germany - Olavius geniculatus... | ecosystem: Host-associated > Annelida >... | reverse complement strand
ACAACTTTTTTCAAAGGGGGGTCAAAAATTGGCTTAAAATGTAGCGTATTAGACGAAGGATCTTTGGAGCCATAGGGAGTAGCTTCATGAGACTTTGCCACGTGATGTGCTGCTAGATGGGGGTGATAACGCAGGTACAACTTTTTAGGGGGCACTGCCCTTTTAAAATTTGGGAGTGCAAAAAACGCGCAAAATTTAGTACGTTTAACGACAACTTTCGACTTTGAGCAGAAATATCTCTGAACTACATAGGGATATCGACAAGCGGTAAACGGCGTTATCAAATACAGTTAATTCCGCGTTGAATAAAAAAAATGTGTGAACTTCAGTCCACTAACATCAGAGATTACGCGGCTAATGTTTACCCACCAAAGTCAAATTTTTCGCAAGGCCATATTTCGGCCACTAGGGGGTGCTGCACCCCCAAATTTTTACATGCGCTAGAGAATGACCAAGTCTTACTAGCGCAGCCCCCACCGGGGACAGGAGCCCTCCTTACAACTTTTTTCAAAGGGGGGTCAAAAATTGGCTTAAAATGCAATAAAGGAGCGCTTGTAACTTCGGAGTTAGAGGTGTAGCCCGACAAAACTTTGGCACTTGACGTGTCTCTAGGTGGGGGTGTTAATGCAAGTACAACTTTTGGGGGCACCGCCCCCCTTAAAATTTGGGAGGGCAAAAAACGTGCAAAAATTGGTGTGATTTACGACAACTTTCGAGTTTGAGTGCAAATATCTCTGGAAGCGATGAAGATAGCAACAAAATCTAAATGGCGTTGACGAGCACAATCTTTTGTGTGTTGAACAAAAAAAATTTTGTGAAATTCGGTCCACTACGAACAAAGTTATAAGCGCTCATGTTGACCTACCCTAAGTTGACAATGCGCGTTCGGCGTATACCAATGCATTTGAGTTCGGGCCACATGACTGATGCCGGGGAAATTTTACCCCCGCTCCCTAATTTCCCCCAGTCAGACTTAGGGCGCCGGGTGGACTCACGTTGGGCTTTGCCCCAAATTTCTAGTTTTCAAAATGAAACGGCATATTCTACTTTCTATTAGTGATCAATAGAAACCTTGGCCCCATTTCTCACCATTTCCGAGACATGGCCAGTTTTCCATTTAAAATGCACATTTTCCTACCCTCTCCATTCAACCCTAGATTTGAAAATGTTCCCCTTGCACTGCATCCCCCAAGTTCAGTACACAGAGAGCCCTAACAAGGGGCTAATTAATCATGCCAGACGTTTTCCCCTACAACCCAATGCTTAGCCACAATATATCCATTATTGACAGATGGACGACAATGATGCCAATCACTTGCCACTCTTGCTATCTGACCAAAAAAAAACTTAGCATACAGTAACAAAATCACAGTACTGCATGAACATTATTACACTATGATCAAACTATGCACAAAATGAAAAAGTTCAATAAGCAGTTAACTTCTACGGAATGTGGTTTATGTAGATTTTCATTTTGTTCTACTGTGAACAGTAAAGAATAAGAACAAAAATAGGAGTCATCAAACATTAGCAATATTAATATTACAACATTATTTACAGCAGGTGCGTCTACGTCCATTGAGGACTATGCTCAAAGTGTACTACTTTTTTCAAGGGCGGTAACTTTTAGAACTTTAGGGGGGAGTATCGTTGCACCATGACTTGACCAGAAGTGTTTTGTGAGGCTAAAGATGCACCAAATTCATTTTCGGGTGGGGCTTCTGTTGACCCCACTTGGAATCTTATGACGCTCCCCAGATCCCCCAATAGGCTCTGGGAGGGAAATACCCCTCTTATTTCCCATTCCATTTGACGCCTCAACCTCTTGACCTTTGGAAAATTTTCTATGGGCACTCTTAGTATTGACGCAATCATCTGTCACTGGGGAGTGCAACACTTGACAAAGCTCGACATGGAAGGGGTTCCAGTCCACAGTGAGGGGAGGACATTGGAGGCGGGAGTGGGGGGGGGCTTGCACAGTGTGTTCAAGAAGGGATAAATGCTCCTGCTGTACAGTAAATCACTAACTTCTCATCTTCCTATCATGCTGTGCAATGAAACTTTGCAGCAAAAGCAAGCAACCAAAAGGGCAACATTGGAATTAACACAAAATAACATTGGTTAAGAACTGTCAAAGCGTTAATTTTTTAATGCTTTTTTAACGCATTAATTAGCATGTTAGTAACACACCAAGGCCCGTCGAAAGGGAGAGTAAAGGCCAAAGGAATAAGTTACCCCAAGCCCAGCGACGTTTGGGGCATCACATGTAGAACATAAAAAGTTAAAAACACATTTTTAAACGTAAAATCAATAATAACTAACATCATAGCTAGCATAGAAATATATTATATTAGCCTGTTGTCAGAATAATTATTTATTTACAGTAGTGATGTTACGGCAACTACAGTTTAGTTACATGAATTTATTCGGTTGACAAATAACTGCAATTTAACGGAATATTGGAACTTAAGCTTCACAGAATTTAGTAAATTAACATAAATTTACGTATGTGCATTAATTTTTTAAATGCGCATTAATTTATTACTGCACTAACACGTTAATTAATGTGTTAATTTGACAGTTCTACTAAATAACAATGCAACTTTCATTTTTACACTAAGGCACATGTATCTTGAACTAAGATAACAAATCATGTATTCGCTCTGCACCACTGCAACTTTCACTACTGATGGTCTTTCAGCATGCAGAATATCTGTGACTAGTTTAGCAAAAAGTCTGACCACAAATTTACAAATGTCTGTAATGGTGGAAAATATTCACTGTTGAACAGAAAGAGCACCATGATATTTAGTCAAGTTATCAGTAAAATTACAATCGCATATTACAAATAAATTGCAAATGTTCCTCTAACCAAACTCCAGCAGACAAACATATACACAAATGTTTACACTTTCCAAAATTATTCTGCATACACAAAATGCAAAAAATAAACTGAAGCATGAGTCACAGGCACCAAACTTGTCCCAGACAGTACATCAGTAATATTGACCACCTGCAACAAAAACACGCAAAACACAAAATTTAGTGAGAAAATAAAAACTATAAAATAACGACTGCTTTGGATTTCAATTTCAGCAATAAACCAGCCATGAGAAGAAATGTAAAAAACAGATGAACCCATGTAGTCCACTTTCAAATGCAAATCTGTTTAGTTATTTGGACGTGTGTAAAATGACCCACATGCAGGCTCTGTTTTCTGTGACAATTTTAGAGTTACAAAAAAACTGAAAGCCCCAGCTAGCAGTACATCTGGTGTACTAAGAGTGGATCACTGGGCTTTCTTCAGCAGCTTTACACAGAGAGAGGTATACAGTAGAACACAAGTTACTAAAAATTTCCACTTGTGCCTAGAATCAAGTCTTCAATGATCAATATCAGACACTTTTGGCTACAAATTTATCGAAGCGCTTAGCAAAATATCAAATAGAACCAACGCTATCGCCACAGTTGGTTCAATAATGACCCCTGTGTGCAAATGGAATGTTAAGTGAAAAGTATCAGAGTAAGAAACTGTACCACTAGTGTTGAAGTTCTGTTGACCACCATCCTGGTCCATGTCACCTGGTCTCAGCCAGACCTTCTGCAGTCCCAGCATGCGTGTTGGTGTACGTCCATGTTTCTGCGTCTGGTGACGTAACAGATGCTGCTTGTGGCGAAAGATCTTCCCGCAGTCTGGGTAGCCACATTCGTGCAATGACCTCGCCAGCACAAGACTGCCATTACCAACATCTGAACTAGCTGCCGCCAGAGCTTGCTGCTGCTGCTGCTGCTGGCGTTGCCGATAGCGACGGACAATCTGACGAGCCGGCTGGCTCCAATACTCCTGCAAGTCATATATCATATCATATCATATATCACACAAAAGTGAACAACGTACTGGCTACACAAAACTGAACCCAGCAGTAATGGTGCAATATAAAAAGTCTGGGGAAATTTCGACAGCACTGCTACACTAGCAATTGAAACAATGATTCCTGGTACTAGCTATGTTAACATCATTGGCACTATTCAATGCAGACCAGTCGATAACAATATCAGTGCCAACACTTTTCTGAAGCTATGGCACTACAGCACGCTACAAATCCTTTATTATTAATATTAGTGTTTTTATTTCTGCCAAACCAAGTGCTCAATTTACTGTTCATAATATTTTGAATAAATTTTTCAACAACCTGCTTTACTCGCGGCCTTGATGTCTGTTCGCACTTAACAGAAGCTGTTTGGTGCACCACCATCGTGGGATCATTTGAAGCTGCCGCAGACTGCCAATAAGTCATCTGATCAGACATGTAGCTGTTCGGCTGTGACACGTAATTATTCTCATCTGCCAACATGTTTATTAGTAGCACATTCCCCCTACTGCCATGCCTTGTGTAACTACCACCCTGGCACTCTCTACTGTTGACACTGGTGTTTGGGTCTGGAGCAATGAAAGTGTCCTCGGATTTAAACCACTGACTGTTGTCTGTCTGATTGCAGTCATAACCACTGCCCACAAAATTACGGATCTGACCAAAGTCGAGTTTGACGTCGTTCCCATTCACCTCATCTGCATTGAAAATGACGTCACTGTCAGTCTCGCAAGCGCCGGTTTCGCCCGAAGCAACTGCGGGCGTAGTTTCTGACACTCTCTGACGTTTCCTTCGATTAGATTTAGGCGACGGATCGGCCACAGCGGCACTTGTAGGAAACACGTCTTCACGCTTGTCGTGTTCGCTGCCGCTGACATCGTTGCTGTTGTGGTAAGCTTCGTCAAAATGAACCAAGAAGACATCACTATCGCCGACTGTTATGCCGATCAGACCCTGGACGCGAACTGCGACGCCTTCCTGCGACAAACTGTTGCGACACAGCAGCGAAACCTTGTCGTGGATCAGTTGCTTGACGTTTTCGTACTCTTGTTTCATTCTCGAGTAGTTTTTAACACAACACTGAACCAATTTTCGTTATTAAAGCCATATAAACAAACACAACTGCTGTATCATACCAGATTTAAACTGTGGCAGGCAGTGGCTATGTGTTCGATAAGCGGAACTGCGAAAGAAACGACACGGCTAGTCGAGACGAGTGAAGCACTGCCGGAGCATGATAATTGTGACTCATATTTTGTACACGAGATATAGAATTAGATATACAACTCAACTTACAGCTCCCCCTTGTCCTCCAATAGACAGCATTATGATATTGATGATTGTCTGGAGGATAACAGGGAAGAGCTATTAGAACTGCCATTACCAATACATATGCACAATCACAATCGGCAGTTCTTACCATTTTAGGTTTACGTCGTTTTTGTGTTTTATAAAAGTTAAACTTTCTGTAAAGGTTAAACTTGTTTCGTTATTACATGTGCGTGCATTTTGCCTGGAAAGGTCACCCACGGAATGACCTATACTCATCATCATCATCAATGGATATCCGGAAGCAGGCCAAAGGCCTCTATTTCCGCCCGAAGTAGATAACTTCTACACGAATATCAACCAAAACTAAACTAATACTGTTTTCACATTGACTTCTGGTACTAGATGACAGATTTATAATCCGAATACAAACTAAAACCACGCCAACTCAAATCTAAACGTCTCTTAAAACTATTAACACTGCATACTGATACCACATCAGGTAGTGAGTTCCATAGCTTAACTGATCTATTTACAAAAAATTGTTTCCAGAGATCATAATTGCATAACTGGGGCACCAATTTGTATCTATGACCCCTGGTATCATATCTCTTTTCTAACACAGATTTATACTGCAACTGTAATATAAAATTGGTATCGTACTTATTATTTACATATTTATATAACTGAATCATATCCACTCTTAATTGCCTATAGCCAAAAGTTGGTAATTCCAAAGCACATAATCTTTCTTCATAAGAACGACTAGAAAGACTCCTAATTAATTTTGTTGCCTTCATTTGGACTTTTTCATTTTTTTCTATATCGCACATCCTTCTAGGAGCCCAAACAGTATTGGCATATTCCACATGTGGTCTAACCAAACTTTTATATAAAATGACAAAACATTCTGTTTTACTCCCACTGCTATCCACTTCTAGTCTTGGCTATGTTGCATAAAAAAGCAACTCCTGAATATTGCATTATTAGCCTAGCACGACGCTAACAAGCATAAATCATTCACTAACCAGGCTGCAGCAGATCTTAGAGTTTGTTTTGGTAAAAGTAGTCTTAAAATTGCTGAAGTCTGACCATACTCCAAAGAAAGACTTGGCAAGCTACGTGACGGACAAACAATACGGACGTGACAAAGCCTAAACCATCCAGAGCCGATGCATATTAACAGCTACAATAATTAGTTACAGCAAAAAATAGTGCATTCAATGCAATCACAATATACAAACAGCAACAAAATACAGTTGCATAATACATCCGGGGAGTGCACAGTGCTAAGCAACATTATATGTGATAGCTTCACAGTGCAAAAATACACAACTCACAACACACGGAAACAATGCAATTATGAACAGCTGTCAAATTAAAAAAAAAATTCAATTTAAACACATAGAAAATGTCATGTCCTAAAGTTCTACAAGATGGTTCATTACATTTGCAATCACGAGCCTTATTCAGACCGGTTTATATTTGAGTGTTCAATAGGGCTGTGCAAATTGATTAATTATGTAATTATCTTGAAAGTAACTGAAGCAGTGTACAAGCTACTGTTATCACTGTTAATTCAACTTTTGAAACATATAGTAAAATTTAACATTCCAGTCCATTTGTCATGTATACTGCAATCAAGGTTAATAATAATTCTCTACAATCACAAATTTCTGACATATGTTACAAATTTAGTCATTACAGCAAAAGACAAATTGCACAGAAATTCAGAAAAGCAAAATTGAATCAGATGGTAAAACACAGCAAAGCAGCGAAAGATAAATACCTTTGAATAAACTCCTAGGCTGAAAAAAAAGTTAAACAAACTATAAGAATTCATTAAATTACAAGCTATTTATTGATCTGTTGACGTTTTGGCAACAACTGTTACTTTTACTTAATTCCAGTTTCTGAAATTGTTCCAAAGTAGGCAATAACAATAAAGGCAGATTAAATGAATTCTTACTATTTATTAGTGAAAAAAGCACCAATCCAAATCACTGTCACTGCAAAGAGCTGATGGCTGCCATGAGCTCGGGCTTGACATATGGGCTCTGAAATTTGACTCCTGTCGCTGCAGCAATATCAGCCAACACCGACGGGTCAAAGGTCAGATTAAGCAAGGCAGCAGGAGCTAGACTGAGCTCAGCTAGACTGGATGTTTCATCTATTAGGGAGTGACCTGCCGATGACGACAGTGTAAATGGAATCGAATCTGTAACGAGATTCTCAGAGATAAATGCAAACACAGCTGAAAGCTTCTCGGTTGCAGCGAATGTTCCTTGTAGCAGAATTCCATCGGGAAATCGTACACGGATGAGACAGTAGCGATAGCGACGCAGCTCCTTGACGCGATCTCGCTCTCGCATCTCCCGAGTACGCAGCATCCCAAGTTGTTCGACCGCTTCCTTCCTCGCCTGCTGTTCACGCCGAAGTTCGTCGGCCGACACACGAAAAAACTCATCTGGAACGGGCATCTTCATTGCATTGGATGATGGGTGGAAAATCCGAACACTTCGATCCAGCTCCGGGCGAATCGGTTCTGCGGTCTGCAGGATTTCTTTCAGCTCCACCAACCGGTCGACGTCGACCTCTGAGCCCGGCTCAAAGACAAGAAATTCTTCTGACACGCCTTCGGGAATTTCAACAGTCATCCGGCGAAAGCCAGCCGCTTGCAAAAACTCCTCGGCACCACGAAGACAAAGAACGCGCTCCCGGAGCATCTTGTTTGATGCACGTATGCGTCGATATTTCTCCTCGTGCGGATGGGACGAAATGTTCTCGAGGTATTTTCCGATTGTCTCGACACACTGTTTTACTGCCTCGCTACTTCGATTCAGAGTATAGATCATAAGAGCAGCAGTCATGGCTGGTTCTGAGGCTAGCTGTGACAGAAGAAATGCCTCGATGTGTGACTCCATTTCTTCCCGAGGCAGAAGGAGATCTGGGCCGGTGAGAGCACTACGGAACATCACCCGGCTGGCTACTGGGGCTGCAGTAAGGTTCACTTCGCGAGGGCCAGCGTAGCGTGCTGTTAGTGCCTGCTCTGCTGCTGTCCGTTCGGCCTCCATGTCTTGCAGTATCTGAGCTCGTAGTGATGCTGTCTTACCTCCACTGCCTGAACCTGAACATTCAGTATCAGTCTCTGTTACCAGATACTCCACTTTGATAACTACCAGTCAATTAAGAAAATCCATACAAACACATCACCAGGAAAACTAGAGGAATGGAATTTAATACACAAGTTTCATTTGAGCTCTGTATATCTCAACATTTTAACCCCAAAACTTAATCTATGTTCGCATGACAACACCAAATGACAACTTTGGTGAAATCTCTCAACACACCACAGACATCAGAAACAGACAACATGACGCCTAAAGATGGCGGAGGCATAATAAAAACTATTTTATACGTTTTAGTGACATACAATCAATCACGTTAGATCAACAGGGCAGTCATGATCATTGATCAATAAAAAGTTAATTCACAGATGAGGTAAAAATTACAACAAATAAGTCAGGATTTTCTCTTCTACTGAAAAGTGAAGTTTCTTACCAGCCTTGGGTTGGTTCAACCTGGCCACAGCTGCATCGGCTGCCATTCTCTGTTCGTGGCTCAGATCAGAACCCCGGGCTGGGCGCACATCAGATGCCTCACCGACATATCTCGAGGACGTGTTGCCAGCAGCTGCATCCAATCTGTGTCCCTCGCCTGCTTTCTTGAATTTCACATCCAGCTTCCGCTTCTCAAAGAATCTTTTGATGGCCGCCATTGCAACGTTGGAACTACAGTCAGCTCTTCAGTGGCTGTCAGACATCAGAATCACCTACAGCAGACGTTTCATCACATAATCAATACAACAGTCACTGAGCAATAAATAATTAATTTACACAAATAGTCGGTTAATAGCAATGACAACTACTCTAACGATGCAATGCAGTAATTGCAAGAAAAAATATCTAATAATAAGCTTAGGCTGCTTAAACACAAACAATTCAGTGCTCTATGTGTCAGTAGTATCTACTAATGCTGCCAGAGTATGTTACAATAGTTCTAGTCCACAATGCTAATAAATTGAACAGGCTTATCTGGAATGCACCATCATAAAAACATGCAGAAAATAACACTGAACTATTTCACTCTAACTGAAAAATCATACAATGGGGTGTTGGTAAAATGCATCCTGTGTCTCTGCGTCTGGTGCGTCTGGGCCGATGGGTATTTTGCGTCTAAATAGTGCGCCTGAGAGTGGCGGCAAAATACAATACAATACAATAGAGAATTTGCACTCAAAAACTGACAGACAAACTGTCAGTTCTATCTAGCACATAAACTAAAAAGAACTGAAAAGTTTTTATTCAAAAAATAAAATAAGAGATACTAAGAATAGAAATACTGTTAAATGTAAAAATTTTAAAAATCTGAAAAAATGACGGATACAATGCCAGCAGGCCGTCATTTAAAGCTTGGGCTGGTGACGCCATTTCAGATGAAACGGGTAACATGTGTCTATTAGACACACTATTTAGACATAAAATACCCTCTGGCCCAAACGCACCAAATTATGGCTCTTTTGCCCCTTTGCTGGTTCGCTCCCTGGCTGATTCGCCCTCTGGCTTGTTTGCCCCCTCACCTTGGACGATTCGCCCCCCCTTCCGTTAAATATACTAGTGATTCGTTATTGAGGCTTACATGTTTCAGTTTACAGAAAAGCAACAAGTAAGTGTATCGTCAAGCCACTGATTAATAGTCAATTCAATTAACGTTATACACGACAAAAAAACTGTATAATAAGTGATCACCGCCCACAAAGTCAGTCATGTTTGGCATTGCAGCGGCGCAACTATACCAAAAATGCTTAAAACTCGGTTTAAACATAGCGAAATGTTGGGCTTTGAATACCCTAATAAGAAATTCATAGTTAGCATTAGTCTACAGCCTAAGCCTACATAGCAATAGCATGCAGTCAATAACGTTAACTAGGCCTAACGATATACGATGAACATGATACAAATTCAAAGTGTCCTGCGGTTTTCAGTCATAACCCCAAAGGGGCAAAAAAGCCAGACACCTTCCCTGGGTTTAGACAGTGCTGAAGTCACCACAGGGAAGCAAACACACACACAATCAAGCATGTGTATATTACACTCTCATGTAACTGTGGCTAGAGTGAAGATGACGGAAACGTAAACAAAGCGATCCACCGTTATGTGTAGTCGTGCGAATAAAATAGTTCCACTTAACTTGCACGTTTGCATGCCGATGCCATTCAGTGCACATTTTTATGTATTGTTAACACAGTTCCCTTTGTCATTATATTTCACTGTTAGTTTAATTACTAATATATGCAATTTAGTATACATTTAATGCTTGTTTCCGCGAACTTCATTCAACGCAACCATTTGCCTATGGCTCAAAGAACTTTACGAGATCAGTGACCTACGCACAGTTATGCACAACTGCTATCAAAATTACTACCTTCACCACAAAATAGGGGTGGGGTCTGGGCTCCCCAGGAAAATAAAAAACGTGATGAATTGTTTCACTAAAACATAATAACTTGGTTCGGAAAGTGCACTTTAGTAATAAATTATTCAAAACAGCACAGCCCTAATGTGACAAACTATTTTAGGGGTATGACTGAAAACCGCAGGACACGGCAGGACACTTTGAATATCCACCAAAAAGTGCTGAAAACAGTAAAACTATAGATTTTCTTTAATTTTAGAGCATTATATAGCCACATTATAGCAGTTACGTGGCGATACTAATATTTCAGGAGATGCAAGAAAACCGCAGGATACCGCAGGACACATACCGGTAAATGTATTGATTGTAAGCTTAGCCAGTACAGAATTTGAGAATGAGAGTGGCGTGAATGAATGTGCAAACACTGACAACACGAGTAATAAACATTGTAAATTTAAGCGTCTTGGTGCGGCGTACGCACCCTTGGCGTCCAGGTGCGTGGCCTGCGTCTCAGCGTCGGCGTGTGGCATTTTGTCCGTTTCTAGGTATCTGGTGGCATGCTGATTTTGTTATGATGATGATGATGAAGGACGAATTAACTTTAGCGTGGCGTTAAGTCCTAAGACTACAAGGACACGTAACAATATACATAAACAGTGAAGTCACGTAATAATAGTCAATGCAATGAGACGTTGTTAGTCATGATTGTAAGACCAAGCAAAAAGTTCGGTTTTCAGTCTGCTGCAGAAAACTTGCAACGACGGAGACGACCGGACCGACTCCAGCAAACTGTTCCAGACCGATGCAGCAGTCGCTGGAAATGTGCGGTCGCCAATAGTAGAAAGCACAGTGCGTGGAACGAGCAGCGCTAATGTAGTCGAAGAGCGCAGTCATCGACGTGCGTTGAGTGTGACACGCGCTGAAGATCTGAGGCCAGGTAGCCAAGTGCAGAGCCGTGGAGGCAGCGATACACCAGCACTGCCAGCCGGAACGAAATACATTCTGGCATCCGAAGCCAGTGTAATCTGCGCAGTAACGGCTTAATGTGGTCCCGACGGCAAGATTTGAAGATCAGCCGTGCAGCGGCATTCTGCACAGACTGAAGCCTGTCCATCAGTTGCTTTGGAAGGCCGGCAAGAGTTGTGGAGCTGTAGTCAAGCCTGGAAAACACCAGTGCCACGATGAGCAACTGCATCACATCGTTTGACACCGATCGACGTATGCTTCGTAGTTGTCGAAGGGCAGCAAAACACTGCGAACATGTCTGAGTGACTTGGGTACGCATCGTTAGGTCAGCGTCAATAAAAATACCAAGATCGCGCACGCAACTGACAGGCGACACGAGATCAGAGCCAACAGCCAACAGATCGGAAAGTAGCTGACTTTGTCGACGGGCTGAAGCGCACCACAGTACTTCCGTCTTGGATGCATTGAGCTGAAGTCGATTGGAACGCATCCAATCAGCAACGGCAGCGACACAGTCAGCAACACGTTTCCGTAGACTGTCAGTGTCCCCGGGTCGACAGAAACCGTAGATCTGGGTGTCAGTGCTAGGGGTAGATCGGCGATCTCGCACTAGTGAGCAGAAAATTACTAGTGGTAGATCGCCACTTTATCTAATTACATTTATCACATTATTAATGTAAGAATGCAGCCATATTTCTTTACTGGATTACCAGGACTGTGGTTGGGACTGAAATATCGGTCACTTTGTTATCAATTACCAAATTTATTCAAAAACAATATATTTTTAAGTCTGTGTTACAAAGAAACAGATATGGCTTGAAATGGACTCTGATATAATACTGAATAAGCCTGATTTAAATACGTGACAGTGTCGTGGCATGGTCCTACGACTACCAGAAACATAAGTTCTACCATGTACCTAATAATGTGCCTACCCGATCTACCTCTAGCAATTTTCCAGTGCTAACAGCAAGATCGCTGATCTACCGCTAGAATTATTGTTTTGTTATTTTTGCATTGTTTAGTGGCGTTTATTTAAATTTACTGAACTACTGAAAGGTTAGGTCTTGTTTTCACATCTAAAAATCGTTTTGCGGTTATTATTTATGTGTCCTGCGGTCTTTCTATCGAGTCCTGCGGTGTCCTGCGGTTTTCAGGCATACCGCTATTTTAGTGCACACGAGATCAACACTAACAAATCTGCTTGAAACTCTGGAATCATGGACAAATTTGCTAGAAGAGGGTTTTGGTATCGACATTGTATATCTTGAGTATAGGAAAGCTTTCGACACAGTTCCTCACAAGAGGCTGTTGGAAAAGATCAGAGGCTTGGGACTTGGCAGTGTCATATCCACTTGGATTGAGAATTTTCTGCAGGACAGGAAGTTGAAGGTTTGTGTTCGTGGCAGCTACTCTGAATGGATCGACGTAATCAATGGAGTTCCACAGGGATCAGTGCTAGGGCCGCTTCTGTTCTTGATTTTCGTGCAAGACTTGCCGAACTGGGTTAAGAACAGCATCAAGATGTTTGCGGACGATACAAA
>Ga0209671_1005182_pt1 | contig 13128 bp, 7 predicted proteins | sample WorMetHERISLAND2_2_FD_187401 | JGI IMG/M metagenome (GOLD analysis project Ga0209671, IMG submission 187401) | Marine gutless worms symbiont microbial communities from Max Planck institute for Marine Microbiology, Germany - Olavius geniculatus... | ecosystem: Host-associated > Annelida >... | reverse complement strand
GGTGTGAACATTTTTTCTCAGAATCACTAGTGTGAGCTTTCTCAGTCACTGATTTTCTATCTGTTTGTTGGAATGTGGAGTTGGTGATGAAATGGAGCGATTGGAGTCAGTTACTGCATCGGAGCCAAGTCATGGCTCAAGGTTGGAGAACGTTGCCGAAGAAAACTGTTCCCCCACCAAGTCGTCAGCAAACGGCCAAGGTGGAAACAAGTCTACGATGAATCCAGATCGATTGCAAGATGCTACAAGACCACTTGCCAACAAAGTGTCTGGCGAAAAATGTAGCAGCGATCGGTCAGATGTAGAGCTGCCACAGAGAGTTTCGCGACAGACTTCTGAACTGGTGTTCACGTCGTTACAAAGTGACTTTGATGGTGGTTCGAAGACTTCGCGACCTGGTGTCTCGGGGCTTGAGTCCGATACCAAGCGCCGGCCGATTACGTATAACTTTGCTGGCACACGACACGAGTCATACGGCAATCTTGGGATTGCGGGTTTAGCAGGGCTTTCATCCACAAGTGCAACGTTGGCGTTACTACCACTGCAGGCTAGTGGTCAGTCCCGTACTACGACAACGTTGCCGTCTCCCCCAGTGTCAACATGTTCTGTAGTAACTAGCACAGCTGCACCAGCTAGCGTGGTGTCCTCAAGTAGAACCACATCTGCAGACGTGTCTGCAGTAGAGTACAGTGCAAAGCCTGCAGGTGCTACAGCTGCTTCAGTTAAAGACCGGCGAAGCACATTCTTCAGCGAGCCGCCAAAGCCAATATCACTGCCTACACGCTCAGCCACGCAGTTGTCCAGTCTCTCCGATGACAGCTTTGATTCCGGATTACAGCTGCCGACGAGTGTTTCCAGTCCCGGTAGCAAGGAGTCAAATGGTCCATCACTGTCGGTTACATCGGTACCTCGCAGTGCATCAGGAAGCTTCAACGTTCTCTCCACCGCACCAGTGCTTGAATCACAGAGCAGCCTGTTGTCGTCATTGTCATATCAGCATGAGCGTTCGTCGCTGACGACTGAGTCCTCACTGCTGTGCTCTGATGTTTTACGTACTGTGTCTGCACAGTCGGATGTGTCCCCACCGATGCAGTTTAGTGACCAGTCCACAACGTCCATGTCTGATAGTGAAGATGCTAATTTCTCGGTCTGGTGTGGTCCTCCTCCTGATGTTGCTGCTGCCTCCGAGTCTGCAGCTGCCTTAGACAAATGTATCTATGAGATGGGTAGGTTCTTCATTTTCACTTATTGCATCTTTCAATACGGTAATAACATGACTGGTAGCTAACTTAATCTAAGCTGTATATATCAGAATAGAAAACTAATGTAAAAAACTAAAAATAAAAAGCATAATAAATGTGGAAATTGTTTCCGAGAGTATTGTAGATGCACGTATTTGTAGTGGAGTAGATGCAATTTTGTGCTTTAGAAATGAATCTATGCCAACATTATGGCAGCCAGGCTAGTTTTTATTGTAACAGATATTGACAAAATTTACAATTTGTGATGGTGTGTGTGTGTTCAGTGTAAATGTAAATGTAATGTACCAATTACGTACGATATATGTAATTGTAGCAGAGTCGATGTCAGATGTGTTTACAAGTCGTAATATAACAGAGGAACTCTGTGAAGGTATGTTGCTTATCTGTGTAATTTTACACACTTAAGGCAATATATTTACTAGATTGCTGAACAATTTTGTTACGCTTTAGATGCTTTTTCTGACACCCATCTGGTTTTGAAGTACTGGTGACAATATGATGATAGTATTTGATAAACCTGTTACACATGCCCAGTGCTGAGGCCATATCAGTTCGGCCCAATGCACATCCCCGCATCCACAAATGTAACCAATTACAGTAAAATGCTTAAAGTGACTGTGGTGCGATAGGCATTTTTTGACGCTAAATTGTAGAGCTGTCGAAGCGTTTAATGCTTTAACACACTATGTTAATTTTTTTAACGCATCAATTACCACATTATTAATGCACCCAGGCCTGTCGAGAGGGAGAGTAAGGGGGGGGGGTAAGTTACCCAGGGTCCTGCAACGTTTGGGGGCCAAACCTGTAGAATATAGAAAGTTAAAAACACATTTTAAACATATAATCAACAATAACTGCCATCATAGCTAACATAGATATCTATTAGCCTGTCCTCAAAATAATTATTTATTTACAGTAGTGATAGAATGGCAATTACAGTTTAGTTACGGTTACTTGAATTCATTCGATTGTCAAGTAACCACAATTTAACGGAATATTGGAACTTTTGCTTCTCGGAAGTTAGTAAATTAACAAATCTATATATGTACGTTGATTATTTTAACGCGTGTTAATTTTTTAACACGTGTTAAATGTTAATTTATTAATGCATTAATGCGTTAATTAATGTGTTAATTTGGCAGCTCTACTAAATTGTATTGTATTGTATTTTATTGCAAAGCCGTGGATTAATCGGTACTTTAGCACTTGTAAAGTTTAGTAAATCCATTCCAAGGAAAATTGGTCTCCACTTGGTTGGCTCCTCATTTACGGATTTTGGAAATCGTTGAGGTCAACTCTTCTGATTACCTAGCTCCAATATCACGACAATGTGGCAGATCACGATGTATGTCGACTGGTTCTTGTATTAAAACCTAAAAATGTTAGCTAAGTGATGTATGCAGTTATGGAATGGGAGTGATTTACTATTGGCTTTGTGTTGTGGTGATTGCAGCAATTGCTCAAGCACTGCCGTCGGGTTCTTCGGGCTTGTAAGTGTCGTCTCTCTTTTGTCACTCATATGATGATCTGACTGAACTCATAAAAGCAGCTTTTTATCTGAAAAAGCAACATGTAGCCCAGTTTTTTGGTTGCTTTTGTTTATTCTGCTCTGTGCCATACTATTTTGGTGCAACATTGGTAGTGACTGTAGGGTGTATTATTAGGTATTGTTATGGGAAGTAGTCTTACGTAACTTATGCAATGCAGTTTGTTTTGCTGTGTTAGGGTTACGCCGGCAAAAGTTGGAAATATTCAGAAATTGAAAGCCTTCTTTGGAGAAACAGTAAGACTTTGTATTGCTCGTGGGGGAAGAACGTAGATGGGGATGGTGAATGTATAGGACTGTAGCTGCCATTTTAGGTGGACCTATGCCATTTGAGGCTGATTGGCTTGGTCCAAAGGTTGGCGGCTGCCCGGCGCTGGTGCTACATCTGTTAGATGAATCGGGTGAACTTTAGCAGTTAAATTGCCGTGATAACAGGGCCATTAATATGGGTCTTCACTATTTCTTTTACTGTTGCTATTACTAACATTGACATTTTTTCGTAGGCTTTAGTGTTAGTTTTTGCTTCTATTTGTTGAGTTCTGTTGCATTTAAGTATCACTTTGAACACATCAGCGACTGAGTTCAGTTCAGTTTAGTTACATCACTTTTCTGCGCTGATCTGTGTCTGTTGTTTGAACTAAAAGTTATCAATTATCTTCAGTTATGCAAAAGACTTGTTTACTTTTTAGCTTACTGTGGCCACATTTTATGCTGCAGTTTTTCAGACTCACCCATCATATCATGGACAACAACATGGCCTGTTATATATGCACTGTTACGATAAGCACCATACATTTGGCAGTGCGTAAGTGTGTAGTCTACTATTTTCTATGCTTATCTGTCAGTGTAACAGTCGAGCTGTTGGCATTTTTGTCATCCGTCAGTTCGTCTCTCTGTCTGTCTGTCATGGATGTATTGTGGCTAAGCTTTAGGTCATTTTTAGAACACTTTTACACGAATAATTAACCATGTATGTTAAACTTGGGCATGCAAAATTTCAGCCGTGTAGTGCAAGGAAAACATTTTCAAATTGGGAGTTGAATGGTAGGGTGTAGGAAAAGCATGCATTTTCAACGGAAAACTGGCCATATCTCTAAAATGGTGAGAGATATGACTAAGATTACTATTAATCACTAGTAGGCAGTGGCGTACACCCTTTCAAATGAAATAAAAATCATCGACCTTGGATGACCTTGAAGATCACTGACAACCAGTACGGTTGTAGGCTATCCTAGCGACAGATGGGCTTCTTGTTATGCTTATCATGTCAGTGTATAGTACCATACAGTTTGCTGTACATTGAAGTGTGATGCTGTTTAGACGCCACGCATTATGGAGGGGAAGATCGACAGCAGGACGTCCGGAGAGATGCTGCCACACGGAGCTGAGAGCAGCGCTGGTGAATCTGTGGACAGGGTCAGTCAGTTGGTGCTGCTTGTTGGTTCCCTGAGATTGCTCAATGCAGCTGTCTGGTATCAGCATTCCCCAGACTTAGGCTGTGTTCACAGCTTAGACACGAGTACAAGTCCGGGTTTCGGTTTACAGCTCATAGAAGCTTCACTTGTACGAGTGGAACGTTTACAGTCACCTGTACAAGCACATAACTCAACGCTTGTCGGCCATATTGAAAATCTGCAGTGAAATCGAATCAAGGAAATGCTACGACATTAAAAGAACATTATTTCACTACATTGTTACTGTTTTTTACTAATCACACACCTCTAATGATGAACAATTTTACAGACATATCGGTTTTAACGTCAAATATGCGGCAGAGGTTTTGTAAGTTACATTTATGCTATTAGTTTACTTCTCACGAGTTGGATAAAAACACGACCTGCATGGAAACTACTTGCACATGAAATTTACAGGTAACCCATACTCACATGTATGTGAAGAGCTACCATTGAAATACACAAGTCCGTATACTGTGCCGGACTCGTACTTGTGTCTGTGTGAATGCAGCCTTAGACTTGCTGTTACCTGTAAAAAAATAGCGTTGAGTAATTTCCATGAAAAATCAGTTGATTCAATTAAAAATCAACAACAATTCACAACTTTTTACGCGCGAAAGCAGCTACTGTCCATCTGTCTGTCCGTCTGTCTTTCACACGGATGGATCAGTCAAAAACGGTGCAAGCTAGGATCACCAAGTCTTCACCGTCGGCTGCCCGGAAGACTCTAGTTTCAGGAACAGTAAAGCTTTTCCATAAATTCGAAGGGGTCACCCCAAACGAGGGCACTAAATGAGAGGGGTGGGCAAAATTTGCGATTTTTTGCCAATAAGTCGCTGTATCTCAGTAACGGTGCAAGATAGGGCCTAGGTTAGTGTTAATCACTAATAGGAAGTCGTACACTGGCTCTCGATTGGTGCTGAATTCAATGACCTTGAATGACTTTGAACGCCAAAATATGGGGTTTTATGGATTTTTTTGGCGATTTCGGGCTGCAACACAAGTCTCTATCATTCACAAGGTGGCGCCACGGAACTATCGTTATGCGATCCAGATAGAGAATTTGGTATTTGTATATTAACTTAGCGTGAACACCCCAATTTTTCAGCTAAACTACTGAACCGGAACTGCTATAGGCTTTCGCACGTCTCATGAGCATTAGCTCAAATTTCTTGTTGAATTGTCTTGCAGATAAACAGACAGACAAAAGTAAAAGCATGTCCTCTGTCATTTATGTGTTACTTTTTTCTGTCTGTTTGTCTGCAAAATTACTGAAAAAGTTCTGAACAGATTTTGGTACAATTTTAGAGGGGCGGGGCATTGCCCAAGAAACTAACCATTATATTTTGTTGGCTTTTATATTATATGGAAATGTCAGATGTTGGTCTAGTTTCATGCTTTGCAAATGCTTTTAGTTAAATACCCAATAAAGCTGTGCTGTTCCCAGGAAAGCATGCCATGCATTTTGCCAGACTGTGGAGATAGAAATACCAGTAAGGTATTCTATAAACTGTTGTTTCATAATTTACAAAAAAATTTACATTATTTTAAGGTCAGCATTGCCTTATCCTCAGGTATGCATTTCTGCGATAGTGATGACTAACTAGACACACTACTGTTAAATACAGGTACAGAACACTTGTGGTTCGAAAGGTGGTGGTGGTGGTATAGCTCTTAGTGAAAGTTCATTTCAGAGCTCTGGAGCGTCACCTGCCATATGGGATCACACAGTGTTACCTGCCACCTGACACAGGTGAGCATTCACTTGAGATATGTCCTGATTGAGTGACTGTCCAGTCTGGTAACTACACCGTGGGCCAATAAAAAATGTGGCACTTTATTTTTGTCTTTATCTTTGGCATTTATTGACCAATTTTCGAAGTTCTTTCACTTGTGCACTCTGCAGACAATTTGCATTAATGTGATTATTATACATTCCACCACACCATAAATGCATCTGTGCACTACCTTGTGAAATATAAATGTATGAAAAACTAACGATATTAACATACATTTAGGTAAATTAAAAAAATTTTAGACCAACATTGCGGTCCGAGGTCATCTCAGCCTTTCTTCCTGTGGAATATGTGAATCGAGTATTGGCCTGCTTGCCTCAGCATAGGTTAGAGCACATTTGCCAGTGTTGAGTGTGTGATCCCATTTGGCAGGTGACACTTTGTAGCTCCGAGATGGATTTCCTATGAAGAGCTGTATGCTTTCTCTTTAGCCCTTTAACATGCTTACTTCACAGTTCTTTCTCTTTTATTCTTGGTTGGGGGAGGGGAGGAGGTTACCCCCAATCCTCTCCAGGAAGTCCCAGAGGTGTCATGGCTTTGTGTTGAACTGACCTCCCAGCCAAGTGTTTCTTTGGGCTGGGCATTAAGCATCAGATGCTGTGCTGTCTCGTTGGCACATCACAGTGTGGACAGGTGGCGGAGTCCTGGCGCCCGATCCGGTAGAGATAGCCTGCCAGCAACTTCACAGCTTTGCCTGGCTGTTGTGAACAGTTGCAGAAGCTTGAGCCCATCGGAGATGTGGCTAAACAGACATCTTCGGCTGCATGGGCGGAACAGACAGCCAAGGGGAAGAAGATAGCTACGTGGGCACTAACTAGTCGCCATCACAATTCACATCCGCAGCTGCCGAGCACACGGCCAAAGAAGGCTCTACCAGACCGTGGTGCGCCAAGCTTTCTTTCTGTTTTAGTGTGTGACAGTGAAGAATTTTGTTTTTGTCACAAGATGATTTATGCAACTTCAGAACAAATGAAGGATATAAACTTGACCACTGGTTATTCATTATGGCAGTTGTTTGTGTACTGTGCTTTTGTATTATTATTATTATTGTTATAGTAATATTTGTATAGCGCCATATGCAGAGCTTCAGAGGTAGACTCTCGTTTAAAAAGTTGTACATCATTGTTATTTGGGGCCATGTCATAATTTTTGTCTTTAGTTATTTTTCATTTACTATACAGAGTGCGGCAAAAAAAGTGGACCCCTAAATTTTTTTGCTGTTTTCTCAGCAACCGTTTCGAATTTTAATTTGAAATTTTACAGATTTATTTTGTAAAACCTTCTACATTTAACTGCCAAGTAAAATTTGATTCTGTAGAAAAACGACAAAGTTACAGACTTTTTAACATGACCATTTACCGATTTTTCGGCATTCAAAAATATTCCGGCTACAACACCAATTTAATAACATCGTTGAAACAACAATGTTAAATAATGATCAGATGCCAGAATTCCATTGTCACTGCGAATGTTCGAAGTGTTCACCGCCAGCTCCAAGCTGCAACACCAGCCTCCAGTTGCCTTATTTGAGAAATCTTTTACAGCCTTGTTGATCGGTCCCTGTGGCAGGTTGCCCAGATAACCTGAAGCGCTTCTTTGAGTTTGGCGCTTGTTTTCAGCTTTGTTTTAAGCTTGCAGTAAGCCTCCAACATTGCACCCCATAGGTGATAGTCCATTGGGTTTATATTCGACGAATTTGGAGGCCATTGGTCTAATTTGTGATGATATCCGGACAGCTGGCCCGCAGCCAGTTCTGTGCGCTGTGCGGCGTTGTGCGCTGTGTATGCTGACGCGCCATCCTTCTGGAAGATAAATCCGGTGGGCAGCCGGCAATGGCTTTAAAGGAAGGACAATTTAATGATAATTTATAAACAATATAAATTTCTGCTTATCAAAACGTCACTGTGACGTCATCGGCTGTAACGTGTAACCAGTTTTTGAAAATTAAATAGCATTTTTAGCATAAACATTTTGAATGCCGAAAAATCGGTAGGCGGTCATGTTAAAAAGTCTATAACTTTGTTGTTTTTCAACAGAATCACATTTTACTTGGCAGTTAGATGTAGAAGGCTTCAGTAAATAAAGCTGGAAAATTTCATATTAAAATCCCAAATGGTTGCTGAGACATTTGGGACATTTTTAAAGCCACTGAAATAAAAGCAGGTGCGTTTAGCAATTTGCCTGCAGTGGTTCGTTAGTTAACGGTGATATTGGATGTTGACACTTGTCACTGAAGCTGCAGCTGATGTTAACATTTGTGTGATGTATGTTGTCCGATCAGAACCAAGTCTTTCTCCAAAGCAGAAGGAACATCGGAAGTGGAAAGGGAAAGTCGTGCGGAAATTCAAGCGTCACAGTTCCAGCTCGGCCGTTGTATCCAGCGACCCACCTTCGCAGCCCGATGAGATTACCGGCACGTTCGGAATTCCGCTCGAGTGCTGTTGTCCATCGCTGGCAAACGAGGTATATTTTGATAGAGCCATATTTTTGCTTATATTTCTGCCAGATTTACTGCATTGAGCAGGTTTTAGGTTTTTAAGGTTTTTTAATTTGTTGTGCAATTTATTACATATCATATTGTAATTCATACTTTAATCGTGATTTTTGAGTTACAACTTAAATCACATCATTATATCATTCACTCAACACATTTTTTCTTGGTTGTAACTTTGTGCACGGTGTTCATTGGACAAAAAAAACTAAAAAACCTATAAACAACTTAAAATCTAACCTAGCAATTTTCTTTAAAAACCTGGGTTTTTTTCTACCCCTGGCTGAATCCCTCACTGCTTTCATTAATAGTTGAACGCACGCATGTTAATGTTAATGTGAAGCTGTATGTTGTTTGATGCTGCAGTACGTGCCTCTGGTGGTGGAGGTCTGCACTCAGGTCGTAGAGGAGCGTGGCCTTGCTAACCAGGGCATCTACCGTGTCCCTGGCAACTCGCTGGCTATAAACAATCTTGTCGAAGACTTAAACCGGGTCTGTAATAATGTTGACCCGTTCATCCGATTACTCATGCAGGCAGCATTGGTCTTTATTGTTTATGAGAAGTGTGAGTGATTTGCAGTTTGCTTCGTCTTTAGTTGTAGCATTGTAAAACATGTAGACTCAGTTTCTAAAATGTAAAAAATACGACTGAACCCATTTCCAAACTAGTGAATACAACCAGTTTGTTATTTTTTGCTGTCATTTGTTCACTGTAAATATACCCTAATGGTACTTAGTTATGGGATACGCGATAATTGTTGAAATGCTGGCATAAACGAGCAATTAAAATGATACAGTGGTGTATTTATATAAATTTTTACTGACGAATAATATGCATGCAGATACGGAATTGCTGTTGTGTGATGAAGGATCCGGAAAGTGCAAATGCCGATGGCGAGAAGTGGCAAGACGTGAATTCTGTCAGCAGTCTGTTGAAACTGTTTTTTCGAAAACTGCCTGACTCATTAATTACAGATGGTTTGTGCTTTGTTACTATGCGTCTAGCAGTAAGTAATAGGTTGCTTTTGTTTTAGTGTTTATACTCATACTGTGCTGAGTGTCTTTTTAGTGAGGCCAGTCATTTGGAGCTGGTGATTGCGATCCTGAGATCCATGAATGAGAAATTTGTAATCCCGGGATCCCGTTTCAGGATTTGGTTACCGATTGGTCACTATTTTGGTATCAATACTAGATTTATTTGATGCATTGGATGTAGGAGCTAGTAGGCTGGCCTCGCTGACCCCTACGAAAGGTATGCCCGAACTGTAGAAAGTGACTGATTGTCAAAATACAAATTACAGTGAACAGCAACGAGTAGGACTTTAATGAGCATGGAATATTTTATTCATTAGATGGCAAGAATTGTTATTTGTCATTTAACACTCAAAACGTACAATTTTACTGTATTTTTGTAATCCCGAAATCCCAGGGTTGGGACACCACCAATTCCAGAATTCAGGATTGATGAAAACGGCCGGGATTCGGGATCCTGGGATTGCAAATGCTATTTGGAACTAAGAGCCAGCGTCCATTTGGCTGCAACTGGCTGTGCATATTTTGACTACGTTTTAACTCCAAACTCTCCTTTCCATATAGGAACCACCATACTTTTGTATTGCGTTGCTACTTTGGGGCCATGGATAGTCAAGCACCAAATGGCATCTTTTAACATAATGTCTGTCTATTACATCAGGCAGTATTGGATTGCCACATACTACTACTAATAAATTTAATAATAACATTAATAACTGTTATTTTAAATAACAGTAATAATAAGAATAACGATAGGTCACGGTTTTTGTGTGAGGCAGTTTCAAGAAGCAGTCGGTACAGTAGTGTTAAATTTTGATGTTAAATATTACATTTGTATAAACTGTTGACATTTTTGGATGAAAAAGAATATGCTGTTGTATACTGATGACCAGTTGATAACTCGACAAACAGTTTTGGAGAATTTCTTATGAGAATCCGAATCATGTTTAGTTTTTACCCGCAGTGTTGTATGTCATGAATGAATGAGAGGCATGTTCGTGCGTCCGTCTGTGCATGCGTGAGTCCTCGACAAACATTGTTAGCAAGATATCTTGCATAGTTGTTGACGGAATTTGGCCAAACTTTCACCATTAACGGTCTTTGAGATGAAAATGAATGCATCAAATGTTGGGATCAAAAAGTCAAGGGTCAAGGGCACAATGGGGTCAAATATTTTCCAGAATGCATTTTTTGGCTTTGTTAGCGTGAAATTTTGACAGTTAGCTTCCTGTCACATGTTGGCAGAAGCATAATATTCGACGGAGTCGTAGCGACCATCTAGTTGTAAATGGTATGCACTATATGCACATGCGTTTTCGTACTTGTCACTTGCAGAGTTGTACGAGTGTGTAATTGGAGTGAATCGGGTGGAGAATGGGGAGCGTCGAATGCTCAAACTGAAGAAACTGCTTCACGAGTTGCCTGAGCACAATTTTGAGACCTTCCGATTTCTCGCACAGCACCTCAACAAAGTTGCCACGCGTGAAGAACACAACAAGGTCTAGTAACACTCTCATTTTCTTAGCTTACTTACCGACGACCAATCTCATAATCTCCTCCAGTGTTCACTATGTTCACACTTGGCATAGATTATGAGATTGGTCGTTCTGTTCGTCATTCCATGTGTGTGTCTGTGTACACCATGACTAATAATAGCAATGACGTCATTGCACCAACAGCACAAACAGCAACGATGGCTGTTACATTAATCTCCCTCCCCTGCAGCGAAGCAGCTCTTTCTTCTGCCTTCCTTTTCCTTGTGCTTACATCACTTCACTTGGCGGAGATGTGCACTCTCACGAGCGCCTTCTAGTTGAATCTGTCATATTTGCCTTTCTCACTTACATGAAATTTCACAGCATTTGGACATGCAGTTTCTGATGGGTTTTTTTGATTAGTTGAATTTTTACAGCTTTTCTTTGCATTTGGATGGATCTGCTGTTTCACTTGCTACTTGTCAGGTGGCAACATTATTTTTGATCAAGTATTTTTGATTTTAATAGCTTTTTATTCACTATATACTTTACAGAATATTGATATTCACATCGATGACACTGTTGCTTGTATTGTTCTGACATTGGCTTGAATGAATGAAATACTGTTCTTAAGTTTATTTGGAGACTATAATTCTAGAGACAGTTGGTTAGCTCAGGTAACTCTTGAGATGGACAGCTGAAATAGGTACTTTTGTGTTTGTTTGTGACAGATGGACGTGCGTAATCTAGCAATAATGTTTGGGCCGACTCTGGTGCGGCCGCAGGACAGTAGCATCTTGGTGATGGCACGGGACAATGGCGACCAGTGTCGTATTGTTGAAAGCATCATCACTCACGTATGTCACGCATACATTTGGCTTATTATTTAGCATTTTTGTGGTACTTTCCCTGCAGTATTCTATCAGTATGACAATGCACTGAGACTTTATTGTTTGCACCAGTTCTGAATATGCTTACTTGCTTTCTTATTTATTTAGTATATATGCACATCAGTAGTCCGGTTTGCTGTAGGTATTGTTTTTCAACATTATTGTGGACCTTACTTTGTGCAAACATAGCATGATTGCAACTGTCGGTGCGACAAGATACTGTTCCAACATCATTCATCATGTGACCATTTAACTCAAACAAACGCGAAGTCTGTTCAATGCATCTCGATAGCTTACAGTAAAGTTCGTAAAAAGTAAATCAGTGAGCTGTGAAGGCCAGTGGTATAAATTGAAAAGTTTAATTGCCACCTCAAAGATAATGGGACCACGTCCTTGACCATTTGACTTGCGGTGGGCCATTTTCTATCGGTGGTCCATTGTGACCATGCATCTTATCTGGCCGTGTTATGGAGATACGGCACCTCAAACGTTGGACAGACGGACAGACGCTAAGGTGATTTTACACTGTCCAGTGCTATGCATTGCATTGGACAGACAATAAATTTACTGGTTATTGATGCTGTATTGACTGACTTCAGTTCATGCTGTTGCTGGTTTGTTGCAGTGTGAATGGTTCTTCAGTTCATGGGATGAGGACGTCAACGTCCCGGTGGACGAGGTACCAGCTGAGCCGGTTCCAATCTCAGGAATGAGTGAGCAGCTGCTTGCCAAAGCCGAGAGCCTCGGTATTCCAACTTATTCCAACTTATCACATTTGTCAATTCAGCTGTGTGTTTAATGCATCAGTCATTCAGTGGACAGTTCTGCTGCTTTGTCTTGCTTGCTGGTTGCTTCCAGGATATTGAAGTGATTAAAGGGCCAGTTAAGTTTATTTGCTTTTGTATTTGCGGCAAGAACATGCATCATTATGGAATATGGCTGCTTAGAAATGTTGACAGAAATATTTTGGTGTGTTCATCCACTAGCTAAAGTGGTGCAGAAAAAAAGACTAACTGGAAATTTGGGACGGAGCCTAATGTGAGTCTGCGTGGCGTCGTAAGTCCAACTTCATGGGATGCAATTTAGGGGGGCACGGTGAAATTCCCCCGGCATCAAAGTCACACGGCCCGAACTCAAATGCATTAGCATACGCAGAAAGAACGCGCAATGTCGACTTAGGGT
>Ga0209671_1005175_pt1 | contig 13141 bp, 9 predicted proteins | sample WorMetHERISLAND2_2_FD_187401 | JGI IMG/M metagenome (GOLD analysis project Ga0209671, IMG submission 187401) | Marine gutless worms symbiont microbial communities from Max Planck institute for Marine Microbiology, Germany - Olavius geniculatus... | ecosystem: Host-associated > Annelida >... | reverse complement strand
GAGACAAGCAAGCTTGTATTCACGATGCATTATGACGTCAGCGTTACATAACGACTAGCAAAGAACATTTAATTAACAGCCACATTTTGTTGAAATATTTTGAATAAGTATTTCTTCAGCTACAACTGGTAAAAATTTCATGTAAATTGGTCACCATTTGACTGACCTATCAAAGAAAGAAAAAGGGTGCTATTTTTTTATGAAACACCGTGTATACAGAGGAGCTAAAAACAATACAACGCCTAAAAATGCTAAAATATGACCACGCTGTGACGACTGATAATTTGTGTCGGAATATCACTTAGTATTGCAGCTAATATTTCTACAAAAATCTGCAGATTTTTACGACAGTAACATAACAGTAACTACAATGGTTTATAAAATTCTAACAAAAAGTTACCGGTATGAAGAAAACAGCCTATCAATGGGTAGATGTGTGCTAAACAAGCATAAAAAGTTGGTGCAACATAATGCATGCATTGCTGCGAAATCAGGTGTCATTTTAGCGGCACCCTGTAGTCGAATGCCAGGCACGTCGGCGTAGCGATTTACCAGCTAGCAGAAAATGGCTATTTACACGCAGCGCATTACCAGGAAACTCCCGGCTGAACAATTATTCAATACGCCTCACGCATTAGGCCACGGATTGCTTGTTCCAGCCCCGCTTACACTGACTTAACCTATAAATTATTATCTACGCCGGTTAACTGCAAACAGAAGCTATACCACAGCTGCCGTGCATCGGAGACGCTAAATTGGACTAACGACGGCAAAACAACATAGGCTACTTAAAGCGCGTACAGAGCGACGTAAATGAACTGAACTGACACGGTTTAGTTTTTGACGAACTGGCCAATGGGCAAGCAGGGCGAGCCCATTGGTCATTGGTTGACCCGTACGTGCGCGTAGTCACGTAGTCAGCGACGCCGTTAGACGGTGCCTACTGTAATGCATTACTGCTTGCTCAGTTCGTCAAAAAACTAATACCCCGTTTAGGCTACACGATCGAGCAAACATTGAGCAAACGTCGAGCAAATGTATTCAAAATACACGTGCTAATTGCTCGACGTTTGCTCGATGTTTGCTAATATTCATCCAACTAGCTCGACGAACTATGGTAATTAGCAGGCTAATTAGGAGGGCGGGCGGCTTGTAATTGGAAAGCCTATATAATACGTGATCAGCTGTGGGCTGAGGCCTACATTTGAGCCAGGAGGCGGAGTTCCATCAAGCCTGCTTGATGTTTGCTCGATGTCTGCTCGACGTTTGCTCCATCGTCTAAACGGGGTATAAACCACATCTCTGTACGCGCTTTTAGACTAATCGATGACTGTGTACGTTGGAATAAACCGAGCAATTTATTAAAATTTAGAGCCGTGTGTGGGACATATGGTCGACTGCTCAACTGCTCCTCGCGTGAAATCACGTGACAAAAAAAACTGGCCAAATATCAAAAATGTGGCCCGACTATGGGGTACAATGAGAACGGAACACGGGGTGCCATTGCCATAACCCGAAAATTTGTGCAAGTAAGCCACATTTGGGTCATAAAATCTGTCCAGCAAAGTTGCAGACATTTTTTCCAAAGCTGAAGCTAAACACACAGTTCTAGCCTAAAACAATATCAGTCCTTCTTTGAAGGAACACGATCGAGGTTACTGAACTACAACGGGACGCTCAAGAAAGCTAGAGAGACGGGCCCTCAAATTTGATTGGATGGGCCGCAAAACACTGAAAATGTAAACTAACGTTGCGCTGAATCCCAGTTTGCCCAAGACTTCCCAATTATTCCGGCACACTTACCTCTTGATAAACGAAAACTAACAACACACAGTAAGTAAGCACACACCTCTGCCAACAGTTTTTATTTAAACCGGATTTGCCATCTGGATCAATAACAAAATCTAATCACTAACGGTTTTGTTACTTAAAACTACTTTTACAAGTTGCAGCACCAAATATAAACTGGTGACAGCTAGTTATTAGCCACATCAGCTCCTGCACGGCAATATCTCGAGAAAATGCTGAAAAAAGCAACTATTATTATTACAAACAAGATAATATTCACAATTTATACGAATGAGATAATGACACACTGACTACGTAAAAATTATGCAAAACACGTAGTCTATAACAACATGCACATTGTGATAAACTGCGCAATAAAGTTCATCACAGGTCAAAAATAGACCTACTTATCAATATTCTTTTAACAGTGTCTAGCTGGTATTGCACGGCATCTCACAAATACGACCATTTTGCTATATTTATGTTGTCTTTTCACTGGTTTTAAATTTCAAAAGCATTACAAGAAATTTGAGCTAATGCTCACGAGACGCATGAAAGCCTATAGCAGTTCCGGTTTAGTAGTTTAGCTGAAAATTAAGATGTTCACGCTAAGTTAATATACAAATACCAAATTCTCTATCTGGATCGCATAACGATAGTTCTGTGGCGCCACCTTGTGAATGATATAGACTTGTGTCGCAGCCCGAAATCGCCAAAAATCCATAAAACCCCTTATTTTGGCGTTCAAGGTCATTCAAGGTCACTGAATTCGGCGCCAATCGAAAGCCAGTGTACGACTTCCTATTAGTGATTAATAGTAACCTAGGCCCTATCTCGCACCGTTACCGAGATACAGCGACTTATTGGCCAAAAATCGCAAATTTTGCCCACCCCGTCTCATTTGACGCCCTCGTTCGGGGTGACCCCGTTCGAATTTATGGAAAAGCTTTACGGTTCCTGAAACTAGCCGCAGCCGACGGTGAAGATTTGGTGATCGTAGCTTGCACCGTTTTTGACTGATCCATCCGTGTGACAGACGGACGGACGGACGGACAGACAGAATTGCGATGGCTAAGACGCGCTAAAGCAGTAGCTGCTTTCGCGCGTAAAAACGAAATCTGTTACACAGTGCAATTTTTGCACTCAACCCTATAGAGACTTGTAAAAATAACATCTCAGAATAATGAAAAAACGCGCGTAAGTTACCGAGTCTGTCAAGATACTGATTATTGAGTGTTATGTCTCAACGAAATGAACCTATAACAGTAATACCGGTATTCCAAAGTTGGCTATTTTATGATTATGATACACAGTATATACTGCATAAACCAATACAACAAACTATCAAATTTTATCACTGCAAAATGAACTGGTAACAAGCGGCGTCGCGTTGAGAGGCGCAGACGGAGTAGAAAGTTACATTTTTTTCTGACCAAATTCCGACAGACAGCTACAAATTTTTGACAGAGGAGATTCTGGGTGCTCAAAATTTTAATTTTGCCCTTAAATTTCACCCAAATGACTGTTTTCGGTTCAAAATGGCCGAACATCTTCCGACAAGAAAAATTTTTTCTGACAGCCCAAAATGTAGTTAGTCGATTGCCCCTGCCCTTTTTGCCACTCTCCCCCCCTTCCGGCTCTGACGCCACCAGGAATAACAGTATGTTCAGTAACAGTATGCGAATATAACTACAGTGAATAAAAAATAAACAGTAACAAAACAATGGTACATAAGTTAATCGTGTTATTGCTAATAACGCGAATAATAGTGTATGTAGGCCTACATCGGAACGTGAAACAGGCAGGCAGTCAGGAGCGCCTGTAGGGATGAAAGCCACACGCTATGATACGCTCATGACTGAAGAATGCACCTGTAGACGCAGACAGTGCACTGCCAGCACTGACGCCACTACGACGTACCAACCCGCCGCCGTAACCGCCTGCATGTCACCTATGAACTGTTAAAAAGGGTTAAAGGGCGTAGGTCTACATTACAGGAAATCCATCTTAGACCTACAAAGCGCCACCTGCCATGTCAAAAATATTTATCAGTGTTCTTTTTTTCACGATAATACGATATAGCATCTCAAAAATAACCACTTTGCAAACAAATTTAGTTACTGTCTTTACAATATCAAGTGGACTGGAATGAAATCCGTTACACAGTGCACATGTAAACGCGCCTTGGCCCCGCCTTAATCTCAGCCAGGCAGGCCGGTTACTACTCGATTTACCTACTGCGGAAGGATGAGAGGCTGAGTTGACCTTGGGGGTTGGTCATTACTGGGATAGTTTACCTGTTCAGCCAGCTCCTAACTGGAGCGCCTGGCGTAGAGCAACTATACATTGATCGGACCATTGCACTACTTATGGTGACCAACTGTCATTGAACGTGAACAAAAATATCTCAATGTTTATTTACATAGTTGTTTGTATGTAGTGCAGTTAGTAAAACTACGCTAGCGCGTTAGAGACATCGAAGATGAGCCATAAAAATGCATGTTTGACATAATTTGATACACACTGGCTGTATAGAAGCAGCAGTTTCGTAAATTCTGCAAATTAAAAAGTGCATCTTAACTATTTCGTCACTCAGATGCTGCTACTGAACATAAAATTTCTGCGTAAAACAAAATATAACAGAATAAACAAAACAAAAACAAGTTAACAACCGAAGACAGTCGCCGTTGACTCCGTATCACAGAGCGCAACGTGGAGCTAAAACTTGCAGAAAAGTGGTAATTTATCACATGGCTTTGCATGTACTGCGATAAAACAAAATAAGTCGTTTTATAGGCTTAGGCTAGTTGCTACAGCTTGTTCTATTTATTCTATCAAGCACGTGTGAGCGGCCTGAGACATGAGAAGCGAACCTGTGAAGTGTGTTGAGACAAGCACAGCATCATCATCATCGCGAGCATTAGCAGCAGCAGCAGCAGCAGCACCAGGGGCAGCAGCAGGGGTGAGTCTAGATTCGTTGGACTGTGTGATGAGTAAGGAGGACGTGGGGTCCAACTGACTGCAGTCTGCAGCCAGCTTCACGTCTCGAGGCTCCGCCTTCTTCACCTCCACCTGCATCACGACCCGCCAAACAAAGTCAAATCCGCCGTAAAGCACATCTCAGAAACTGTAGGTGATACAAATCTGCTTTTTGCGCTAGTATGTTAGCAATGGGCCAATGATGTCAATGCCAGGGTCTAAATTGGACAAGTATTTTCCACAAACCGCTCTTAATTCTAATGGAAATTGATAACAACACCATAGGCCTAAGGCACAACAGTAGCAGAGTACGGGGTGTTACAGTGAAAGACCAAAACCCCAAAATGTGTGCTGTTGAGCCACATTTGGCCCACGAATATTTGTCCACATATTGGCATACCGTCCCTGTGAAACCAGTAGTGTAGCTAGCCAAGTTAAAAGCAGGGGGCAGTTCCCCAGAAAAGTTTGCATCCATTTCAACAGCCCTTCCAAGACGCGTTGCTAGCAGTCCCTGCAAGTTCCATAGTTATGAATTTTGGTTTCAACAGGCCGCAAAGCACTGAAAATGTTGATCGACAACTTTCAGAAAGAGTCGTCAAAATAATGTCATTGGAGTTCTCCCGTCCTGTACGTCTATAGCTGTGCAAACCATCAACAACAAGCAAGGCATCGAGCATATAAGCGACCTGTTTGCCGGAGATATAAATGAAGCGCTCATTGACGACACGATCAACGCTGTCTTCCGACTCGAACGTCAGGAACCCGAAGCCTACAGGCAGCAAATAAAACCACACAATATACATTTTACGTGCAGGTAATGTGGCCCAATGTTTAACACGTTGTGTCAGCGATAAACATAGCTTCATTCGCTAACACGATTGGTAGGCGACGTTACAAGCTTCGCAGCATAGCGTGAACGTTGTCTATAATTCTATATACGGCACAAGCCATGCTGCAGACGGAGTCCGACGGACAGACAAACAAACAGCAAACGCAGTCAGTCACAAACACGTCGTCCGGGAATCAGGGTCGCCCACCCACATCAACTCAGCCTTCCATTCCTATAGGTAGGTAAGATGAGTATCGGCTTGCCTGGCTGGGGTAAAGGGAGGGGGAAGGGCGTGACCACTGTTCATCTGTGTCTGGCGGCAAGTGACGCTCCGTAGCTCCCAGACGGGTTCTGCTCGTGAAGAGCTATACAAATGTTCCTTCAACTTTGTTAGACATCTCTGCTTTGCGGGCAGACAGTAAGTTCATCACGATGAGGCCTATATTCATAAGCGCCTCTTAATTAGCTTGACTTGACTGCTATCTTACGTTTTGATCAAAATTAAATCAACGCAATCAGTTTTATCGTGTTTCAATTGATCGAGCAAAATGCTACATAATTAACCTCGAGATCTCTGTTTCTGCTGGTCGTACATAATCACTGCGTCTGCGACCTGCGAAACAGAACACTATCTGCGGTCGTAACAATACACTGATGACAGCACACGTTACTTTCCGATAGAACAGTTAAACACAGTGGATTAGCCGGAAATATAAAGTAGGGGGTTTCGCCTTTCTTCCTCTCTGCTTTTCTTTTCCCTTTTATCCCCTTCCCTCTCTTTTCCATTTTTTCCTTTTCCTTACCCCGTTCTTTTCTTTTCCCTTTTCTCCTTTTTGGTTTCCACTGTCTTTCCTTAATAGTAGAACCCTTAAAATCCAAAAAAATCCATAAATTTAACAAGCTTAAAAGTATAACCACTGTTTTGATTGTTATCGTAATTCATTTTAACATGAATAATAACATAAAAATGTTACAACTTACAACAGACGGAGACATACAAGCATAAAGCATACTTGTCCATATCTAGTAAAATATTCCTTCAACTGGTTCTCAGTCACATTTGCCGGCAGACCTCCAATGAATATTTTTCGTCGACTGTTTTCGGCATTTTTGCCACCCTACATCCAGCAAGAACACGGTGTATATGCCTAATCAACATTAAGCTAATCTTAATCATCAATTAATGCATACAAAAATATGATCATAAAACTCGATGTTTTGGCCTACTTTTAGCGAACACGATACTCATTACTCCCTTAGTAAAACTGTGGCAGATGTATAAATAATATTTATTTTTTTAAATCTGCATAACGCAACATAAAATACAGTAAACGTGACTGGATAGCAATCATGAGAACAGTAAATAAAATAGTGACAATTATGACGAAAATATGGCTGTTATTACACACATTTCAAGATATAATGTCTCTGATAAGTGTGCAGAGTAGATTATTATTTTTAAAAACAAAGTAAATTAGCCACGTGAACAAAACTAAATGCACATGCAGTTATTGATATTAATGTGAAACTATAAATTTAAAGACCGCAGCAAGACGAATCATTAATACCCCATTTACTTACTACACTTTTAATATGTTAAGATATAAATCATTACCATACCTTATTCATGCTTCTGGGATTGCAAGCCTTTGGATCAATCTGAAATGCAGAGATCATATAGCATATACACTATTAATGACAAGTTCAGAATTTCGTGGAAAAGAATTCAGCCACGTGTTATCCAGATGAAGCCTGAATGACCCACGTCCCTCAGCGGCTCATATGGCAGATATGTTTGCGTTAAAGGCCGGTCTACTGCTATCCTTTTACGATTATTTTCTTTTTCTTTTTTTCATTCAAAAACAAAAGGGAATGCTTTAAATATACGATTTTGGCGTGGTGTCAACCCTCTCAGCTGAACAGTTCTAAAAGCCTGAAAACTGAATGTTCTACCGAATGAAACGGCTCAACGTGTAGAATTAACATGCACATGCGAGATTGACGACAAGAAAACGAAAAAAACAACTGACACAATTTTGGCAACAATTTAGGTTACAGTGTGAACAAAGATTTAACTTATTTTGGAATCCGCTACGTTTATAGATATCTGTCGAACGACTGAGTTGTCAATGCGAATGGCTCCACCAGCGGTCATAACCAAATCAAATATCTGACCTTGCTGTGACCTTGAGTTTGACCCCATGACCTTGAAAATCTAACCGCTTTAATTATGGTAAAAATAAATAGCTTAGCCTACATGACAATTTGACACGACGTTCATTCTTTGACCTTGTGGTGACCTCTATCTTGCCCCTTCAATTTTCGGAATGTAATCATTTCATTTTTGGTCTTAGATAGGCCTACAATAAGGAAAGGTAAAATTCCATTTATCAAATTCTAAAAAAATCGTGCTCACAAACCTTTCGTCTGGCACAGACGCACGAATTCACAGATGGACGAGCAATCCGAAAATTAACAAATTGTGTCTGCTGGTACAATAATATAGGTCCTAAGTGGGCCTAATGGCGAAAGGATAAGATCAGAACAGCGTAAACTAAACAAAACGAACCAAAACACTATGAATGATTGACCTGACGCCCGTCAAGAACGTGAGTTCCTGACAAGAGAACTGTTTCGACGCACAAAGGATCTCTGAACGTCACGAAACCAAAGCCTCGCGACTTGCCCGTAGTCTGATTCTTCATGACCACACAGTCGATCACTTCGCCGTATCGACTGAAGTATTTGAGCATCGACGCTGCAAACAGGCAACGATGCAAGCCACGCATTTCACACACAATATTACTGCAACTATTACCTTGATCTCGCCCTTTACATGGGCACCAAAGCGAACACTAACATAAGAATAGCATAGCTGTTATTGTTTACAGTGTTCATACACGGTGTTTCAAATAAATTCACTCTTTCTTGTTATTCTAAACCGATTTTGATAATATTTATATGTAAACTTGAAGACAGATGTGATCCCGGAAAAAAGCTGTTAGCATATAAGTATAGTGGTTCTATACTGTCATTAATTAAATGGACATAAAAAATACAACCATACCATGTGTAGTATCCCAGCTCAATCCACCAACAAAGATCTTTCTGCAAACAATACACAACAACCTTCGTTTAGTATAGTTTCAGTTCATACTTCTCGAGAGCCTATGCTGACCATTTAAAATGGTGAGAATAAATATTCTGCAACCTCTGTGAATGCGTTTAACTTTAGGCCCATGTATAATTCAGCTCTTAAGACTATCGGTAGTGTAGCCGATGTAGCCAGGGTAACCGTAAATGATCAGTCCTTTAATATATAACTCAACAGGAGTTTGGAGAAAAGACAGGACAAAAATTTTCTCGCTTACTCGCGACCAAGGAACGATCTATCCTTGCTCGCGGCGCTAATGTTTTAGCAGAAGTGCTTGTGAGGTTACTTATCCGGTGTCGTAGCATTTCGCCTAATCGCATTTTGGCTAATCGCATTTCGCCTAATCGTTCCCCCAGTTGGGTCTACTGCAGAGCCCCAACCGAAATCGAACTAGCGTTAGGGTTAGGGTTAAGGTTATCGTTAGGGTGAGGGTTAGGGTTAGGGTAAGTATACGACGCGGAATGAGATTAGGCGAAATTAGACGACACCCGTCGTATACTTACTTACGGTCGGCCAAAAAAGGTACAGAATAAATGATGAACGACAAAATAAAGCTTGTCAAAGAAGCAAAACACGACAAAGCAAGTCGTTGTTGTTGGTCCGCCTATCAAAAAAGATTAGGTAAAATGGGATTAGGCGAAATGGGATTAGGCGAAATGCTACCCAACCACTTATCCAGTGGACAGTGGACGCAGTGCAACGGTCGTGGGCTTGTCAAATTAGTGATGCTAAAGAAGTTGTGTTTAGAATTTGGTTTAGAACTGGTCATGGTTTAATTATGCGACCTGCGTTTACAATTAGCGGCTCTGGTGACTGTGGTGAGCGCAGTGTGTGTACAGCGGCTCTGCACGCAACTTTTGCCTACCCTCTTTCATCTCCAAACTGCATATCCGCATCAGCGAATTTCATCACACAGTTATTACATTTGCGCTGCTTATTGACTTGAAAAAATGTCAAATAATAATGTAAGATAAATGCAAGCTGACAATTTAAGTTTGAAAACAAGTCTACAGTAGCTGACCAGTGACGTCATGATGACATAATCATTAACATAGATATTAGTCTATTGCCGTATTACAAGAGAAGGGTTAATATATATCGAAATATCGTATTGTGTCGATCCATGGTCTACGCTGTGGGTCTACGGTAACTAAATATGAAAATTTGTGAAACGATTAAACAGAATACATGTATATGTCTGTGTAGCTGTAGGCACAGGTCTACTACCCATCACGTAGATTCACGATTTTGATTAGCGCAATCGACTTTTAATTAGACGACTTGGCCCTTGGGTCTCGACTCTCGAGGCGTTTTAATGACAAACAAGAAATATTATTAAATTGTGATTAATCTATTGTAGTCCTCGCGCTCACTATTTTTTTTGTATTCTTCAAAGTGCTTTTACGTTTTTTTTAATTTGTATTAAAGACGCGGCGTCAGTTTGAAACCGGACTAATATTATGCGAGGTTTTTTTTGTCCGAGATCTCGAGAAGTCGAGCCGCTCGAAGTCTCGAAAATTTTTTCACATTTCGGAATTTCAGAGAACTGTCTAACTAAATGTTCTGCAGTTGGCGCTTGGCTTCTCGCAGTGTTTGAATTGCCGGGGGGTTGAGGGGTTGAACCCACAACTGTTTTCTCAACCCCCCTAACACACTGTCAAATTATGTACTGGGGGTCAGCTGTATCTTCATTCATAGTTAACTAAATATAAAAAATACGCTCAACATTAAAATTGGCTTAAACAAACAGAAAATCATGCTGCCGAGACAGTTAGATAAAAAAATTTATATTACCGTAACTTTGACCAACGTTATGACTATATTTATCGATGTTTCAATATATTGACCCATCTCTAATGCCGGAGATAATTAAAACTTATCTATGTTTTTGTGACGTAATTCTCGCCATCTAAATAAACAAACAAAATTTGTTTTTGAAAGCTCTGCTTTTACGACATTATTTAAAATAAAATATTTGCCTAAAACTGACACGGAAGACACAATATAATAGGCTGTGTCTTACGGTTTTGTTTAGCCTAGTAGAAAGCCGTGTTAGTTCATTGCCATTGCCATTCCTCTATTAGGTAAATGGCGATCTACCGCTAGTAATTTACTGCTCTCTAGTGCGAGATCGCCGATCTACCGCTAGCACTGACCATTTCTGTACGTCTTGTACAGCTGTTCTAACAGGCAATTTTTAAGCTTTGGTTTATATAGTTTGTACTTTATTGCTCGTCCATTTTTCACGTGGAAGTGTTGAGAATTATTTCCTTGAGTGTATAATGTAACTTTTATAGCTAAATGTAGTCTTGCTGCAGATTGACATAGGTACCTGGTACTAGTCTATATTATAACCGCACGAAAACGGCTGGTTTTTGTTACAAATTTTGACTAGCACTAGACTTACCAGTGTTGAAATGTTGCTGTAAATTGCATGTCGATATTCATACATTAATATTATCAGTGGCGTATTTAAGGGAGGGCACGGTGCGATGCCTCCCCTTTGGCCCAACCATGAAAATTTTTTACAGGCGACTTTATATCAAAAGGTGTGTTTTTTGCCATTTTCCAGCAAGAACTACAAAATTTAACAATGTTTAATGGTCTTCTTTCATACCGATACAGTATGCGATTAAAGTCACCATGTGAGATTGCATCTGATATGACGTGCCGAGTCCACCGACGTCGCGATCACTTTGAAAACCACTTGCAAGCCATCTAGGCCTGTAATATTTTGCGGCGGCCAGGTTCAGTGTTCATGGGTGAGTGACACGGCACTGACATGGAGCCAACAGCAAAGAAGTGGGCGTCTGGCTGGCGTACGCCATGGGCGGTGGTTAATTAATATTTTAAAATGTCAGATCTGAGTTCAACCCGAGATGAACCCGCCAACAACTTGCATAGGCTACAGCAAATGAGATATAAGCCCATCCAAATGAGATATGCCTATTATTGCATGTAACACGACTATGGCAGAGCTCGTAAGAAGCATTCCTTTGTTCTGAGACTGTGACATGCCCTATTCTCAGATAACACAAGCTGCAGCGGCATCGCAGTGATCATGGATACAGTATGCCTGACGTTATCAGAACTCATCAGTACGAGAATCCCAGGAACCAAGCTCCATATGCCAGTGTCATGATATCATAATGTCATTAAGTGACAGGGTGCTCAATTTCACTGGAGAGATGGACAATTTGGACACTTTCGCCCGCTTGCTGTCGTACATGTATGTACAGCATTTGCTGCCAGCCCGCCTCTCGCACTCGAAACAGCTAGAAGTCAAAGAAGAAGAGATATACAAAACTATGAGCTCAGCTTAGTCATTAGCGAGTGGAGACGACAATGGTAAAGCGTCATATCGCATAAACCTACGTTTTCCGATGTCAAACGCCAAAGACATGGCGCACCGATAACAAGCGACGACATCGGCGACAATCAACGGATCAAGCATTCTGACAACGACAGACCGGATTTGACACGGCCCATTTATTATTGTACTGTAGACCTACTGTGCCTATTGTGAAATTTATTGCTTTTTAATAATTTACATTAATCCGTGCATGATGACGTTTTGCAGCTTGCTAAACTTTATTTTTTACTAAAACAATGCAGATATCTGTGATTTTCTGCGTTTCCAAATCTCAGAAAAATGGTCGAATTTGCGGACTCCATTGAACATTCAAAAGCAAAAAGGGTTTCAGCTTCAGGGGGGCTTTACCCCCTGACCTCCTGACCAAGGGCTGTGCCCCTGGACCCCGCTGGGGACTCCGCCCCCAGACCCCCGTTATAGGTTCGCGCTCTGCATGCTCGCCATGGTCCACCTTTGCCAAATCCTAAATACGCCACTGCATCCAATGACTGACTGTGTGTTTATTTTATTCTAGTTTCAAGGCACAATGGAACCGCCAATACCACTGAAGGGCGTAGTGCTGTTCATTGCCTTTGGTTCTATGGTAACTACTGTTCTCATTCGAGCTGTTACATGCTTTTGTAAGTTACATGTATTGGTACAACTGCCATCTGATTCTTTCTGTGGGTATGGCCTGCTGTTTAACAGCCATTCATCTGATTACCATCTGTTTAAATTATGTTACTTTTATCATGTTTCTTGCTTTTTGCTGTATGACAGACTAAAGGGGATGTCAGACGAACGACAAAATCAGCCGATTTCATCTGCCAACAAAATCGCCCGATAAAAATCTGTCATGTGTCATGCAAAAATCGCCCGATTTTGTCGGCCGACAAAATCGCTTGACCGATTTTGTCGGCCAAGATAGAGCATGTTCTATCTTCGACGATTTTGTCGGCCGACTTTTTGTATATTGGACAACAGATTTTGTTTATGTTGCCATGGTGATTGTTTACAACGGAAGATGAATATTTATTTT
>Ga0209671_1005171_pt1 | contig 13148 bp, 12 predicted proteins | sample WorMetHERISLAND2_2_FD_187401 | JGI IMG/M metagenome (GOLD analysis project Ga0209671, IMG submission 187401) | Marine gutless worms symbiont microbial communities from Max Planck institute for Marine Microbiology, Germany - Olavius geniculatus... | ecosystem: Host-associated > Annelida >... | reverse complement strand
GTAGGCTGGGAGGAGAGAGTCAAGAAGTGTAGGTGGGTGCATATTACCACGTATCACTGCAGATCCCTGCAGTATTGGCTCACCTTAGTGACCGCAGATCAGTTTCAGGCTTGTAGTCAGACTTTTCCAAACAGGTGTTTGACTCCAGCCATTTTTACACGCGAAAGCAGCTACTGCTTTCAGCGCGTCTTAGCCATCGCAGTTCTGTCTGTCCGTCTGTCCGTCCGTCACACGGGTGGATCAGTCAAAAACGGGGCAAGCTAGGATCACCAAATCTTCACCGTCGGTTGCCTGGAAGACTCTAGTTTCAGGAATCATAAAGCTTTTCCATAAATTCGAAGGGGGTCACCCCGAACGAGAGCGCTAAATGAGAGGGGGTGGGCAAAATTTGCGATTTTGGCTAACAAGTCGCTGTATCTCAGTAACGGTGCGAGATAGGGCCTAGGTTACTATTAATCACTAATAGGAAGTCGTACACTGGCTCTCGATTGGCGCCGAATTCAATGACCTTGGATGACCTTGAGCGCTAAAATAGGGGTTTTTATGGATTTTTTTGGCAATTTCGGGCTGCGAGACACATTTCAAGAGCCAATTGCGTCGAAACCAATTGAGATAGACATGGACAAGCTGCACATGACATTTTCAGCATTGAACGTAGATTTCAACTGTCCAAGTCTCGATTTTCTAGGTTCAAGGAAACCTGCGCACGAGGGCGTCAAAGAGCGGTTCCCCCGTAAAAGTCGTTTTACCGTTGTTGGCCAGTCTTTCGTGAAAACGGTTGCAGATAGGCATGAGCATGCTAGAGGCTTTCGCGCGTCTCGTGAGCATTAGCACATTTTTTTGTTTTCCTATTTTATGCAATTTGTAGCGGTTTCAGCTGACAAAAGGGATGTTCAGTCAATTATTGGTTGAAGCCATCAAATGATCGAATCTCTTTGGTTATGACACCGCAGATGGATTTGGATTTAGATTTGGTAACTTATACCCTGTTTACACGATCAAGCAAACATCGAGCAGACATCGAGCAGACATCCAGCAAGAATCGAGCAAACATTGAGCTGGCTCGTCCAGCTAACATATAGCCAGCTCGTCGAGCCAGCTTGATCGTGTAAACGGGGTATTAGTCAGTATGGCCCCAAACTGCGTGGGGCATCGCACCTACGGGCTGTGATGTGTGAACAACTCGCCCAGGGTTGTTACCTCGTCCTCAGTGGCGGATTTAGGCTTCAACCAAGGGGGAGCGGAATATCCCCTGGTTCCTCCTTTTCCTCCCTCCCCTTTTCTTTTCCCTCTCTCCTTCCCCTTTTTTCTTTTTCCTTTCCCCTTCCCTTAGAAACAGGACCCCTTGAATCCAGCTAGGGGGCTTGGGGAGCGCTGTGAGCTCCCCCAGCGGGGTTTGGGGCGGAGCCCTAGCTGATGTCAAATTTGGTGCATTTTAGCCTTAAATATAACATCCGCGTGGCAATAATTTTAATCATTTTTCTGATACACGAACTTATTAAATAGTAGTTCGGCAGAGCATATAAAGTGTTTACTTATGCATAAGGACTCAAGAGAGGCGGCCGCACGTCCGCCCCTCCCTCCCCCCTTGGATCCGCCACTGCTCGTTTTCATAGTGGATTGGGCCGAAGTCGAAACCCCAACCTCGCGATGATTGGGTCCGACGCGCTGACCGCTAGACTCTCAAGCCACACGAGATTATCAAGTCACAGAAATAGCTCCTCAATTAAGCCAGTGCATACCTGCGGTGATCTGCGATGCCACAAACTGATCTGCGGTCACTAAAGTAAGCGATTTCTTGAATCCAAGCTGGTCTGCGCCAGGATCTAGGTGTAGTGGAGGCACTTGAGGTGTGAGTTATGGGGAGGGGTGTCCCTTCCCCACGAGGAAGGGGTTTGGGAAGAGGACTGTGCCCTCTCCGCAGAAAATTTTCAGATTTTTTTTGTGTGAAAGTGTCGTATTTTGATGCATTTTTGGCACTATTTTGAGTAACTGAGTAGGCTTCCAGGGGGGGGGGCACATGCCCCCAGTGCCCCATGGCTACGCCAGTGATCTGCGGTTGATTTGTCGTTGATCTGCAGTGATAAAGCAAGGGAGAGCCTTGTAATGTGCAGGTCCGATCAGAAGTGCTGGAATCGTTTAACAACAACTTTCTTCAGACACTGAACGCTGCTTGGAACGACCATCAGACGTCAATGATTATTATACAAAACATCCTCATGTACATGGTCAGTCGCCGCCGACGTTTATTACTGTCCGCGGTAGAGACGACAGTATTGTTTTCAGCATTGTGACCGTTTTTTGTTTAAGCCTATCTGTTTCTTTGTTAGCACGGCATTTCATGAACTGCTGCACTTAGTTCGATGATATTTTGCGTGAACATGTCCTTTAACAACCGCAAGAATCCTGTTGAATTTCAAGGACATAGGTCAGAGGTCAAGGTCACACGACCGGATTTTCCGATACTTTACCATTGCAAGATGGGTCCATGCTGCTAATAGCTGTGGCTAGGCTAGGCAGGATTAGGATTGGCTAGGCCAATAGCTATTGGCTAGGCCAATAGCTATTGGCCGCCGACGCTGAGGTCATTTGCTATATCGCAGCATGTCACGACAACTACCGCGGACAGATGTAGCCTTGCGGAACATTGGACAGTCTAGTTGTAGGCGTCTACTGGCTTAATGATCTTTAGCAGGAGGAGATGAACATCATGTCTACGCGTCAGAGCAGGCCAACTGGCGTAGCCAGAATCCACAGATAGAAGGTGCACTTAAGGGTTTGGCGTGGGAGAAGGGTGTGGGGAGGTGACTAATAAGTTGTCAATTTTTATATGAAAATGATGTGCTCAGGTGCATTTTGGCACTATTTTCAAGAAAGCTAAGTTGAAGTTGGACTCTAAAGTGTTATTCTTGGAATACTGGAGGCACGTGCTTTCGTCTCCCCTCTTCTCACTTTCCTATGGCTCCATAGAAACGTTAGATTGTGGGCTGAATCTGATCTTGTGTGCATGGTTGTAAGTAAGCAAAGTAAGTAGAACGTGAACTTATATAGCACATAGCGGTTAAATTAACCTCTAATGCGCTAAAAAGAGCTGAATGCGGTTGGTGTAGGATCGTGTTTACGTACGTCAGAACAAAATGGACAACGTTTACAACTTGGGTCTGACGATCTTCCGTGATCGTATCATTCGACATCCGGCCACGCACAGCCATCTCCGTGAAACGCTTGTGTCCATGGTTGACCGTGAACGACGTGGCGAAGTCGTTGATAGGTAAATTTTATATATTCACCTGTTTGTTGTTGTCGTCGTAACAAACCTGTTTGGCGGTAGGAAGGCAAATGCCCTGTAGAGTCAGAACTCCAACGGCTTGAAGTAGTTATCTTTGGTCTCAAATCCTCTTTTTTGGTGCTTTTCTCGCAGTAGTTGACATTTGCTTCCTAGACTAATTCTGTTCGGTCGTGTCATTGCCTAACCGTGTCTGGTGACTCGCATGTAGCCTACGGGCAACTGTGCATTTTACACCGTGTCTCAAAAACAGTATGAACAGTACGAATTCGTTGTTGTAAACAGCCACATTACGCGACTTCTGCATTTCACACGGTAGTGTGGCAACAGTATTAAAGTGAGCTGGGCTAAACTACAACCATTTACGTCAAGTTTTTTCTTGATGTTGCATGTCATCATCAAAGACTGAACGGTAGTTCAAGGGGGAGCTTCTCGGAAATAGGTGAAATATATGCAAAATTTTTATTTATATATAATATATACCTTTTTTCAGAAACTCACCTACAGGTCAGACCCCTCGGCGGATTTTTGAGCGCGATGGCTCAAACGACGCGGTCTCGCGCAAAAATGTGCCTTTTGGAGGTTAAAAAATTGAAATTAATATTAAACGTATTTATTCAAAAAATTCCAAAAAATTATGATGGCGCCTATGGGGAAAATGAACCAATTCATTAAACGGTCATAACTTTGGCTGTGTATAAGCTAGAGTCGTAATTTTTGGTTCTAGTATGGTGTTCGGGGATGGCCAATTTAACAGTGTCATTCAAATTTTGCCCCGACTTTTCCTGGTTGCCATGGCAACGAAATTTGGGACAAAATGGGCTATAACTCGGCTTCTGCTAAAGATATCTGCGAGATCTTTGCGTCTATAGGGGAGTTTTCAGGGTTGAACGATCGAATGCTGCCAATGAAATTTTGCCCCAACTCTCCCTGGTTGCCATGGCAACGAAATTTGAGAAAAAATGTGCTATAACTAGATTTCTCCTAGAGATATTTGCCAGATTTTTGCGTCTATAGGGGGATTTGAGGGTTGGGCCTACGAATATTGCCAACAAAATTTTACCCCAACCGACCCTTGTTTGCATGGCAACGAAATTTGAAGGGCTATAATTCGGATTCTGTAAAAAAAATATCTCCGAGATCTTTGCATCTAGTGGGAGGTTTTGGGGGACAGGCTATTGAATGAGGCCAATCTAATTCCACCACAACCGACCCTTGTTGCCATTTGAATGTTACGTGACCCCAAATGGTCAAGATTATGATAGTAAAATATTTATGACCAAATATCTTTGTGACTGATCAACTGTTGGAAAATGTTATTTTACTAATAAAACAGGAAATATAAATGTACAAAACATAAGTTTGTACACTTGTTAACGGCAACATTTAAAGACTTGCACATCGAAAACAGCAAAAATTACAAAAAGTGATATTATTTAGCATCACATTGACACACAGTGTGATGCAGGCAATATCACCTTTTTAATTTCGCTGTTTTAGATGTGCAAGTCCTTAAATGTTGTCGTTAACAAAAACTTATGTTTTGTACATTTATCAATTATTAAAATCGGTTAGTGTTTCACGGAGTTATTCAAAAAGTAAAAGTAGCCGCATTTTATGAGACACGATGTATGTATGCTTGTTGAGACTTTAGAGTTCCCCGTTGTTCATGCGTGTCATCCTTGTTTTCTAGGGAAGCCGTGAAGAACACCTGTCAAATGCTCATGGTCCTTGGAATCGATTTTCGCAGTGTCTGTGAAGAAGATATTGAGAAATCGGCCGAGCTTTATCAGGTCAGAACTGTCACGAATTATTGTCACACTTTCTGTAATTGGTCGATGCTGAAAATTTCTCTTTTGCTAGACAATGATTATATTTTGCACACAGCAGTGTGATGTCGATTGTCTCTCAGTTGGAGTAAATATAGTTACTTCAAAGCACAGATTATAGGTCAGCATAAAAGCGGGCATGTTCTCTGATTATTCGTATTTCGTAGCAGTTAGCAGCGAAATCTGGAAAAGGTGGTGGAGAAGGCATGGCGAGCGCACAGCGCGAGCTTAGGCTATAATAAGGTTGAAAGCGCTTGGCAATCAGTTTCAGTATTTCTACTCAAATTTTTCGTTTTTTACAAATTTTCATCATGTTCACATGCTACTTCAAAAAGAAATGTGACAGCTTCAGGCAGTTTAAAAAAACAATTTTATTCAGCTTTTACTAGTGTGTCTAGTGCATTGGAGGTTACTTTGGTAACGTTATGCGTTGTATAAATTCTCGTTTTACTTACTTACTTTGCGTATTGGCCATATACCTAGAAGGGAAAGGGTGTGGCCGGATTGGCAAACCCTGGATGCGCCTCTGTACGGACATAAAAAAATCAAATTTGGGTTAGGTTTGTGCAGCTGTAGGGCCATGGACGGCCGCGTAATACATCGGCACTTGGCCGAAATATGATATGTTATGATATGATATGACATAGGGCCTAATATTTTTACAAGTTCATTTTGTACGTTGCTTGTTAGGTGTCTGACGATGACGTCACTACATCGGGAGTGGCTCAGACAGCTGAGCCGACCCAGCTTCCGGTTCTGGGGTCGCGTGACCGTTTGCTGACCAATCAGCAGCCGCCGAGTGCTCGTCATAAGCGTGCCAAGCCGGATACTGATAGTAAACTGAGGGCGGCGGCAGTTCAAAGGCTTCATCTCAATCGGCTGATAGAGAATGGTGGTGCGCTTGCTAGTCATGCAGCGCGTCGTCTGATTTCACCGGTAGGCCTATTTAACTTAGGCTAATTCTATCATCATGCAAAACAGTCAATCGGTTAGGCTAATCAGAGTTGCCTTAGTAGCAGAGCTACTTTAAGCTTGGTAGCACATAAAATGTATTTATTAATAAATAATAAATGTACGAGGCGAGCCAGAAAAGTGTAAACAAAAATTGCATATAGGAGTTACACGCGTTTGGGAGCAACTAGTACACGGTGATTTATAATTACGGGAGCCCTTGGTTTGTGTTAAATAACTCGGTGAAACATTGGCCAATTTTGATAATTTTTGACACGCAACATTATATAGAAACGTAGCGTGAATGACTGTAGTTTAGCCCACCTCACCTTAATACTGTCGCTACACTACCTTGTGGAATGCAGAAGTTGTAGTTTGGAAATTTACAACAATGTATTCATTGTAGGAAGTCACTAGCGCTCTATTCTATGCTACCGTCACCGACCCATTACGACTTACCGTTTAGCCACAATACCGCAAGATTGGCATACCATAATGCGTTATGACCCTTCAAGGTCATCTAAGGTCAATGGTTTACATGTCATTTAAAGCCAATATGTGATTTCCTATTAGTGATCCAATAGCAACCTAGGTTTAACCACAGTACATTTATGACAGCCGGACGGAGGGACGGACAGACTGACGACAACCGTGCCTTTTTCACAGTGATGTCGGCTTGTTTCAGATGCAAGTCTGCAAGTCTGCAAGTCTACAACTCAGTTTTCGGCGCACGCAGCACAGCACGGCTACATCATTTTGCCTATTGTGTTGATGATGTTGATGCAGCTGAGACTGAAGCACAAAGGGGACGTTGCAAATGATGACGATGCAGTTACTGATGTTGATGATGATCTCTCGTGGGTCACGGCATCGGAGCAGCTACTGCAGCACGCACTTGTTGACGACCTACAGCAGCGTGAGCAGCCACAGATTACCGGCGCGGTATGATCCATGAGTAGCTTATAGTTACATAACCGCACACATTTTGGCTTTGCTAACCAAACAGGCCCGTCGAGAGCCACAGCGAGGCCCGGGAAAACATTCTGGCGGGGCCCCAAACATTTTCGCGGTGCCCCTCTGGGGAGAAAATTTTAGAATTTTCCTTTCAAAAACGGTGCATTCCGGTGTATTTTATATTTCTGAGCGACGTCGAGGCCCCACAAACGTCGCGGGGTCCGGGGTAGCTTACCCCTACACCACCCTCTGGACGGGCCTGCGACCAAATTCAAAATGTCAGCAGTTTACTTTATAATGCAAACAAGGATCTCTTCTGCAATATGCTAGAGGTTGGTGACGTGGCGTAGCGGTAACGCGTTTTGTCCGATCAACGAAGTTACTCTACGCTGGGCCAGGTTAGTACTTGGATGGGTGACTGCCTGCGGGCAGGTAAAATATCTCGGTATGTAACCAGCTGCCTATGTCAACTCAACTTTCTATTCCTCCGTGGTAAGTAAATCGAGCATCTATCTGGCTGGGGTTAAAACAGGGCGCGTTCACCTTTGTCGGATGGAGGTAACACTGTGTGATCTCATACGGCAGGTGTCGCTCCGTATATAGCTCTGAGATGTGTTTTCTATGAAGAGCTATAGCATTTAGCCGTTAACCGTCACCGTTGTTTATTTAGCATACTTCCTGTAGACAGCCCAGATGTACATAAATTGAGAGACCGTGGACTTAAGTTTGTTTTGATGACGATGGCGACGATAAAGTTTTTGATGTTCGTCAGGAGCTTGATGCTTTGAAAAGTGAACTGAAGGACTTGAAGGACGCAACGGAAAACCTGCGACACAAGTTTGAAGTGGAAGTGGCCGAGTTGAAGAAGCAGCTTGAAGACGCTAAGTGCTCAGATGAAGCTGAGATGCAGGAACCCAGAGACAATCGTGTACGTCATCTAGCGCAGCTCATCGAGCAACTCGGCCAGAACGATAAGGTTTCGTCTTATTAGATATCTGCATTCATCAAGTTGCAGTCTTCGTCCAAGCTACTGATTTTGTTAAAGTTTTTGTAACCGCTGTTGCATTTATCGGAATCATTTCTATCCGTAAGTTTGGCTTGTTACGAGTTACTGTTTTAATCTTTTAGTTTATTTAAAGACATTTTATGTCAGTGATGTACACGTAGCCTATTTGCAGTTTTGAAAAAAACGTGTATAACGATAAGTCATTTTTCTGTTGAAACATTATTCATTTTTTACTCTGGAGTGTTGTTTCTACCCTCAGTACTACTTGCTCAGCAGAATATAGTGCAGTTTGTGACAAGTCATAGTTCACACAGTGAACACAATCCATGTTACGTAGCCTACGGCCAGTGACGTAAAGGAGATTTTTAAAGTTTTCTCCAGGACAAGGATCAAGACTAAGAATTTTTCTCAAGACCAAGACTGTTGATTTATGACCAAAACCAAAACCAAGATTTTTTTCTCAAGATCAGAACCAACATTAATTTTTTTCCTAGACCAAGACTAAGACCATGCTTATTTTTCGTTTTCTAAACGCCTCATGACCAAGAGTCTGTAACTGTACTTTTTGTAACTGTACTTTGTGTTGTGAAGCAGTTGACAACAGTAGTAGACTAGTTTAAATATCAACACTAGTCTTGGTGAATAAGGATTCGAGTTTATTTTAGTGTATTTAAATGGCTTATTAGCTGAGTAAAATTAGCTGCTTCTAGGCAGCTGATTTACTCAGCGAATAAACTCGGCCTGTCGTGTAGCAGCAACAGCAACAGTAGTAGCAGCAGCAGCAGCAGCAGCAGCAGCAGCTCTGAGATGCTGTTGCTGCTAAACGACACGCCTATTTAAATACATTAAATACATTAAAGTACAACTTGAACCTTTATTCACTAACTGATGATATATTTAGACTAGTCTACTGCTGTTAGTTTCTCGGAATGATTTCAACAAATTAGCAAATATAGGTTGTATTTTAATGGCTCACTGTAGCGCATCATTACTGAGTAGCCGGGCATTTCTAGGAAGCTAGAGTTTAGTTGTTTAAAGTGCCTGATAACATTTATCGTAGATACGTAAGTAAGTAAATGAGATAACGCAGGAGTTGCTGGCGCCAGCGATTTCAACATTCGAACAAAATGTCTTCGTGGTAGACGTTTAACCCATTCAGGGCCAGCCGCCAACGTACTACAGGACACCTTCTTTGACGGAATTTCATAAAATAATTCGGCACTTAGAGGGGTTATGTAACTGTCAGTGCATATGCAGAGGGTTAATGCTGGTGAGCGTTGTAAGCTCCGCCAGCGGGGTCTGGGCGGAGCCCCAGCCAAAATCGAATTTGGTGCATTTTAGCCTTAACATGTGACATCTGCTGGCAACAATTTGATAGATTTTCCTGAGAATCAGATGACCACAGTAAAGGTCAATAGGGAACCAAAAGTTTGTCGTCAGTCGCTTACGCAGGACTCACTCGAGGAAAAAATTAAAATCACAAATCCTCGGGGGTTCATAGACCTCCCTAGCCCCCACCTAAATAACGCCCCTGTGATGATTTGTGGTGATCTGCGGTGTTTAGACAGACCGGTTGCTGTGGGGTATGTGAATGGGCTGCTGTTGATGATGTTGTGGTTTGGTGTTGAAGCACCGACGACAGAAGCAGCGGGTCTGTGCTCGCGAGGACCCCACCGCCGTCGCCGGTTCTGCTGCTGCTGCTGCTGCTGATAATGATGATGTTGATGATGATGAGTCGTGGTTCCCGGCGTCACAGCAGCTGCTGCAGCAAGTTTTCGCTGACGACCTACAACAGCGTCAGCAACCACAGACTACGGTCGCAGTACGCGTCATGATGATTATTAAATTTTTTTCTACAAACGTCTGTTGTTGATGTGTTATGGAGCAAAATAAATAATGATGAAGATGATGTTGATGCAGCAACGACAGAAGCAGCAAGCCGATGTTCGCGACGCCACCACCTCTACTCTTGCTGCTGCTGCTGCTGCTGATGATGATGATGATAAGGATGATAGTGACTCGCGGAACACTGCGGTAGCACTGCGCATGGTCAAGGACGTCATCTCGGCCGTCATGTCGTTACTGGACCGCCAGCAGACAGCACAGCAACGCCTAGTCGACAGCATTCGTGAGGTCTGTATATACACAGCCTGCCTAACGGCACCTGCAGGCGTAGTGTTGTCTTTACCTTTACCTGCGGGGCGGGAGGCTACGAACAACCTCCAGCGCTGAGGCCACAACATGAGCTCAGTGCGCTTCCCCGGCAGATGGCGCTTTGTGGTGTAGCGGTTGCGTGTTGTATTTACGATCGTGAGGTCGTGGGTTTGACTCCCCGTCGGGTCACTTACCTTCAAGTAGTTGCTACTTGGATGGGTGAGTGTCTGCGGACAGATAAACCGTCTAGGTATATAACCAACACTAAGATCAACTCAGCCTTTTATCCCTCCGGGGTAGGTAAGTCGAGTACCGATCTATACGGCTTTGGTTAAGGCGGGGCGCGTTCACGTGTCGGCCCGACACTGTCGGGTGGCAGTTAACACTGTGTGATCCCATACGGCAGGTGACGCTTTGTAGCTCTGTGATGGGTTTATCGTTAAGTGCTATACGCCATCTGTAGCTTTAAAGTGGCAAAGAACTCTTAGCGGCTGTAAAGAACCTTAAGAGTGCTGATAAATAAATATTGTGTGTGCGCCAAAAATACTGCTGGTTCGAAGTAGGCCTAGCATGGTTGTACTGCATCGAGCAATGACATGAGTAGAATTCTCATCCTCCTTCTGGCACACGGAACAGAGTGAATTTGCTTGAGACCTATCACGGTTAAAATTGCCGGCACAGTAAGGTTTAACATTTTTACGCGCGAGCTATAGCGCGTATTAGCTATGGCAATTCTGTCTGTCCGTCTGTCTGTCTGTCTGTCCTGGTGTCACGACCCGGTACCGTTCTAAGACCAGATGAGATAGAGACTTCGGGTTTTACCATATGATAGCCTAGAGTCTCTAGTATTCTGCGACAAAATTTCATGCCACTGGGTGAAGGGGGTCCCCACGAAAGAGGGGGAGAAAAAGGGCACCCCTTAAAAAGGCGTTATTCTACCGTTATTGGCTGCAGATGGTTGCAGATAGTCACAGACGTGCTGTTTATCATAACAAGCACTGGCGACGAGCTTCTTAGGAATGTTAACATCGATGACCTTGAATGACCTTGAACCCCCAAAATAGGGGGTTTTAGTAATTTTTTGGTGATATTGGGCTGCGACACGCATTTCAAGAGTAAATTGCGCCAAAATGGCTGGCGATAGACCAGGACAACCTGCATATGAAATTTTCAGCATTGAATGTAGATTTTAGCAATCCAAGTTCAAACCCTCTAGGTTTAAGGAGGCCTGCGCATGCGGGTGTCAAAGACGGGTAGCCTACCCCTCTAAAAAGTGGTTATTTATCCGCTGTTGGCTTGTCTAGCGTGAAAATGGTTGCAGATAGGCACAGACATGCTGCTTAACATAACAAGCACTGCCGACGAGCTTATTATGTATATAGGATTGTCAACGTTGATGACCTTGATTGACCTTGAACCCTAAAAATGGGGTTTTTAGTGATTTTGTTGGCGATTTTTGTCTGCAGAAAAGTGAATTGCAACGAAGTGGATGGAGATAGACCAAAAATTACCTGTGAATAGGAACTGATGTAGGCTCTCGCGCGTCTCCTGAGCATTAGCTCAGATTTCTTGTCTTCACCGAGTTGACACCCGGTAGCGATTGCAGGTCAGCTCAATCAGTCGTTTCGAACGTTCGTTCACTGATACGCAGTCGTTCGTCTAATTGATACAAAAGTTGTTTCGCAACGTGGCGTTTTGCACTACCGTTTTGCACTACCGTTTTGCTTCGGTTGCGTGTCAGCGAATTAGCGTACGCAGGTTATGATACAGTAAACCTAGTCGTGCCACGACCGCCTTTTGGCACCGTAGTTCAACCGAATTTAGTGATAGTGACGACCGAATGTTAGCTTGCCATTCCGAAGTACCGCCAGTGTTAATAGATTCGGTTAGGAATAGTATTAGAATAAGATTAATGTTAGGGTTAGAGTTGGGGTTAGAGCCGGTGTTAAGAGTTTGGTTTAGCGTTTAATAAGTATGGTTTCGTCGTCTAAAACAGATTTTTAGCGGCCACTCGGAATGGCGGTCTTTCAGAATGGCGGATCGATCCAAACCCCGAAAGCACGTAGGCCTAGTGACATAACCTAAGGTCTGAGATGAGGTGGTTTGCTTGACAGAGCTTGGAGGTGGCGCACCAGTCACATGAGCTGATGACGTCACTGGTGGCGTCACGTGACGAGGAGGAGTGGCTGCGCTGTTGCGTGGATGAAGAGAGGGCGATGAGACGGGATGCGATGACGTCACAACAGGTGCTGCAGCAAGCACTTGTTGACTGTCTACAGCGTCAGCATCAGCAACCGCCAAAGACTACTGTTGGGGTACATTATGATGATGATGGTGATAATCAAATGAAATTAAATCAAATCAAATCATTCATTTGCAGACAACAATTGTCGTACAATAAATAATAACACAAAAAAGATAATGCCGATAATGCATCAGTACTAAGTAAGTAAGTAAATGAGCGAGTAAGTAAGTAAGAAATTTATATAGCGCGTTATCACAGGCTGAACGGTAGTTCAAGCCCTGTGTTAACGGCGACTTCTCTTTCTTACGGGAAAGCCAAAAATTCGACCCCCACAGAATCAAAACCCCTGAACCGATTGAGATAAAATTTGGCAGGGTTGATTACGTCGAAGAGGGGACCTGTCGTGCAAAATTTTATGCAAATCCCTCCAAGGGGGGCTTCTTGGGAAACGGGTGAAATATACGCAAAAATTTTTATAGCTGTACATATACCTTTTTTTCAGAAACTCACCTACAGGTCAGACCCTTCGGCGGATTTTGCGCGCGATAGCTCAAACGACGCGGTCTCGCGCAAGGATGTGCCTTTTGGGGGTTAAAAAATTTGAAATTAATATTTAACGTATTTATTCAAAAAATTCCAAAAAAATACAATGGGGCCTATGGGGAAAATTAAACAATTATTAAAACGGTCATAACTTTGGCTGTGTATAAGATAGAGTCGTAA
>Ga0209671_1005169_pt1 | contig 13149 bp, 5 predicted proteins | sample WorMetHERISLAND2_2_FD_187401 | JGI IMG/M metagenome (GOLD analysis project Ga0209671, IMG submission 187401) | Marine gutless worms symbiont microbial communities from Max Planck institute for Marine Microbiology, Germany - Olavius geniculatus... | ecosystem: Host-associated > Annelida >... | reverse complement strand
TAATGTTTTAGCCATGAATTTTCACTGGTTTTAACATTCATTTTTGAACATTTTAAATTTTTTTAGTTTAGATTTACTTAGTTTTTAGTTCGTGCTTGGTGATGATCTGCTAACTGACATAATGACATTCGTAGAAGATGCAGCAGCGTTGCACATGGATTGGAGGCTGTATAACAGGACGGCGCGACTTCACCCTGCATGTCAAGAACACCCGGACTTATACCAGCGACGTGAGTGCTTCACGAACATTCAGCCTCCAAACACCTGGTCTCAAATAGCTGAGACAAATGACTATAATAGTTGATTACGGTGTATGGGGTGCCCTTTAACAAAGAGCTTAAAGGTGGGCCGGGGTGGCCACAACTTATGAGTCGCGCAGCTGCACCGTGTGATCATTACTGAGTGGCAAACTCTTGCAGTGGCAGCGGTTCATTGACGGCGTCATCAATGGACGATGCGCCGGCGTCGACACCAGCTACAGTGCGTCGCCCAGCAACGACCATGACACAGTGAACCACTTAGTCTAACTGAAACTGTAACGACTACAAGGAAATGCGATAACTTAATGTGTTTGAAACAAAAAAAAACTTCTGCTAAAATAGCGTTAAAATTTAGAAAATAAAGCATTGCATGCTTGCAATTTGTAGAAATGAGCTAAAAATTATGACTTGAATTTATTTGCGTCAACAGGTATGCATACGACCTGTAAATTGTTTATCACAATGAAACTGCGCGTAAATCTAATACTGGAAGCAGATTCGTATCGATGACGATAACGCTAACGATAATATTGTCTGAAGCCATCTATATACGCAGCGCCCGTTCCGCGAAAGAGTCATCGTGTTTCATATAAACTGAATCTGAAACAGTTCAGCGTCGACTGGTCATAACATGCGCAGGGGCAGGGCAGGGCTGCAGAACGCGCGCCGATGGTTAAATGGTTGCTGTCATACACACAACATGATCGATCATCAACAGCGGCGTCAATATTGTAGCCTCGCATTGTATAGCGACTTGATGCTGAATCGAATCCGTGCAACTTTAGGTCGGTGGTCCAATATACTGACGGACGCTATCTGTCTGCTATCTATCCAATCCGGAGCTGATACTGGCGGCCGCGGGGCGTCCAGACAGACAGAACGACCACACAGCAGAATGATGAGTCTCTTGATGCACAAGTAGAACGATGGCTGCAGCGTTCGAAAGGTCCTCCTGCCCACCGGCCACAATCCTCTTCCCTGTTCTGTCGGCTGGCAATCAACTCTACACGACCCGGTCCGTCCGCAAAGCTATTCGACGATCTCTGCAGGCAACAATGCGAATTGCTGAAAAGCGCACATGGCGATTCAATATTTACAATTATTCATCGCATTTCGCAAAACTCGTTTCGTAGTCGTCCGCCAGATAGTGGACAGTTGAAACAGGCGGACACGATATCAACAAATTATCGTTGTGCTGTTGCGATTAGTAATTTTTATACTTGGCTTATTGCGTTGCTTCAAACTTTTTGTTCTCGACGTTTGTGCCGCATGATTTCAGTGTTGGGCATTGTGTATACGCTACTTGCATTACTCAACCTAATTTGTCTCCAGTAAACTATATGTCTAGTATAACGTCGTCATAAGACAAATCCACGCAACGTGCAAAAAAGACCAAACGACAGCCAGTCGGGCACGGGCGACCGACATCCAAGTGCGCATATTTCATCTTTAAAATCACTGAATACTACTGACCCGGCTGTAAAGTCACCAGGGGTTCGCCAGCTTTATCCGCCGAACGAAATCAAACGAAAAATTGACAAAAAAGACTAAACGGTTGATCACAAAACCGACTTTTTAGGTAAACTACCTCTGCTAAATAAGACAAAAAAGTTTTTCTGTCTTGTGCCGGAATACGTGCTGAAAAGCCACTATACTGGTGACTGGTGTTGTGTTGTCGCAGTGGGCAGAGGACGCAGCGGACCTATATAAACAGAAAACCAGTTGCACGGACAACTTTTCCGCGTGAGAAAATGGCAAGAGATGACACTGAAAATGACTCTTTGCAGATGTAAATGTTGACAATGACGAGGGTATTTTCATTCCCAGCCAATTATGGAGTCCCCCCGGGAAGCATCGTGAGCTATCCAGGCTTTACCTAGAACGCTTCTGAGAACTGTTTAGCCGCGAGGTAATTGGTCAGTCCCATACGGCACCTTCCAAAAGCTCACATTTGCATGAACGATTTCGAACGTAGCCTTCACGAGTCCGAAGGGAGCAGTTGCTCTATTTTCAGCGCACTGGCTACAATAATGGTCAGAGCACTGCTTTAAAAGCGCACTGGAAATGTTTGTAGCTATTCTGATACGTTAAAACAGACCTTGTCGAAATAAAAATGCGACCAGCATCCTGCACCACAGACCTATAATAATATGCCGCGGTAATAAGCCGCGGATGCTAGAGCGAATCAGACGCCGCAACAAGTAGCCTATTGACAGCCGGTTATAACAGCCTCAACTATCGGCTAATGGAAAATAATAGCGCTGGACGTTCCCCTCAGTTTTGCGTGCAATAAAAACGCGCGATGTCGTTCGGTGGCCTCCAGGCGAAGTAACCGGTATTTATTGGCGTTGTCGCCGCATCCCTAATCGTGCTGGCCGATCACGTATTCATTGACGTGTCTCTATGCAATTTTACGCATGCGTTGTCGAAGCACCTCGTGTTCGGTCCATTGTCACCCGCCACGTTGCTATATCGAACTTACGTCGCACGTCGCTCTGCATACGTTAGGTCACCATGGTGCAGCCGACGTGGCGAGCCATTCACTCAGCCAAGAAACAGTCTGAATGATTCACTCCAGTCTCCGGGTCGAATCAATACAACGCAATCGTGTTAACAAGTCATATAATAGAATCGGCACAAACTGCTTTACGCTGCGCTGCGATTAACCCAATCACGCGAATTCATGTGCTATAATTAAGCCTAGTTACGCCGACAACTGTAAAGTGCTTGGCTGAGCTTCGTTAAGTTTAGCAAATAAATGGAAAAGTCGTAGCTAGAAAATTGTGTGCTAGTCGTTACAAGAAATCTGAGCTAATGCTCATGAGACGAGCGAAAGTCTATAGCAGTTCCGGTAGCTGAAAATTTGGGTGTTCACGCTAAGTTAATATACAAATACCAAATTATCTATCTGGATCGCAAAACTATAGCTTTGTGGCGCCACCTTGTGAATCTTATAGACTTGTGTCGCAGCCCGAAATCGCCAAAAAATCCATAAACCCCCTATTTTGGCGTTCAAGGTCATTTAAGGTCATTGAATTCGGCGTCAATCGAGAGCCGGTGTACAACTTCCTATTAGTGATTAATAGTAAAAAACTTACCAGTTTACAACTGTGTGTAAGGACGATGTAATGATATCAGTCCTCTAAAACAGCAAAAATCATTTGGGTAACCGTAGATGTGTAACCGTGTGAAAGAGAGACAGACGGACAGACAGAATTGCGATGGCTAAGACGCGCTAAAAGCAGTAGCTGCTTTCGCGCGTAAAAAGATGAGAATAAAGAACAAGAATGTGATAGATGACAAAGGTGTCGACAAACAGCTGGCGGACACAACAACGTGCCGTTTGTTTTTATGCGCGACAGCAGCTACTGCTGTAGCGCGTCTTAACCATCGCAATTCTGTCCGTCTGTCCGTCCGTCTGTCTGTCTGTCACACGGGTGGATCAGTCAAAAACGGTGCAAGCTAGGATCACCAAATTTTCACCGTCCGCTGCCTGAAAGACTCTAGTTCCAGGATTAGTAAAGCTTTTCCATAAATTCAAAAGGGGTCACCCCGATCGAGGCGCTAAATTAGAGGGGGTAAGAAAAATTTGCGATTTTTAGCCAATACTAAAATTCCTGCACTGGATATTGCGCTAGGCGTCATCCGCCGTCGAGTCTAAATGAAACATCGTTGTGAGCTTAGATTTCGTTTGTACCGGGCCTTTACAGATGCATCGCTGTTGCGCGTTCCCCTTTGCGTTAGCTGGGCTTTTCTTGGGCAATTTCTTAGACGACTGCGTTTGTATCTATGAATCATGTTTTGAAGCAGGTTTTAATGCTATTTTGTCATACGGTGTCGTATGACCGGTATACGGTGTCTTGAGAAGCTGCCGTGTCCGACACGAAGCTTACGTAGTTCACGCTGCGATGACTCGTGAATATTTCGTGTTTCGGCGGCTGCGTTCGTTCGGTCTGCGGCTTCATCAGCTGATCGATGTCGCGTCGGCTGCCCGCCAGGCAAGCCGTCGGGCTGCCCGCCCAGTGAACGGCGCTGACGACAACGTCGACGACGCACATTTCATCGTTAGGTCGGTGAGTTGACTCGGGCCGGCCATAAGCCGTGCCTGCATGTCCTCTGAGGCCACTTCTCGACGGGGTTCAGCGCGCTCGTTCTGACCCGCAGGTTGCTGACTGGACGGACGCCCGCATGCAGCCATGCCTGTTCGACACTGATACGGTTGCTGCAGCGCGCCCGCCACGACATTCGATCATTTCCCGTTTTGAGCCGATGTCGACTCGACGCTGAATGTGTGGATCTCAGCGGGCGTCAGCACGGGCCGCCATTTCTTAGCGACTGTTGCCGTCACGTGACGTCTGACGTCATCAGCCGGCGCTGATAATGTAACGTATAGGTTGGCCGTTGCGGTCGCGTTGCAGCAGACATAATGCGATTCGCGTCGTGCGTCGCGTCGCGTGCCTGGTCAATCCCGAGTGCAATCGGACACCGACGATGCCTTCCCGCTGATCAATTAGGTCTATTAACTCACCATAATGAGTCGCCGGCAAACTCTATACGTCTGCTGTCTTACTGATCCATCTCACATCTCAAGCTTTTACTCAGCCTTATTTTCACTTTTTAGCACAAATGTGCACACAACTGTGCTTTAGTTCGATACGTTTGTTCCGAATTTAATGTACTGTGCATTTATAGTATGATTAATAACGAAACTATTTTTTATAATAGCACTGCTTGTCACATATCGGCTATAAAGAGTATGCCATTGGTAAGTTGACGTAAAATAATATTATTGGATAAAATGAAACATTTAAGCTAAATGCGATAACTCACGAACAAAAAATAGGCTTAGAAACGCATAACTGTATTTGGAAAGCACATGTTTGGAGAGCACATGGACAGCACTGCACTCAGGCGCTCAGGCGTCGGCCTACTACATGTATATATAAATGATCTACTGTGCTTTTGCAGCACAGTTGCAGTACCACAACGGCGTGACATATTCGAGCCTCACGGCAGGACAGTCGAAGGCGCTGGGGTCAATACAGCGAAGGTCGATGCGAATAATATTTGTGGACAGCGATTATGAGATGTCACTGATGTCGGATGGTCTGTCTGGAGACGCTCGAGACACGGCGTGCTCAGCTCACTGAGTGGTTTTTCCGGCGCATGCAGTGTGCTCTGTGAAGCGTCTTGTCTATTTACTGCCGGACAAGCACAACTTTTTCACTGAGTTACAAGCCGACTGCGTCACGCCAAGATATTCAAAAGGTTGCAAACTATGAGAAGATTTCGAAATTTGTTCATTTCTTATCGCTTAGTACATTTTGATTAGGTCAAGGACTACTAGCGTTTTGAATGTCCATGTACACTATATGTACTACTGTATAACTGTACTACTTTGATTATTATTGTACCCATCCAGGCACGATATCCAGCCACTAGGTGATATATGAAATCTATCTCTATCTCAGCTCCGTCATCAGAGCTGCAAATATTAACACCCATATCCGTCATCAAGTCATACACCAAGAAGTTGGCTAATCATGTTGTCATCCGGAACAACAGATTATCAGCCTCAGGCGCACAGACATCAGTCACTCGGCATTGCCATTTCCTCGTTATACGCTTTGTGTGGTTCATGTTATGTCCAGCCTCTTGACAGACCCGACTGCCATGGCAGAATTCAAGTAGCGAAAATATGCCATATTGAGTTTGTGTCACGTGGTGCATTGACGTCATACTTGACGCAGACAATGCAATCGCACTTAAACCATACGGCTCAGACGTAACCTGTTTGCCAATCATACACTATATCAGTGAGTCGCCGAAGCGGTCTCTTGACAGCTGCTCTGCTCACAACAGCGCGTTGTTACTGTTGTTGTGGGCTTCCATCACAAATGCGACATCATCATCAGCATCAGCAGCAGCACCAGCGGCAGCGGCGGCGGCAGCACAATATACAGTCGTCTTTGCATGTCTTGTCGAAAATTGAAAAAAAACAGCAATGACAAAAACGAAAAACTGCTGTGAAATAGCATTCTACGTATCTCGTTGACTAAATCTTTAACGACCGCGTAAAATACGACTGAACGTAAACACTACCGTATTTGCTTAAAACTTCGTAACCAACTATAAACTGCATTAACTACTTAGAGCATGTCGATACATATGCTGCATCATATAACTGAAAATAGACTACAGTATAAGAAATTTTAAACGTTATATTAAGTAATATATTTGCTCATATCTTTCTTTGGTATCACGGTGCAAGTACATGCTCCCGGTCAGTTTTACTGTAAGTCTTTATGTCTTCATTTCATGTCACTGTCTTGTTTCGTGCCAATGACTACAACATCTACGACTGGTGACTAATGGTAAGCATTTGAGACGAAGACGAGTGTATTCAAAACCAACTCGTGTTTAGTCGTTCGCAGCAGTAACGGACGTCGTCAGCCATTAGCACCTGCGTGCCGCCATGAGTGGGCGACGAGCGACACAAGGCGCTTGCGGACGTCGTCAAGTGGTTGACAGACAAGGCACCGAGGCGCGTGCGTCGACGGACAATTTCCTCAGCCAACTGCAACTGCAGTCGGTTGGTCGTCATATTCATAATGCAGTGAATTGCACACAGGACGCGTGTTGCCCAGTGGAGTCTGGAAGGCGCCACGACAGTGCTGCGGTGCGCTGCATGCCGGTCAGCGCAGACAGTAAATTGAATTGGCCTTTCGTCGACGGCGACGACGACGACGACGACTACGATCACCTGCACTTGAGCAGTTCGTTAATGCATTGTTCATTCAATCTCCGAGCGGACGCGCGGCCAGTAGGTCTGATGGAGTCGACATTGGCATGCGACCTACGGTCGATGGACTGAGTGCTGACTGGCTGGCGGCTATACTGCCGCATGCCGTAAGCACTTATGTCAAGTGTACGGTCCAGATCCACGCAGCATGAAAATGTCGCCATAGCTTTCGGCTGCAGTGCAGGCAGTGTCCGGCCGCATCAGCTGTTTGTCCAGTGACAAGTCATTGCTCTATAGTTTCTGAACCTTCATCGGTATCTAACAAAGCACGAAGCAGGCGAATAATCTGTTTACTTTCAGCCAACACTAACACGTGGCCATGTTCGTAAAAAGGAGTTGAAGCTTTATCAAATTTCTAGTCATGTCATTAATAGGCCTAATATTGTTTAAAAATGTATTTTGCTTTGTTCGAAGGTCTGCAGTTGGCTAATATTAATGTCAGTTTTTTTGCTGTGTGTTTTTCTGTCTTGTTGCCACAAGCGATCGTGATGGTCAAGTTCAACTTTGAGATGTTACGTACACAGGTGTTTGATCGATGTTCGAAGCAGACTTTGCGTCATGGGATGCAGCAACGTCTGTTGTTCTTTACTAAATTATAAATATTTACTTGGCCTGTAACAAAGTTTATAATGCCAGTGTTACAGTTGATCAGCTTCAACTTAATGTCAGCGTCAGCAGCAAGGAGCACGTCAGCACTCAGCTGTGACGAGATCGCTGTGTCAGTTGCAGTAGCAGTTGTACAGCGTTGGGCGCCGCAGCTGCTGAACCTGATTGTCATGGATAGCGTAATCACGTTGTGCCGCACGTCGACACGCACTTGCTTCAAACTCAATCGGTCGCAAACCCGTCTGATGTGGTCTGCGACTGCAGCTGTAGCGAAACCACGCCTACCGAATGTCAATGCACACAGCAGCAACATTCATAACGATCCTGGCGCTAATGGAGCCGTGAATAAATCCGAAGGGAGAGAAAAGGAATGAAAGACACACGGAGACGGACTAAGAGTCGAACGATAAGATTCGATCACGGCGTTGTACATTCATCAAATGCAAACGACGTTTTATCGTCGGGCGTGTAATGCGTCTGAATGAGCGTCTTGGTCGTGCTAGCTCTGTATGGCGGTTCATTAACGATTCCCAGCGCGGATGTCCACTGATGTCCAGTGCTGTACTTAAGCACACGCTGATGTAGTACTTCTGTTCAGTCGTCACACGAGCCAGGTGACTGCTACATAAACAAGTCCACTTTCATCTGGATGTTGAACGACATTGGAACATCTACATTTTTACTGCGATGAAGAATTATCATTACCTTGCATATACGTCGATGAAGACCTCACAACAAAAGCCATTTTAGTTGTGAAGAAACGGAGTTGGCGGCGCTTGCATTCTGCAGTGTTGCATTAAACGGTCCGCGTTTATGGCGTGATCTGGATGAGTCTTTAAACTCAATTCGTGCAATCACGAGCGACCAGTGAAGATCCAACAGTTTCGTTACGTTAAACACAAGTTGGGCACATTTTTCTTGTAGGCCGAATGACAGACTCATTTGTTTTCACAGATGTACATCTAGGCACAAAGCGTCGCTTTGGCTACAGGCAGTTTATTTCAATTCGGTTTTAATCTAGGAAAAGCCGTAAGCTGCACCATCGGTGGTCGATGCGAGTACAGTACATTTTTATACAGTGTACTCTGTCTGATAATGCAGCTGTCGTTGAATAATGTATCCAGCATCATCATACAATGTATCTAACTGCTATACACAGTCTTCATTAAGACAGAGCTAGTGCGTCTATAGACGACGATACAACGTTATTAATGACGAGAAAGGAGTAGGAAGGGCACACAATCAGCAGACAAATTATGACGTCAGCGTCGTATGACGTCGGCCGGGTAATCAACAACGTCACGTGACCGCGTGCAGCTGAAAGCCGATGATGACGTGACGTCATAAATCGCCATTTTCCGCGCGCAATGCGGCAGGTCGGTGCGATAAAAGCTAAAAGGTCGACGAAGCTGTTTGTTGAGCGAATGAACGGACGAAAGACAACAATCGCCAGCCAGCAGCCACCGAGCGTTGCTGCAGCATCGTGACGCTGCGTGCTGGACTGGACAAGTTAATCACGCTAATGCTCTGGCGACACAAAGACACACACTGCTGCTGCTGCTGCTGCTGCTGCTTGGTGACGGCGGCGCTTCGTCGCTTGTATTGCGCTAATTGACACAGGACTCCGCGCCTCGACACGAGCAACCAGGTGCCCCGGCCACCCACATTTCCCCCATTTCGCCCTGCTCACGCTGCTTGATTCATTTGTAGATGATCTGCTACGTCTGCTCTTGATGATGATGTAAACTTACATGATGTACATGTACAGCGGCTGAGTGAGCAGGCGAGGGGTGAAAGCCTTATTCACTCCGACTCCATAGTCACCGTAATAGATTACAGCGTTGTAAAAATGTTGGCTAAAACAGAAAAACTAACAATCTCACTGCTAAAAATAACCTAGCTAACTTGATAAATCACAGGATCATGTAAATAAAAAACTTTATACAAAAAAACACGCTTCTCACAAGTCAGTGTTTATTTCATCGGCATTTTTCGGATTTCTTCATCTGTATAGTCAGTTGAACGTAAACAGAACGCTGCGTTTTATTTTGCGGTTAATTTTTGTTTTCTTCAATCCTGTAAGCCAAGTTTTGCAGTTGGGGGTCATGATATTTTGCAATGCATACCAAAACAATTCTCCAGTTTTACTATAATCAACATTAACTGTTCTTGAGATATTGACCCGGAAGCAGTAAACAAAAAAAACTTTAATTTATTAGGCCTACATATCGTTCACCGTAACTTAACAATCCTGTTTACAAGGCTACAGAACTGTTCCCAGGAGAATTCGGACGCATCGCTGCGAGCTATCTACATATAAAGTGTTGTCCTGAGATCGTGAGATCCGCCGGATATTCTCAGTGCGAGATAGCTAGTGGACGGAGGAGGGACGGAGCCGAGCGATAATGGTGAAGTGTTAGTGCGTGACGTGAGCGTCAATTGTCCTCGTGGAACGAGATGGCGACATGGTGCAGGGCGCGGGGCTGCGGCGCGTTTCGCGATCAGACCACAAACGTCGCTGTTGGCGATTGCGCCTCGGACGTGCGTGCGTGCGTGCGTGTGTGCATATCTCCGTCGACGTCGATGTCTGCGAATATAGACAGCTCTATTTGTCCGGCGGCCGGCTGTGAAAATTGTCCAAGTATTGACCGCGGACCGACCGACAGATCGGCCAGCGGGCTGCAAGTCGGCGTCAGCAGAGCATGCAGTGACCGGAGGCGACCAATGGAACCGCCTCGATCTCGGCCCACCCATGCTGCACCACCGTGTCTGACTGATGTCATTAATCCATTGCGCGCTCGAGGTCGCTCGCTCGCTCGCTAACAAAAGCTTGACGCCTGGACTCAACTGACTCGTCGCTGACAGTCGGACGAACGGACGGACGCAAGAGCGACATGGTCATCGGTGAAATGAGACGGCGCCAGCGAGTAGTAACGGACGGGGGGAGACTCACGGCGCGATGACTGGAGGGCATCGTGCCGGCGGCCCATTATAGGATCGCCCCACCAGAAAAGTCTCTCCCGGCCGACAATTTACCGGCAAAAATCCGCCCCGCCCGGCGGCCGACCGGGCGGGACGGATTTGTACCCGTAAATTGGCGGCCAAGGGGAGACTTTTCTGGAGAGCGATCCTATAATGGGGAAACTTTTTATAAGGCCGGCTATAATTTAATAAGAGAGGGACATAGCAAATCCGCGATTATCTCTCCCCGGGCGGATTTTTTTTATGGAGGACATCTTAATGTGACACCGGCGGCCTGCTGTACGCTCGACCGGACACTTCGTTTGTGTTATTGTTGATGTCGACGACGACTCGTCCGATGAGTTCTGGGCGTAAAAACGGACGGCGCCGTGTGAGTGAGGTCGAGCGAGGCGCGAAAGAAGGGCACTGACGGCTAGGGACACATTGGACAACGAACGCTCTGGTTTCAAATTCGTCGCCGCCGCCATAACACAATGCATTGCACTGCATGGCGTACCGACTATAGGCCTACGAACTCAGTCAAGATAACACTGTCCTCCGCTAACGCATCTAGGCCTAATTATCTCTCGAATGCAATCGCAGCTGCGATAATTCACTTATATTTGCACTGTGCGCATATAGGCCTAGGCTTATTTCACTTTCAGCTTTGTTTTTGACAAATTTGTAAAATGGATGCTGACAGCTTGCAGGCCATTTCTACACGTCGCTTCGCCACATAATTTGTTGGAATGTTGACCATATTTGTCAAAATTACACTCACAGAGATATCACAAAGTTTCGTCATAATGGTTTTGTTGTATTTCCGGTCACAGTGAAATGTGAATTGAAAGGCTCGTCCCATTCCTTTTCCTCTTCCCTTCTTTTTTTCTATCTCCTTTTCTCTCTCTTTCGTTCCTTCCTTAGAAATAAAAAAACCCTAAAATGCAGCTTGAGGGTCTGGGCCTCTGGGGGAGCTCTGTGAACTCCCCCGCGGGGTCTGGGGTGCATCCCCAGCCGAAATCGAATTCGGTATATTATGTCTTTAAAATATGAGATCTAGTGGCAACAATTTTACTTATGTTCTTGAGAACCAACCGACCAAACTTAGTGTAGTATAAACGAGTGCTTGTCTTGTCTGAAGGATTGGCAGGAAGGGCTGGGCCCCCCTTGTCTACGCCACTGGTTGGTCACTGTTGCAATCACTTGTTAACAGTTTTCCGAGCTCTACGTGGTCGTAAACTTCAGATTAACTGTTGAAAGTTCACGGTATATTTCAGTACTAAAGTTTTAAGTGTTTCTGATTTCATCAGCTATTTTCGGTTGCCGGTCAATCTAAAGACACTGTCTTCTATCTCGCTGTGATTGAAAAAAAAACAGGTTTGCCCCTGGAATATTGATATATGTCATACTTTCGGAAAGTTGTATACTTCCAATTTTTATGGTCATAGGCCTAAAGAATATGCTTATTTTGGTAGGCTGTCTGTCTTATTCGGAATTATACTGTCTTTCATATCGTCACGGTTGATTCCCCAGGATCGCAGTTAAGAAGCAAAAAATTTCTGGGTTAGCGCAAAGTATTATACATTACCTCGCGACACATGCACACACGCCTTAGCAATGCAAGTAAACAATGCAAGTTGACATATAAGAATTAAAGTGACCACGAACTCGCTTCCATGAACTCAAAGTCTGAACGAGCGGGTAAAAGTAAAACATCTTTATTTCGTGCTACAGTCAATTGCTAAATTAAGCACAAATGATTCTGGGTTAAAAACTTAAAAGTAAAAAATAAAAAAGTACGTAAAATTAAGTAAAATTAATGGCAAAAAAACGTCGCATGTGTTCAACTCACCGAAGCCACGGCCTATTGTTGAAGTTATTATCAACCAGGTCAGCAGATAACCTGCTGCTGAATCAAAACAAGCAGTCATCGTCATCATTGCTGCTAGCAGTTCGCCCTCGCACTGGTCGTTGTCGTGTAGCATCAACTGACAAGGTTTGCTTACAGCCGCACTCAGAGGCAACAGTTACACTGCTCGACGCTGCAGCAGGCTGCCGTGCTGCGACGAGACATAACTTCTGTGTGACGTCAGAACCGACTGCAGCTACGACTGTCGCGCCGCAATACCAACCACCCTATAGTAAACTTTAGCCTGTAATAATAATACACACATCAGATGTCAGTTTTTACGCGCGACAGCAGGTACTGCTATAACGCGTCTTAGTCATCGCAATTTTGTCTGTCCGTCCGTCACAAGGGTGGATCAGTCAAAAATGGTGCAAGCTAGGATCACCAAATTTTAACCATCGGCTGCCTGGAAGACTCTAGTTTCAGGAACCGTAAAGCTTTTCCATAAATTCAGAGAGGGTCATTCCGAACGAGACCGCTAAATGAGAAAAGGTAGGGAAAATTTGCGATTTTTAGCCAATAAATCGCCGTATCTCGAAAACGGTGCGAGATAGGGCCTAGGTTACTATTAATCACTAATATGAAGTCGTACACTGGCTGTCGATTGGCAC
>Ga0209671_1005168_pt1 | contig 13150 bp, 6 predicted proteins | sample WorMetHERISLAND2_2_FD_187401 | JGI IMG/M metagenome (GOLD analysis project Ga0209671, IMG submission 187401) | Marine gutless worms symbiont microbial communities from Max Planck institute for Marine Microbiology, Germany - Olavius geniculatus... | ecosystem: Host-associated > Annelida >... | reverse complement strand
ACCCTGCAGGAGTTAAGCCACGCTGCCCTGGATAGGCAGCGGTGGGCAGCGATAGTAACAATGGCGTCAGACACCAACGGGCATTGAGCCCACGGTTGTCGATGATGATGATGATGATGTATTAGGATAGGCCTACGTCGACTGACACAGAATATTCTATTCCGAACATTAAAATAGTGTATGTAGTACAATAAAGAAATTTTTTGCTTTGGGCATCTGTTCTGCACTAGATCTAAAAATATATTACCAGAAGAGTGGCTATTATGACTGTGAGTATGTGTCTGTTTCAGGAAGCGAAACATTTACCTCGGATATCTTCCCCCGGTCTTATATATCCCATAGAGGCATAGACATTTCCCCAGACTCATCTCCCTCCGCGACGAAGTAGCCCACGCATACTGAGCGCAATTTCGTACACTTTTGTTTTCGCACTTTTCGTACTTCGTTGTCTCAAAAAACACCCGAACATTTTCGATTGTAACTAGAAGAAGGATTCTCTGATCTTAATAATTTTTGGTACGAATATTTTTGAAACAATTTGCCATTAAATAAATGTTTAATTTTCCATCTCACCGAAAGTCTATTTGTGCACTACCTGGGGAAAAAACCGACGAAATATTGCATTTTACCCAATGCAGTATTATTGCTTAATCTAAATCACGCACCAAAACATATTTAGTTAACTTTCTTGACAGTTTGGCTAAAATTGCATCTAATTGTTTCATTTTTCAACTGTCTACAGCAAAATTGCTTGAAATACGAGTGCACTGTGCGAACATAGGCAAGGAGACGCTTTCCACATTCATTGACGGCAGTATCGATAATGTTCTGTTTCAGACTAATACAAACTTCATCAGTCACTTCCTAAATTCATAAACATTTCCAAACGTCATCTGGTAGACACACTGCTTTATGACAGTCAAACATTGTAATCGACTGGCTGCTGGGGCCAAAGATCTGGATTGATAAAATTTATTGAAGTTTTTTTTCTCACTCATTTCAACATATGATTTGCTTGGTCGGTTTTCCCCAGGTAGTGCAAGAGCATAAGTTAGGTGAGGTGGGAACAATTATTCGAAGGCGAGTGGTATCGAAAATATTTATACCAAAGAAAAATTATTAAAATCTAATGATGTTTCTTCATGTTATGATCGACGATGTCAGGAATGTTTTTTTACGTTTTTGCGTATTTTAACGCATATTTCGCTTGGTCTGCATTACCTTGGTAGTGCAGAAGCAAACAGTGGATGAGGTGGGAAACTGAACGTTGGAAAGTTGTGTCAGAAATAATCACACCAGAAACTATTAGAATCTGATAACTTTTTTGAAGTTACAATTGAAAATGTCGGAGATATTTTTTGAGACACAGTGTAGTATGATCATTCATAAACACACTTGCCATGCACAGTGCAGGGAAGGGAAAAAGAAAAAAGTAAAAAAACGGAAAAACAGGTAGAAAAGAAGCAGATAGTGAAGGGAAAAGAGAACAAAAGATAGTAAAAGAGAGTGGAAAGAAAAACGGAAGACGGGAGGCAAAGGCTTAAGCCCGATTTTGATTCTACTAGAATTGGGGAATAGAAGTCCCTGGACCTCTTTCCCTGGACATTTTCCCCAGATATGCGCCCTCCGAACTTATCCCCTGGACATTTTCCCGACTCATCTCCCTCCGCAACCCGAGACATAAGTCCGGAGAAGTACGCGTTCCTTGCGGAATGTCGTATGCTTCTCTTGTTTCCGTATTTTTCGTACCTCGTTGAAGACTAAAGCGGCGGCGTACAAGTACGCGATCAGCGTGGAAACGCGTCGATCCATGAGCGAAGCATCCGGCAGCTGTGGTGGTAGTGGAAAATGTTATAAGTTTATTACAGTGTAAACCAGGTAGCCTAAACCACGAACGGACGTCGACCGGCCGACAGGTACTGTATATGCCGCCACCGGCCCAGGTGATGCTATGTGTCAGATGTCAGTAAACCGGCGGCAAGGTGCGGCCGGTGTAGCCTGAACGACCACCATATACCTTCTGGTGTATTTTCGTCCTGCCAGGGTCGTGTCGGACAGCCACTGTACCCTCTGTTGCTGCGGCAGCTGCGGCTGCGGCAGCAAAACGTTCTGTCATCATCTATCCCGCCCACGTGCCCTCGGCCACCTTGTCATTTCGCCCAGCCTGTGCTCGTTACATTCCCGTCGTCACTGCTAACTTTACGAGAGGCAACGGTCACGCGTCATAGAGTATATTCGCGACAGAATAGAACTCAACGATGACAAGTCGACTTCGCACTGCAGCACGCTTAGGTTACGTCGCCATCGCTCCACTTCGCAGTTTAAACTTCGAGTACTCAGTAAAACGCAGAAGCCGCACGAAACCAGAAGAACTGACGGTGCAATGGTAGGCTATAGTTTCCACGTCGACGAACTATTATTACGAAGTAACGAATTCGTACGTTTTTCGTTCGGTATTGAGGAGCTTTCCCTGGCTTAACCGAACCGTTGCAGCACCGCCAAATAAATACTGACGACTGTATTAAATTTTCTCTGCGTCGAATTATTGCACACACAAATACAGGAATTTCACGCGAAAACTGCTATCCGACGACGACAACAACAACGACGACGACGATATTCCTTCAAACGCTCGCCGCGACCGTTAGGACTTACTACCCCGCGCTGGCGAAGTTCTTCTCTCACTGCCGCTGAAGCTTCTAGGAATGCCGTCCGCCCTATGAGCCTCCAACCGACCGCCGGCGCCTGAGCCGCCGCACTGCAGGGCATAGGCGGCGAGAACTGTCGAAAACAGGTAAGCTTATAATAAACCGGTCATATAACAGATAACAGGTCGCGGCCACTTGCTGTCAGTCAGGGCAGGAAGATGCCGGGCGCTGAGGCTGCTGTGATGCTGCTGCAGCAGCTGCTGACATCGTTCGATGTTTACGTGTAGAAAAACTGCCTCGCTACTGACCTCTCGTCTAAGGCCGTTGCTAAACGCGGTGATTATTTGACCGGCAGCCGGTAAAATAGCTTATGGGCTATCTGACCGGTCAAAACGAAAAATTGCAGTCGCCACCCAGGAAATGACATTAAATACAGTATACGCGCTAATGACTAGAATTAGCGTGAATATTATGGTGTAGCGTTTAAGGCTTAGAATTAGTGTCAGTGGCGGATTCAAGGGGAAAGGGGAGCGGGGAGGGGCGGCCGCCCCACCCCGTATTGACCAGATGCATTTTAAAACAGGCGAAAATTTTGCACAAAACTGCACTATTTTTGCACGAAAATTTCATAAATTTTCTGGGGCACAGATTCCACCCCTTGCCCTTCCGCCCCTTATTCCAAATTTCTGGATCCGCCACTGATTAGGGCTAAAGTTAGGGTTAGGGTTTGTGTTTGGGTTAGGGTTACGGTTTTTTAAAGATTCATGTGACAATAATGAACAGCAAAAATTAGCGTATGTCAATGGTGGTAAATTCGAGATTCTTGCAGGCAAGCAAAAAACTTGCCGACTGGACCGTTGCAGTCAGACTGCTTGCTAGGCATGACGTGGTAGTTGGCTGATTGGCGGATCCGTGATACCGTACTTGCTACGGTTGAGGTCGTCAGTTGTTCGGTTGTCGCCGTCCCTGCGGCGGTACGACTAGCGCCGTCGCAAGGACACGGTCTTAGCCGGTACCTACGAGCACCATTCGGTGTTTGTACGTACTGGTTAACGCTGTTCAAGGCGGTGACCGGTCAAGTATCCGGCCCTCATGGAGCCGGATATTGGACCGGTCGACGGGTGGCACGTTTAACCGGCGTTTAACCGGTGACAAAATTTGACCGGTCATGTAGCCTATAAGATATTTGACCGGCTGCCGTGGTTAAAACGCATTTTAGCGTGTCAAGCAACTGGGCCGTGCAGAAGCATGTAAAGTACAACATTTATGCAATATTTACGTGTCCCGTGATCACTGCATAAAGTTTACTTTTTTCGTTCTTGGCAGGCTAGGCTATATCTTCTCGTAGACCGGCTGCGGTTTACAACAGCGTACGCAGCGACCTGCTTAGGCATCTGCGGATCGACTTTTACTGGTTGTGAGATGTTCATCGAATTTCAATAATTGCGTGCTTTTGTTAAATAAGTGGCATTGAACGTTTTCTGGCAGTCTTGTAAACATCTTACGCCGCCACCGGCATTCACATGGCGTTTGTACTCCAACCGGTTACCAAACAAGTATCCAAAATTTTTCTATAGGACCTAAAGCTGTAGCCTATAGATTTATTGCAGCACAAATTTAAATAATTATACTATACACATTCACTTACATCGAAAGTCGTGGGCTTGTCACAGGGAGAAACGGTGAAGTTGCCGACTTACCACAAACATCTCAACTTATCGAGATGGTTTCAAAGCCCGAAACTTCCGCGTGACATCCTCGTTTTATGGTCCGTGTCCGCAACTTCCCGGTAACAAGCTTCGATGAAAAGTCGGAGTAATGGAATTTGAGCTACACTGACCAACATTCATTCAACATACATTGAACTTAGCTTTTCTTCTTGTTGACAAGTGAGCTATGAACATTGCAACGTGTTCCAAAGTCATTCGGCACTGTGCGGCATGGCTGCTGTAGGAGTGTTATTTCGCGGTCGATGCTATCTGATAACGACTTTTCGAAGTTTTCATAAGCTATCTATTCTGGCCATTCCACTATAATGTAAAAGTTTAGCAAATTGTCAATTTTAACTGGGAGTTCAGATTCTCAAATCGCTCGTTCTCGTGTTGGATTTGCGTCTTTTTCGTCATGCCCTGTCTAACGCAGTGTCTCAGTCAACTGGCATCTCGTTTGTTTCCACCAATGTACGGATGTGAATCCTGGACAATTAAAGCAACAAACAGCAAAAGATTCAAAGCATTCAAGATGGACATGTATCGAAAAATGATGCGAATCAGCTGGACGGAGCATATAACCAACAACTCCATACTGGAAGAGTTGCAACCGACGCGTCGATTCCTGGCAGAGGTCAAGAGAAGGAAGTTGCAATACTTTGGTCATGCAGTAAGAGCGGACAGTTTATGTAGGCTACGCATGTGCTGCATGGCACCATCGCCGGGAATAGACGTCGAGGAAGACCCAGAAGACGCTGGACAGATGATATCAAGCAGTGAACTGGTGCATCATTAGCAGAGTGTGTTCAGTGTGCACGTGATCGAAACAGATGGAGTGCCTTGGTGTCCGTGTCGGCGACATTCGATCCTCAAACACGAGGAAGGACCAAAGCAAGGCAAGGCACGAATGTGACAGACAAACAGAAAGACAGATGGAGAGACCACGGCAACATCATCATCATCGTCATCATCACCAGGGGCTTGTAGTGTGTACTGAGAAGACAGCTATGCACCAGAAGTCAGAACAGCCAAATCAACAAGTCAGGCTTCTGATAAAAACGGCGTTGAAAAGGTGTCGCAGTAGCTATCGCGTAATAGTTTACTGCAACAAGGCGATCGTACCTTGGACGTCGGAGTATAGGCCTGCAGTGGCACAGTGAATATCAGATGCAACGGTTGCGGCGTGTTTTCTGCTAAAGGCCATTAGGCCTATTATACCGACATTACGACAAGGCATGCAGACTAGGTTCACAATGAACGGATTCACGTTTTGCTTCCTGATGATCATCAGGCTGACGATGTCTTTACGGCTCACCAACGGTATGCACTAATAGTTGCTGGTTATTGTTTTGCAATTTTCGTTGGACTACTTTTCTGCAAACTCATAGAAAGCGCGTCTGTCGTGTAAAACTCCGACAATGGCGTCACAGTGGCGTTTCCATTAGGCCCTAACTCACCAACTATTTTTTTGCCCAACACAGGAGGGGCTGTAGATGACCAACTGCTATTCCGAATTTTGTTTTCTCGATCCGTTTCAGAGATATTCGCGGTCAAATTCGGAAGTTGTTTATATCGCGCCAATTTCTCCAATTTTTTGGGCATGCTTGCTTCCAAAAATTTGAACCAACGTTGTCAGGCCTTCTTACACTAGTTCATTGAACACATTTTGTTTTTCAACGGTAAACTGTGCCGTTTCAATGACAGTTGCAGGGAACATCCAACAGCAGTACATAGGCTGCTATAGAGACTATACAAACAGAGTTCGAGTACTGTCGGGATCGAGCACTACCAGTGACTCAATGACAGTCGAGATGTGTCACCAGTTTTGTCAGCAGACAAACTTCACGTACTTTGGAGTTGAGGTAAATCGTTGCTTCACGGCAACTGTAAAATAATATGGCTTCAGCTAGTAACACAACTGTAACCAAAGCTGAATTTTGGATGACCTAACATGTTAGGTGTGCTTGCTTGTTGCTTGCTTGTGGTAGTCCGTCGATGTCGACGATGACGTGCACTGCAGTGGTATTGTCATTGCGGTCTTTGATGGACGCGTAGATGACTGCGGAGACCGAAATCTGAAGCGTAGACTCTACCACATTGAGGACAAGCAGATCCTCCTTCCCGTCGTCTCACATCAACCAAATTTTGCACATAGGGTCGTTCTCGGATATATTTCTTATTTACGAGTTTCAAAAAGGCCGGCTGAAAATGTGAGAGCTGAGGGAGTCGTAATTTTGGCTTTACCATTGAATTGGCACATCGCTTAAATAGCTTATAGACTTATACGAGTAAGAGCTTTTTACTACAGCACTAGCCGTTACATAGCGTATTTCGGTATGTGGTCGCTTGGCAATGTTTGGCACTTGAAATTCAACCAACGCGACTGATAATACGCTCTAATTATGACGCCATTATCGCTGCGTATGGTGTGTAGTACGGCAACGAGTGCTTCTGTGGTAACAGTTACGACACACAAGGTAGATCAGACTACTGTACTACACCATGCAGAGGCAACAGTGCACAGATTTGTGGCGGTACATTCGCAGTCAGCGTCTACACAGGTTTCGTAAGCCGCCGGGCACGATAGTTGCCGGCGGGCTTATATTTTACTACTGTTTTTACGCGCGAAAGCAGCTGTCTTAGCCGTCGCAATTTTGTCTGTCCGTCACACGGGTGGATCAGTCAAAAACGGTGCAAGCTAAAATTACCGTCGGCTGCAAGAAAGACTCTAGTTTCAGGAACCGTAAAACTTTTTCATAAATTCGAAGAGGGTCATTCTGAACAAAGGCGCTAAGTGAGAGGGGGTGGGAAAAATTTGCGATTTTTAGCCAATAAGTCGCTGTATCTTAATAACAGTGCGAGATAGGGCCTAAGTCACTAATAGGAAGGCGCACACTGGGTTTCGATTGCCACTGAATTCAATGACCTTGAATGACCTTGAATGTTAAAATAGGGGTTTTATGGATTTTTTGGGCGATTTCGGGCTGCGAGACACATTTCAAGAGCGGATTGCGCGATTTGCGCCGAAACCAATATTGAGACAGACATAGAAAAACTGCAAATGAAATTTTTAACATTGAACGTAGATTTCAACGGTTTAAGTCTCGATTTTCTAGGTTCAAGGAAACCTGCGCACGTGGGCATCAAAGAGCGGTACCCCGGTTAAAGTCGTTATTTTATTGTTGTTGGCCAGTCTTTTGTGAAAACAGTTGCATATGGGTATAGACATGCTACCTATCACAACAAGCACTAGTGACGAGCTTTTTAGTTGTATCAACATCGATGACTTTGAAAGACTTTAATCTTCTTTAATAAGCGTTTTTTATTAATGTTTGCGATCTTTGGCTGCAGCGCATACTCCAAGAATGAATTGCGACGAAATGGCTGGAGATAGACTGAAAGTTTGCGAACAGAAACTGCTATAGGCTTTCGCGCGTCTCGTGAGCATTAGCTCAAATTTCTTGTTTTTCAAGGCGACATTTCCGAACTCCTTCGGCTGACCGGCGTAAAATTTTGCCACATTATCCAAGTTTGTGTAATAATTAGGCCGAAAAATTAAGGGTTCTCCTCAAAACTTGCAAAATTTGGGGCCATTTCGGCCAACTTCAGATTTCGATCGCAAATACCTTCATAACGGGTAGAGATATTTGAAATCTGACAGCGTTACGATATATGACAATCCCTCCCGCGTTCAGCGAAAACGTCATGAACTTTAGTCCACTAACTACAAAGTAGGACATGACATGTGAGTTTGGACCTACCCAAAACTACTTTTTCAGAAAACCATATGTCGGCCACTAGGGGGTGCTGTGCCCTCAAATTTTTACACGCGCTAAAGAATGACCTAGTCTTGCTAACGCACGCCTCAGCGGGGACGGAGGTCCTTCAACATTTTTTTACAATGAACGTCCAAAAATAGCTTAAAATTCAGCGTACTAGAAGCAGTGACTTTGGGGCCGGAGGAGGTGAATATTCACGAAACTATTGTACATGACGTGCCCCGAGGTAAGTCTTATAGTGTGAGAACAGCGTTTGGGGGGGCGCCACAAAATTTTTTCTTAGCTGTTTGCTGTCAGCGCACTTAGATTCATGCCAATATACTGAACTGACACTTCGTCAGTAAATAAATCTGTGAGCTATTATGGGCATGGTGCGGTTTACATGAACAGTGCTAAGCTAAGATTAAGAAGAGAGCTTAGGAAACCTACAGAAACATTATTCGACGCGCCGTCGTGATTATGTAACTGGCTTCACTACCATCCTGCATCACCGCCGGCCGCCAACACCAGCTTCACTGATGCTAATTATCTCGCCGTGATCACCTCTCCTGGCGTGATCTCGGCGAGCAATAACCGTGTGGCCAGATGAGTCGAAGGATTTACACCGTGTCTAGAAAAACCATACCAGTGTCATTTTTTGAATAGAGTCTAACTCCGTGAAATAATTTCCGATTTAGTGATTTTTGGCGCTCAACATGGTGAAAAAATTTGATGAATGTTTGTAGTTATGCTCACCTCGCCTTAATATTTTTGCTATGCTACCTTGTGAAATGCAGAAGTCATAATTTGGTCGTTTGCAACAAATAATTTAAACTGGGTACTGTGGGCAGTGCGTGCGTCGGTTCAGAAGACGGGTGTGAGAGACTGCACTCTGACGAAAGCCGGGTTTGACTACATCGGCAACAAAGCCGTAACAAAGAGCGGAAAAACTTGCCAGGCTTGGACGGCACAGCATCCACACGAGCATGGGTTCTACCAAGATCACATGTTTTCTGATGGAAGCGCGGAATTTGCCCGCAATTACTGTCGCAACCCGGAAAATGGGTTTGTTGGACTCTGGTGCTACACAACGGATCCCAACAAGCGCTGGGAAGAATGCGACGTGCCTACCTGTGGTATGTCTACTTGCTGAGGGTGTCTGTTTTTTCGCCCTTATGCCGTTTCGCCCCCTGGCTTTTTCGCCCTCTGGCTGATTCGCCCCCTTGACTTGGACGATTTGCCCCGTTGAATACCGACAAATCAATGTCGAGTAGTAGGCCTACAAGGGCGATAAACTGCAATATGTATATTACGCATACGCTATAATACGTACCTAATTTAATGTTTAGACAGTTTGTAGCATGATGATGAGAATAAATGATAGCGTGACTGTTTAGTGGCTTGTTGAATTAAATAGACATCATTATACATATATCATTATACAGAGACCCATCAAAGACTTTATTTGTTTTTTTATGTCGATCACAGCCCTTCGTCAACACGCACTAGCGGTCATTAGGCCTAGACCCTAGTATATCTGTAAGAATTCATTTCAAAGAAAAGCCGACTCGACACATAGGCCTATGCAGCGGCGAATTGTCCAAGATGCGGGGCCAAATCAGCCGGGGGGGGGGTGAAACGGCAAAGAGGCGAAAAAGCTATAATTCTTGCTGAGTCTCTTTTTGTTGGTTTTATTTTATATCCCACACTGCAAATATAATGATATTATTATTCATGTGTGCTTTTATAGTTTACTGCATAGCATAATTGTTTGTCTGTCGGATTTTAATGCTCGTCATTCTTTCTCGTTTATTTCCCTATTCAGTTCTGATTATAGTTTTTTCATAGTTATTCAGTTTTCAGAGCATTAGAGTTTTTTTTACAAAAATGCGTTATATACACAGAATCTCAGTAAACTAAGCAAAATTGTTTTTCTCAGAATTTCGTTAAATTTCCACCATTATGAGAATTTTAGGCACAAAGATGACCAAGGCGATAAAATTAAATTTAGCTGTTGCTAGGATAGCCAACCGTACTGCCTGGCAACCTGCATTTGGGGGGGAGGTCGGGACATTTATTTTGGAAGAACATTGTGTATGTAGGAAGTTAGCTTGATAGGCCATTAGTAAGCTTTTATACGCTGTGCAATTTTTATAACAATGATATTTCGCGCGGTAGCAGCAGCAATGCTGTCGCGCGTCACGTGAGCAATGCTCAGATAAGTTGTAAATCGCACGGGTTGTACGGCGTACCACTACCAGCCGCGTTGGACGTGTACGTTTTCTGCAGCGTGCAAGTCGGACATTAAGGGTCTCAGCTACCGCGGTCTGGTACGTTCGACGGTGAGCGGCAAGATGTGTCAGCATTGGACGTCGCAGACTCCTCACTCACACGACTATTACCTGGATTCTCAGTTCCCCGATGGCAGCGCCGAGCTGGCCGACAACTTCTGTCGCAATCCAGACCAGCACTTTGAAGGCGTCTGGTGCTACACGATGGATCAGAACACCAGATGGGAACTGTGTGACGTGCCGCTCTGTGGGCCCAGTGCGTACGCTTCCTGTAATATTGTAATATAATGTTGAAGCTTTTAGTCGATTGATTTGTGTTTAGGCTGTAGCTTTTATTTCTATTTGTCTATCTCTGTCTCTTTTTTACTCTGTATATTGTGATATTGTGTATCTGTCTGTTTTGTCTGCCGTTAAGGCGAATAAACGTGTTCATTATTAGTCCCCCCGAAACGGTAGTTCCCGGCGGACTTATGCTTTACCGCAGATGTTTTTTAGCCGACCGTACTTAAGTGACGGTCGAGCTGTTGTCGTAAGTTGACTTTCGTCTGTCTGGCTGTAACGGAAGTACTGTGGCTAACGGATAGGGCGCAGCTGGGGGAAAACTTTTTACACGAATAGGCATGGGTGTTAAGCTCGAGCATGCAAAATTTCAGCTATCTAGGCTACTCCAGGGGGAACATTTTGAAATTTGGGGTTGAATCATCACTTGAATGGACGGGGGGGGGTAAAAAAAATGTGCGTTTTCCTACGGAAAACTGGCCGTAGCTCGAAAACGGTGAGAAATACGAACAAAGTTACTATTAATCACTAATAGGAAATGGCATACGCCGTGTCAGATTAAATGGAAATCATTGACTATGGATAACTTTAAAAGCCGTTACGCGCTATTGTAGCTAAACGGTGCGAGATAGGGCCTAGGCTGCTATTGATCACTAATAGAAAGTCGCATATTGGCTTCCAAATGACATGAAAATCATTCACATTGAATGACCTTGAAGGTCAGTACTGTAACATGAACTGTGTAGGCTGTAGCGTGTCTTCTCGAACAAAGCGTTTTTATTGTGAGAAATATTTGCAAAACCTGCGTCCGATATTCTCTTTGTTTATTTACCCTGTAGCTATTTGTATCGCCTGGCAAAATGACCACGTGCAATGTCTGTTATACTAGCGTTCATTGTAGTTTTCGAGACAGCGTTTCGTTAACACAGCGTGCATGGAACTGTGTCACCTCTGACAAATCGCTTTCTCTCCGTGACTGAAGTCGGTCGCTGAGCTTCGGACGGACAGTGTAAGCGGTACGGTCGGCTTTTTTAGCGATAGCTGGGCTTCCTGTTTTGCTTCGCTATAATGCAGTTTTGAAAACTTGGGAGCCTTCTCCCCCCAAAATCTGAGAGCTTAAACATGCAAAATTTGGCGCGATTTCGGACGACTATAAAGTTTGATCGCGAATATCTCTGGAATGGATGAAGATATATCCAAAATTGGACAAGTGTTTGGTAGACTGCGATTTTCGTCGCGTTGGCGGAAAAAGTTTGGTGAACTTTGCTGCACCAACAACATGAATCTAAAGGTCAAATCATACCCACCTAAATCGATTTTTTTCGGGAAAACCATATTTCGGCCACAAGAAATGCTGCGCCCTGAAATTTTTTACACTCGCTAGAGAATAATTAAGTCTTGCTGGCGCACACTCCACCTGGGAAAAGTTTTTTAAAACAATTTTTGCAATGAGGTATAAAAATTGGCTTTAAATTTAACGAATGCGCGCCTATAATTTTGGCGGCAGGAAGAGTAATCTTACGAACGTTTTCCACGTGACGTGCTGATGGCATAATAATTTGGTACAAATTTTTTTTCGCGCCCCCAAGAATGTGGGAGGGCGAAAACGTATAAAATTTGGCGTTATTTTCTTTCTTAACAACCGCGAATATCTTTTTAACAAAACAGAATATCAAAAATTGTTAGGCCCCCTAATAGCAAGTGATCAATCACAGCACGTCCTCTAACTGTTGCGGACGATGTGCTTATGGGTAGTTGATAAAAGCAGTGATTACGATTCTGCATATCTTGAAATTGCTGACAAAATGTTATGTTTAAACAGGGCACTAATGAGTAACAGTTCGATTGTGTATGTAAAACTAGGACATGAGATCCGGGAAGTGAGAAATGAAAAAAGCGTGCAGAAATACCTGATGGACGACTACCGAGCGTCCGTGCGTCCAGTGAAGAACGATTCTGATACTGTCCATGTCAAAGTCGGCTTGTACCTCAACATACTCGAAGATCTGGTACGAAGCGCAGTCGCAGTTTTGCTACACACTTTGTGCCTTTTATGTTACTCGTTACTGCTCATTCCATGATTATTCGATTAGTGCAATTTTAGAATTGACGGCAATAAAGGGAGGTGGTGACACAATACATATTTATTTAGACTTAAAGTGGCTTTCCGTATGTGCTTGCTTGAAAAGTTGATCGTGATGACGAACATAGTTCGAGAAAACGTGTGAAGCCGTTCAAAAAAAACGTAAAAAGTCACGTTTTTTTTTAATTTTCAAAAAAACGTAAAAAACGTTAAAAAACGTAAAAAAAACTTGCCTATATATAAAATAGCGGAAAGTCTTTTAAAAAGTCAGGTTGCAAAAGGCATTACATGTAGGCCTATTATGCAGCGACTATCGACTGTCAGTACTACTACATAAAGTTAGCACTTCTATATACTAAGCAGACAAACAGTCTGTTATAGT
>Ga0209671_1005166_pt1 | contig 13154 bp, 4 predicted proteins | sample WorMetHERISLAND2_2_FD_187401 | JGI IMG/M metagenome (GOLD analysis project Ga0209671, IMG submission 187401) | Marine gutless worms symbiont microbial communities from Max Planck institute for Marine Microbiology, Germany - Olavius geniculatus... | ecosystem: Host-associated > Annelida >... | reverse complement strand
CCCCTAGATCGCGATCTGTGTGAACCGGATCGTCACTGAAATATGGGTAGTTCGTCATTTTAAATTTTATCAAAACTTGTTCATAATTCTTAGAGCAATGCAGCTGACAAACAACCAACCAAATAAACATAAGCTTAACCTTCTAATCGGAAAAAACATAGCATCTTTCTCGGCGAAAATAATATACACTGTGTCCCCAAAACGTCCAACTTTGTGATTGCTCATATCTTGGCCAAATATAAGTCGAATTTCAAAAGTTCTTCACTGGTGCATTTAGTAAACAATGAGTAACAAAGTGACTATTAAATATCCCGCCACACATTAATTAACACACATTAATTAACAAGTATATAAGTGTCGCTACACTACCTCGTGAAATATAAATGCATGAAAAACTAACAATAATAGACAGCAAGCGTGTTGGTGAGGAAAATATACTTTTGACCAAAAATGCAGTGAATGATCTGTACGATACCACAGTTTGTTAGATATGTTTATTTAAATATCTGGCGTATTAAACGATATGTTTGTTTCTGGTCTTTATAGTTTAGCAAGTATATCATTTCATACAAAGTGGTCGCGCTTTTTCACTACGTGTATGCTTCATTCAGTCTCATGCTAACAACTACGTTATTGCGAATTTTCCACAGTATGTGCCGGTGAAAAAAATTTGAAAATCGGTTAATATTCGGCGAAGATATAAAAAATGACAAAATGGAACGTTTTTTGGGACACAGTGTAGTTTTGTTTTCTGCTTCAAAGGCCAAGACGAAGCTATTTTTTCTTGTGTTTCTGTTTTGATGCTATGGGATTTTTTTTCATAAATAAAGCTAATTATAACATTTGCTTATTTAATATTCTACTTTCGTACAATAACATTTTGTATTTTATAATCACAAAAAGCGGTTTTGCTTTGACTATAACTCAGGATTGTAACTAACGATCGTATACATTTTTACGTGAGACCTATTTTATATTTTTCTACCCAATATTTCGGAACTGACTTTTTATTGGGTCACTCTGTATATGAAGTTACCATGAGCACGACGACGATGAGCAATAAAAACGGGATGACAATGTTAACGACGTAGAAGAGTGGTTTGCGTCGCAGATGAGCGGTAAACTTCAACTGAGTATAGAACACTTCGTAGTCCTTGTTGTAGGCCGAATGTCGCTCCACAGTAGTACCAGCCACGTCCCATATATCTGCATCGCATAAAAGCAGTAAATACAATAAGTAAATAAGTAAAACAAAACTATCATTTAATCAATCGACGAATTGATCGATCGGTCAATTAATCAATCATTTGTGTAAGAGACATTGGTTTAAATAAAAGAAAAAACGTACTAGAAAATAATGTAAAACTCATCAATGGTCATCCAGTGTCAAAATCTCTATGAACACACATAAAGAATACAGTAGGTCCCTACCATAGACACACTTTAAAACTTAGCACTGTTCATACTAATAGATTACAATACTAAATCGTTGATGACATTTAAAAATGTGTGCTAATTAGTGCCAGTGGTTCGCATTACGGGTCTTGTCCGTCCGTTTTTGTCTGCCCGGTTGTCTGCCGCTTACGAGGTCCTATAATTCAAAAAAGTTATAAAAATCAAAATTAGCATAAACGGTTTGCAAAAAACAAAAAACTTAATATATAAAAAAGTTTAGTTCAAAATATCGAAGATCAAGAATACCGAACATCAAAATGTCACAAAATGACGCACGCATATCTCGCGCAAACAGGGCTTGCGAGGTGCCAGAAGGTGACAATGTAAAACAAACTTTCATCTGTAATTCGAAATAAGTGAATGGCGTATGTGCATAGTTAGGCGGACTGTAGCATTATATGCTTTTTGCAAAATTATTCACCGTTATCGTCGTAATCTTCCAAGTGTACTTCGTCGGAAGCGTTGCAAAGGTCGACGAACGCGTCACTGTACGCCCAGCTCTGTACAATGATGCTACACGACTGTGAGTCGAATGGAAACAGCGTTCCGTCCAGATGACACGAGGTCTCCATCACTCCACCGAACCACCATCTCACCCGGCCAGTGTGACGAAAATAGTGCGATGAACTCATTATTACTAAACCATCACGTTACTCGGCCAGTGTGATGCACGTGCGCGCGGAACAGATCAAAGTAGTTTTCCGGGTAGAACTTGTCGGCACTCAAAATCAATTAAAATCAAACCAAACATCTATTTAACAACAGATACGAGATATAAAACAACGCACCCTCCATAATTCTCGTTAAACAACGCACAGCGACACATATGACAAAGTTATACAGCCAGAGATATCGGACGCTGCAGTAGGCTACAAACGATTGCTATTTACTATCGTAAGTTGTCTGTCCGTTTGTCCGTCCGAGTATCTTTATGTCGTCATAATATTTGTAACGTTGACGTATAGTGGTCAGACAGAATAATTACTTGAAAATAATCAAATAATTAGCTTAGCGTTTTTTTTGCTCCACGGAGCCCCCGTAATCGGCGAAAAAGTCAAAGTCCAAAAATTTTTAAAAAATAATAAAAACGATAAAAACTTACGGAAAAAAGTGAGAGCTAAAAACGATAATAATGGCAGAAATTATAGCAACCGTCTAGAAATTTACGTAACCTTAAAGTCGACACACCTGTTGAGAATGCCGACGTCCGGCAGCCAAATGAGCGTGGGAGATAACACCAGCTCATCAACGCCGTCATATATTAGACGAAAGAGTGAACTCAGCCTGGCCATCCTTCCATGGGAGTGCAGGAAGGTGATGAAGCGTACGACAAACGGTTTGCGTGGGCGATAAAGTAGCGTCGGCTCATCAACGTCATCATATCTCTCTGGATTCCACGTCAAGTAATCGTCATGCCATTCCTGCTGTCATCAGTAGTCGAATATGTACACGGCTAATAAGTGCCGAACGATTTAATAGTTAGACATTACGCATATGCTAAATAAATAATTTAGTAATCATTAACTATTTTCCGTCGACAAAAAAGTTAGGTTCATGTTATACTTTTTCCCGTAATTGGGCCCAACCGAAAAACTTCTGCAGGGGTAAATCGTGGCAAAAATAACCGGTTAGATTTTGGTACAAATCTGGATCACGATTTAAGGGTAAATGCTGCTCGTCTTTTTTCTAAAGTTATAATAAAACAAAAAAACAAAATTAGTTCAGTAGAATGATTCAGATATTGTAGCTGCCGAAAGTGGCTTATAGGCTTAAATAGGCACAAATGACGCGCTAAAAATTATTTTCAGTTACATAGGTTAAAGTTTGAAAATAGACTTTTTAAAAGTAGGAATCAAGTGATTTGTCAGTGTTTGTCATGGTGTCGGCGGAGCAATGGGTATAGAAAATTGTGCAACAAATATGACATTTTAGATTGTAGTTTATTGCGTTTTGATGTATTTGCTAAGTTTAAGTATGTGTGTGAAGGTCGATAAATTTGCTTTTATTCTATTTTAAATTTCATTGGCTAGTTTAGTTTATTTTATGTGGATGTATATTTTTATTGACTTGAACATTTATCTGTCAGTCTATTTGTATGTCTGCCTGCCTGTCTATTTGTCTGTCATTTTATTTGTACTACCTGAGTGGTGAATAAACGTATATATAGTTTAACCTGTAACCTGTAACCACCAAAAGTCTGATTAATCATTAACTGCATAACTGTAGACATAGGGTAAACGTTTAAACAATAAAGCTACGAGCTTCAAATCTTATTGTTTAAAAAAAGTTTTCGCAGATCGCGAAACGACATTTGCTACATTCGGTAAATGTAGGCTGTAGAAGGTAGCAAGTCTGAAAGAGGCTAAATGACGACAAACGTAGGTCTATACTGTACGATAATGTTTAAATCGTATAATGAGCCTAACGAATGCAGCTTGTGAGTAGGCCTAATTTACCGTGTTGATCACAGAAGAAGAAAGCATTACTTCTGTGCGTTCACGCTGCACGAAACAAACGTACAGTGCAAAAATGTGTATTCAATGCGCTTAAATCAAATACGAAATACACACAAAATGTTTTGCGTAAGCAGCAACAACAGACTGGACAGACTAGCTCAAAAAGCCAGCTAGATTTCGCCGTAGCCTTATCAACTGTTGACCGATTTGAGAAAAACCTAAAGTTTCATTCACTCTAAGTAATGAATGTGTAAATAATCGATTGCTGAAGATACGTTGAAAGAATTTATTGCCCAGGTCTTCACTTCAGACAATAACTGAATACACTTATAGACCAATTCAGCGGTCGCCGACTATTGGTGGTGTCGTAGTCATGTGTTTCTGAACCGTAGGGTTATACTACTACAGACATAACTGTTAGCGATAGCAGTACGAGTGGAACATACGACGTCGAGAAGTCGATTAAGATGCAGTTCCATTTCTACGACTACATTCTCGTTCGACTGACGTCGAGGCAGTACTTGACTGTTGTAATCTTTGAACAGATCGAAGAACAATCTCTTACCACCGTCCAGACAGTCTGTTTACATGTATAGAAAATAATAATATTTTAGCTTGAAATCACGAACTTCTCGAGCCGTCAAAGTTAACAAGCCCTTACAGTAGCTTACGTTGTAGCGTTTTGTGTACACAATCATTATTGTTATAAACTATATTACTATTGGTAAATCTTTTGTGCTTTGGTCGTGATTTTTGTTTCAGTATTTTTGTTTGTTAGTTTTCAGCAATGTCCGCGTGCCAACCTGAGAACAGGAACAAATTTTAAGTGAAAAAAATTTGATTTTGCCGATTTTGTAACATATCTCGAGTGTTTCTGTTTCAGTTCGTTTTATATGCCTGTTTATTGTGCTCACAACAATTATTTTACTGGAATAATAATTTCGCGGATTAACGTTCAAATCGATCTGCTGACTGTCCGATGTCTGTCTGTATTTTGTTGGCTATTGCTTGCGCGTACGGCTGGTAGGCCTATCGATAATTTGGTTCATCTCACTTATAAAATCTATAGGTCTAAGCCACATAAAAGCCAATTTTCCGTTTGCCGAACAAAACGTTTGGCATACTGAACGGCAGAAATGATCAATGCGATGCTGATTGACTTTGATGCTTAAATGAATTCAACAGCGGGCATATACGAGCGTCCGCTGTATCCAAGCTTACTGTTTACAAATGTATCGATTGTCGTAATGCAACATCAGCAACCGGACATTGTGTTCTGTGTGACAATGATATCCATCATTCTTTCCGTCACGCATTGTTATGAAGTATAGGCCCCACTGAAATACGATTAAATGGTAAACGTGCCTAAATGCACCGTATATCGTAATATCATATATTTACGACAACGATGATACAATTAGTGCTATAAACCTAAGCTTATAAATTACGCCATTAACAGACAGTAAATATGGCAAACAAGGCTTTTCACATTTGCTCTTCTTCTTTAAATTCTAAAAATGTCACTAAAACTAAACGCATGCATAAAGTAAGAAAATTGGAGAGTAATAGGCCTACACGTTTATAAACATAACAGCATTTAAATTAACAGCTAACCATAAGTTTAGAAGCAATTAAAAAAACAAAACACAGTTACTGTGGATGACCAAAATCGGCATAGTCAGAAGGTTAATTCTGTCCATACATCAACCATCAGACCACATAGAAGAACGAACGCGAAAGTTGGTCGAATGCTTCAAGCATGAGTACGTACGGTACAGACGGACGGACGGAGGGACAGACGGACGAGGCGCGTAACGCGGCCTATCCTAGTAAACATAAAATTTCACCGCTCCTAAAATCTTTGTGACATACTAGCGTTATATAAGCTCTAGATTACTATTATTATCATACTTTTAATTACTACACTGATTATTGTTCTCACCACAAAAGGCAGCGAACATTAGAAGACACGCCAACAGGAGCATCTTCAGCGGTCACCAGTTCAACGTAGGCGACTAGTTAATATTCTTCAGTCTTCACCGTCGACGTAATTCGTATACACACTTCACTCGGTAAAGTTTTGTTATGCAAAAGTTGGCTCAACTTTTCTCAAAGTTAACTACCGGCAGTGAAGTGTAATTGTAGAACTGATGTTGCGTAAGAAGAGTACGCCTATAGGCCACTTATTGTAACTTGAATCGTGCTCAATTTCTTTATAATCTGAAACGTTTCTATCAAGTAGATCTTTGCCACAAATCAAACGTTTATTGGTACAATATCACTACAATCGTTTTCCCCGAATACTCGCTGTACTTGCTTATCAACTCAGAATTTTCTTGTTTTATCTTCGCGACTAGACAATTAGTAGGCTCTTTACTGCACGCTTTCGGTGAGCTGACCTACAATATTACGTACGCACAATAATAGGCCTACATCAGAACAACTGCAGTGGCGACGTGACTATAGGCCTACGCGTAAGCTAAATACCAGTACTGCTGCACATAATCGGTCGGCATTAATCGATCGCGAAGCCTAGAGAGCGGGGCATATGACCCAACCAGGTTGTGTCTCCAGTTAATAGACACTCCCATATAAAATGCATCCCATATTAGCAACCCAAGGCCCACCCGCAGTAAAGTATTCAGTATTGATTTGCAACAGGATTTAACCGTTCACTTTCTGATGGTGGTATGTCTGCGTGCTGCACCGAGGGTTCAACTTTTAACTGTTCGCTAGCGCGCAGCACGGATGGCCGCACAATTGTTAAGTAGGCCACGCCCCCAACGCGCAGATTTTTACTTCGATCTTTTTCTTTATATTTTCACCTCTTACTTCCCATCTCTCATTCTTTTTTATATGGTCTGAGAGGCAGAGCACAGTTGCTGGCGGTTATTTGACGGTGGAAGCAAAAACCTGATTTCCGTTAATAGCATTCATTATAACACATTGTGTCGTTCTAATAGGCTATCCGCACAATTCGTATTAGTTTTATTCCTGCTTCATTTCTAGGCTTAATCTATTTCATGACGACAGAAAAAAAACACCAAACAGAAACCTTTATAATTACACTACCTAATGCTATAGAACAATCAGTAACTGAATATCCTTTTCTTACGGTAATTACGAGTAATGGTGTCACCGTCATGATTTCATCTGGAATCACGGACATGGTTAGTGTCCCAGTTCATTGTTGTTAGTACGCCTCATATATGCAGCTCCGTTGACATTGTACCGTACACCTATATGCCTATGCCTACATGTTTATATTAGGCTATCATAGTTACTATTACTTTCAAAACGATGCTTAATATACTATAGGCATACAAATAAATTACTGGCAAGCCCACTAATAGCCTATGTCTATCTCTTATTACGACGACAGAAGTCGATATTGTCATCATCGACATCGTCACTGTCAGTGTCGAACGACGACGAACAGTAATGGTCATCAGCATCGCGCGGTGTGCTAGGACTAGAACAAAGCGCAATGGACGTCGACTTGCACGCTGACGCACGTGTACGAGGAGTGGCGGCAGAGTGGACGACCTTAGACCGATCCGCGACCACCGCCGCCAGAATCTGGAACTGCGGCTCATTAGTCGCCGGCAGCGGATCGGCGTCCGTCCTTCTGAAACAACACACAATACACCGCCGAAAATTGCGTCAAAAACTGTGAAAACATCAACGCCGTGACAGCACAAATCTCCAACAAGAATGCACTGCCACCTGGCGAACAGAGCGGACTCACTTGATATGACAGTAGCCTTTGTGATCCGTATCAAAGTTTTGAGAACCATCAGCCCTGGATCAAAATCCAAAACCGAAACATCACAAAAAATCTGACCAAATCTCACTGGTTAATCGAATCCTTGGGCCTTAAAATTTCGTCGAATTTCGTTAATAATTTGCTGAAGTGCATTGTTCAATCGCCTAACAGCAAAAATATAAAAAAAATAATCCAGTACTCACAGAAGACTTCAGTTCGGATCGCCACCAAAATATAACCAGTTTTTTCCTAAACGGGCCATAGCTCATAATCCACAAAATGTCGTCGAAATCCATTCATAATGTTGTGCGTTATCCAGCCGACAAAAAGACAGACAGACAGACAGACAAATAGATCCTGTCACACACAACAAGGTCCATAAAGCGGTTCGGTCGCAACCTGCAATGCACATTACTTTGACTGAGGGCTCCTACCACAATTACAACTTTTGCACAGCAGTCGCGTTTTAAACACTCTCCCGATAATCTACAGTTAAACCATATTATCTGTCACTGACGCAACAAACCTTTGATCATATATGTCTATTATATGGCCTATTGCATTTTTATTGAGATATTTAATTAGCACAAATATCATTCAACATTGTGCATTATTTGTTCTCGTGTGTACAGACCTACCAAGACACTGCGCGAGTTGATCGGCAACGAAATATTGCAAGAAAAGATAAAGAAAGAAAGAAAAAACAATAACACATACAGGACCACTGTCACTGACGCAACAAACTGCAAGCACTTGAGAGTTTTGAGACATATAGTACAAAGGAGCGTAAAATACGGTAGAAATTGCATGCAACTAAACGCTAAATGGATGCAACAGAGAGGTGCTTTCTAATCGTATTTCACACAGATCAAATTTATCCACAATTACTACAAAAGCAGTGGTGAAAATGCTAACTGGGTTCAGCGATAAACAGTCGGCGCCTGGGCCGCCCGACGCGCCTGAGCCAGCCAGCCGGTGCGTGATCCATCAGCGTACGATAGATTATCCATAATCTTATGATGCTTATGACGTGCAGTGAGTGACCTATAAGCTACCTTTGACCTTTTGAAATGTAAATTAGCACACCGTCTACTAATGTTCTGATAGATTTTTCTGCGCTTTTTTTTGTTTTCCAGTTGGAGCCGATACGAGAAAGACAAACAGACAAGCGATGCGCATAATGCGGCCTGTGACGACCATTATTCTGCTGATGGCTTGGCGCTCTGCTTGAAACAGAAAGCAGCATACATGAAACAGCAGTGCAATTCTTACGTAATGCGAGATTAAAGCTGAAAACTGTGTGTGTGCACGGTTGCAGCAAAAGTTTATGAACGCATTTTTAATAACAATAATGTTTAATTATTAATATTATATGACCAACGTAAAAATGACGGCGATTTAAAAAAATTCTGATGCGACTGACTCACTCAGTACTAGTAAATTTGCGTCATTTTCACGATTTGTGTGGAGAAAATAAGTTTACGTATGAGACATTTAAGGTTTTAATTTTTTCCCAACATTTAGGCTATCAGGACCTACATCTCATTAACACATCCGTGAATTATTTCACCCAGCTCACAGAATAATTGTCGGCATCTTCAGTGACTACAGTTTCCTGTTCTCCGTCGAACTGTGACACCTCTGGACGACATGGGTCACACGAATGGCAAAGAGCAGAGATGCTGAGGGTAAAAGCTTCAGCAGCTGGGTCGCTAGTAGCACTGGACGTAGTGATCGCTGACGGGCCGCTTCTGAAACGTTCCGGTGAAGCGTACAAGTGAAACGCCGGCAGACTTCACGTGAGACAGTGATCGAGTGATAGCATGCAGCAAATTATAAATGCAGCCGTGATAACTACGCATACTTCGCTATACTGAATCAGTCATCGTCATCTACAACAAATATTTTATTGAGCTAAGCTATAAGCTTAAAGGTCGGCCCTTTGTCGTGGTTGTCGTCCATCTGTCTGTCACGGATGTACTGTGGCTAAACGGTGCAAGATAGGACCTAGGTTGCTATTAATCAATAATAGAATGTCGCATACTGGCTTTCAAATGATAATAAATCGATGACCTTAGATGACCTTGAAGGCCGTTACGCGCTACTGCGGCTAAACGGTGCGAGACAGGGCCTAGCTTACTACTAATCACTAATAGGAAGTGGCATACACCCTTTCAGATAAAATAAAAATCATCGACCTTGGATGACCTTGAAGGTCAGTGACAACCAGTACCGTCGGTCCCACCATAACGACAGCTGGGATTCTTTTTAGCATAGCAAGACTGTGAAATGCATAGGCTCTATACGCATAAAATCAACAATAAGATGTGATAATTTGGCTACGGTATCTATTGTCGTTTCGAAATAATTTTTCGCTTTTCAAAAAAGTGATAGCATGTCAGTTAGCGAATATTCAGCAGCACAGAAAATCCACAACATATAGTAAATGCAACCTGCAGTAAATCACTGTACACCGTGTCCGTAAAAAAGAGTCTACGGTATTTTCAACATCTTTGACAAACTTAAACCTATTTTCATAATTTTTGGCACGAGTCGTCCTGAATATTCACTTGATTAAACTGTCAAGATATTTTCTCTTTATATTGCCATGTCACTACGTAGAGTTGACGTAAATATGACGTCATCGAAAATGCCGTTTTTATTGCATCCGAGGTGAAAAACACTAGGCCTAAAAGTGTTTCGGTTAATCAGTAGTTTTTTTTCTGTTTTCGTATTGCAGACTGCAGAGGCTCATTTATATGTTATCTTTTCGCGAAAATGGCATTTTTCATGACGTCACGATTAAAATGCTGTACTCAGTAAGAAGTAAATTTGAAAGTTAAGTTTTAAATGTTTTTAGTAAAGCGTAGCATTATGATGTGTGCCAAAAAATTATAAAAGTAAAGTTACATTTGTTGAAGTTATTCAGGAAAAAGTGTAGACTCTTTTTTTCCGGACACGGTGTATATCCACAACAAGTTGTACAATGAAATTACAAAAAGTCTGAAGCGTACCACAAATCCACAACATTTTGCTACGTCAAAAAGTTCTACATCTTGTTGCACGCCTTATTGTCAAACAAGTCCTCAATAAATAGAAGTAGAGAAGGTTCAGCTTAAACGGTAACAACTGCTGCAAGTGTATCAGATACTCAAAGATGTTTAGGCACATTTTAGAAGTCAAGCTTATTCATTAAACAGTCCATACAAAAAATGTGAATATTGTCTGCCTAGTCTTTCATAAACCCCTACATCTTAGCCGTATATAGAACTAAACGCCGCTCAGGCTGTGACAGTGAGTGACAAAACGATTCAGTAACAAAACAGTGTGAATCGTCCTTTAAACTAATCTTCTGAACTCGTTATTCTGCAACTGAGTATCAGGGTTCCTACACTTTTACTGCCAAAAAATTCCAGGACTTTTTCACAACTTTCCAGGACCCCCATAAAAAATTTTCCAGGACCTTTTCGTACCCACAAATGTTTAAGTATAACGAAAAAAACATCATTCACTTACAACATTCAGAGTGTAGTCCACTGCAGAAACTTCAGCAGAGTAGCAAAATGTTAACATTAGTTGTTTTCAGAAATCAGATGAACTTATTTACATATGGTCTCTATATACATGCAGTGCTTGTATAAGCAGTTTAAAAATGCATGATTTCAACAATATTTTTCCAGGACTTTCCAAGACCTTGAGCTTTAATTTCTAAAACTCTCCAAAGCCAAAGTGATTTTTCAGGATTTTTCAGGTCCTGAAATTTTCAAGAAAAAATGCACGACTTTCTAGAACGTTCCAGAAAGCGTGGGAACCCTGGAGTATCTTCTATTTCAATGCATACGTTTATCGTGGTTTAATGGAAAGCACGTCAATCTGCGAAGGCCTATGATGCAAAAAATAACTACAGAGCTCTGACCGTTGGTTCGAAACTTTGGGTGAATCATTTCTGTCAAAAGTACTGCTACGTTTCCAAAAGTTTACTTTCTGAACCCAGCCCAATATTAAGTAATTCTAAAAACTTACCTCGCTTAAAGAAAAATTAACAAAAAGCGTTCTCATGTAATTAAGTATTACATTTTTCGTAATATCACTGCGAAAATCATTATTCAACTTTTGGCAGATAAAAATATTTTTGACAAAAACACGTGCATAAATGTTTTACGTTCTGCAGTTTTTCTGCAAATGTTTCAGAGTGGCCACATGTAAAATGAAACACAAGACCCCGCTGCTAAACGTTTTACATGTAGTCACGGGTAATTAGTTTATTTCATTGACCAAGCCTTCAGCTACAGGATCAAGTTATAATCAGTCAAATCCGGACTCGGGATAAACGAGTTCAGAGTGAATACAGTGGCCACGAAGTGACAAAAAATGACAGCATTTATCAACATACACTGTTAGACAATCGGCTGCTTCTGCTTCAGTCCGGCAAATTCAACAAGCAACACGTTACAGTAGCACAGCAGCACTTAGTGCTGCCAAACTATCTTTTTTCATCATTGAGCACACATGGTATTGGCCAATGTAGACGAGGAGATGGGTAGGCAACAACTGCACGCGAACTCAAACCATTCTCGCACTGAATCTTGATTTGCTATTCCTTAGCAATTTGCGCAAAGGCCACTTAGATGCCACATCCATCAAATTATCTGAACGAACTCACGCCTTTATCATGTACCCGCAGCTAAAGCCAATTACGCTGTGTCCGGAAAAAATAACCCTCTAGACATCGTACAATAAAAATGTCAAATCTAAACGAATTCAAATAAAATTTCATGCGATTAATCCGCAATAAATTGCTAAAACATCACTAAATTTCGTTTAAAAATATTATTACTGAGCGGAGTTAAGAATTGCTGAATAACGATAACAAAATATCACCGTTACCAATATGGCGTTACATAAGTAAACCCTGCAGTTAATGTACATTTTCGTAACTCCAACAAAAAACACCCAATTCTGGCAACATTCCATATCAACAATGCATTATTGGCAATCAAAGTGCAAAATTTCAAGCAAATCTGCCAAAGCAAACAATAATTATAGCAACTTTTGTGAGGTCACTCTGAAACACTTCAGTTTCAGGTCTTTTGCGTCTGACGTAATCCACAAAAACTCGAAACTAAAGTGTTTTGGGGTCACCTCACATAAACCAGTGTAACTACTGTTCGCTTCAGCGGATTCAACCGAAATTTGTCACTTTGATTGCCAATGGATGGCGCATTATTGGCGCATAATTTCGCTAAGACCAGGTGTTTTTTGTTAAAATTACAAAATTGTATAGTAACCACGGGGGTTTACTTATATAACGCCATAGCCTATTAGTAATGGAGATAATTTGTTATCGATATTCAAAATAAAATAATACTTTTAAACAAAAATTAGTAATCTTTTCAGTAATTTATTGGAGATTAATCGTGCAAAACTTTATTTAAATTTGTTTAGATTTGACATTTTTATAGTACAATGTCTAGGGG
>Ga0209671_1005165_pt1 | contig 13154 bp, 10 predicted proteins | sample WorMetHERISLAND2_2_FD_187401 | JGI IMG/M metagenome (GOLD analysis project Ga0209671, IMG submission 187401) | Marine gutless worms symbiont microbial communities from Max Planck institute for Marine Microbiology, Germany - Olavius geniculatus... | ecosystem: Host-associated > Annelida >... | reverse complement strand
CAAAGATGTTTTGTTATAGATATTCAACAATTAATAACTCCTCTAAGAAATAATACTTTTGAAAGAAATTTGGTGATCGGGAATTTATTGGGAATTAATTGCTTGCAATTTTATTAAGATTCGTTTAGGTTTGACATTTTTGTTGCACAATGCCAACTTTTTTCCAGACGCAGTCAACTGAAAATAAACTTGCAAAATGAATATCAAAAACCAACACTGTTTGCTACACTGTTTGCTACAAATGGCTAAGATGCCTAAGAAAGATTTGGTGGCACTGTGTCTAGAAAGATAGGAAAGATTCTCATATATCCCATGCAGATGCTCAAAATAGCTTAAAGAGACACAGACAGAAAGAGACACAGACAGTGAAAATCATTGGGAGAACTGCCTAATCTGGGATAACTAATAAATGACCAATAAAATGGGGGTGAGTAGGCTAAGAGAAATTGAAGGGTGCACATAGCTCTTCATAGGAAATCTACCTCAGAGCTATGGAGCGTCACCTGCCATACAGGATCACACAGTATTTGTTATCTGCCACCCGATGCAGGTGAATGCATCCAGTGCTAACCCAAGCTAGGCAGGATGGTCTTGACTTACCTACCTACCCTGGTGGATAGAAGGCTGAGTTGACTTCAGTAGTTGGTGATATACAGAGATGGTTTACCTGTCCGCAGACAGTCACCCATCCAAGTACTAACCAGTGTGTGAAACTGCTGCCTTGTATTGATGTGTAAATTAAAGCGTTTATAAACTATTAACTTAAAACACAGAACTACAGGAATAAACAATTACTCCGGACAGTACAGCAGTAGAAGTAACTTGTTGACTCTGAAACTTTAAATGCAAACATTTCTAAATATCCCGTGGTTTAGTTCTAGAAAAAAACTGGGGACGCTGGTAATTCCAGTCTCCAGGCACAAGGCAAAATATTGCTTGATTTTTTGCACATTTTTTCTTCTTTTAGAACAATTTTAGACCGAGCCAAGACTAAATAAGAGCAGAGAAAAAGTGCAGACTGCACTTATTCCCCGGGAAATGTCGGCACAACGAGTGAAAAAGTCATCAATAACACAAGCCTCACTTGAACTTGAGTGCAACATTAACAGAAAAAGATGCTAGAAGCAACATCAGTGGCGGGCTTGCATTACAGCTTCCACGCCTGGCGCATCATGTAGTCAAAGTACACGTCCTGATCAATCGATGAACTCACTCCGGCATAGTAGTTCATAAATTCCTCCTTTGTCACCTATGCAAATTTATGAAAAACGACTCACATTTTACTGCAGTCTAAATGATAAGTATCCATACAAATGTGAGTGGCAAGTGATGCAACCAACTTCTCTCCCCGATAAAGAGGTAGCTGTACTGTAAGAGTATGTAAACTTGATGAAAAATTATTGGGGAAAAGGGTCAATTTTTCTGGGACAGAATCAGACAGTCTACAGCACATCCTTGAGGTATACATAACTAATTAACTACATCATGAGTCAAAAACACACCACCAAACTTGTGTCTACATCTTCTCCAAATACTAATCAATGTTCACAATTTTTTCGAGTGCTGCAATAAAACTCATTCCCACCAAGCCTGAAACTCCGATACACTACCTTGTGATATATGAGTTAATAAACTAGCGTGTTTTGTGTGCACTGAGCCATAGTCTTTGAGACATGAGCTACCAGAGTCCACGCACATGGCAGGCAGCAATTGTCGTGGCTGCTGCGGCACTGTCTGTCACTCCCCCCCCCCCGCCAGCAACGACTAGCTGAACGTCATTCATGCGTGAGAAAAAACATTTTTCTTACACTATTTTAAAATAAAAGTCCCTGCACCACATCACTATGCAACATACGATCTGTTGTCATCAAATAATGTGAAAGCTAATAAGTGCACATCGCTACACTGTACAGCACAATACAATGTACAGACCGCAACGACCGCTTTACCTTGTCGTCTTTTTCTCCCAGCTGAAAGGTGTCGAGGAATTCCTTCAAGATGCGTTCTCGTGACCATTCACCTGTCTTGAACTTGGGGTGCTGCGTGACGTCATAGGTGCGTTTTAGGTCCTCCGCGTTGATGACCTCATCTCCAGTGACGTCCATCTTGGCGAACGCTTTGTTGATGAGATCTACTCTGCAGCGAGACATCGGAGGCTACAACACAACGTTGCTAGGAAGTTAAAAGCTTAACGGTTGCATACAGCTCCTAAAGCTAACACATTTCAGCATTACGGAGCGTCACCTGCCACATGGGATCGCACATTATTAACAGTTGCACAACACAAATGATATGTTATGATACGAATATTTTGAATGTCAATTTTCAAAATCTAGCCAGAGAAGAACTGTAAGTGTGTTAGACTGTCAAATTACTCAAATGATATAATGTAATCCAAGGTCAGCTTCATTATTTTTACCTGTAGGCTAAATAGTCCACTTGCACTTCATCTGTGATGAAATAAGCCAAATCAAAAAATCCAGCCAAACACTTTGCTAAAATCAAATTTTGGCTGGATTTCTCATATATGTCTAAAGCTGGACTTGGAGAAGCCAAGGTCAAGATTCTGCATAGGCCCTATCTCTCCATCACGATCTACTCTACTGCATGGTCTACGTCTTGTCACTGCCCGGCATGGCTTCAGCTCACCTGGTGCCAACTGTCAGCTGGTCTTCGTCGAAGGTCATCGTCAGCTGCGTTCTGCCAACTCAACATGTGTCATCAAATAGAGCTAAAGCAGCTGTGGAAAAAGACGTTTTACTGCTGGAGGTTCAAAAGTGGGGAACAACCTTCCAGCACATCGGAGAAAAGCTGGCATTGACTTTGAACAGCTTATGGGCCTATAGGCGGCTGCTAAAGATTTTATGTTCAGGTGCTGAGATCGTAGTGTACTGTCACTAACTGTTAAGTCTGCACTTTCCACTTCTGTTAGTTACTTACTTACCGACTTAGGACGACAGAGGCCTAAAATGCAACAAAGCTGAAAACAAACCCTGAGTGCAAGAATGAACTCATCAAAACTGATGGTGCCACTGCTGTCTTTATCAAAGCACTTGAACAGTTCATCCAGCTCATCTTTGGACATGTTTACTCCGTAATCTTTCACTCCATTCTTCAGTTCATCATAGTCAAGCATCCGACTGCCGTTGTCATCATAGATGCGAAAAGTTCTGTGCCAAGACAACAAAACAAATTGTAGACATAGACCTATATGTTATTGTATGTTTACACCTACAAAAATTAACATCTCATAACTCTGGAATTCAACCAAGATCCAAATCCTTCACTGGTGTTCTGTTCAGGAGTTTGGTTCATACCGTACGCACTCAGTAGCCTATAGTCTTCACTTGTAGGCGTACACAATAATCTCAGATTACCATAGCTAAATGTATTGACAGTTTTACATAGCTTATTTCAACTGTTATGTTGCTTTTATCTCTACCAAGTGAACGCGTAGTGAATGGAGGAGATAGTGTGTTCACTCGATTTGTCGTTCTGTGTGTGCGCAGCGGCGTGACGTCATAATGGTAATGACGTCATTACTATTTTGTTAAACAAATTCACCAAACGGAGATGCACATAATTTTATGTACGGATACAATCTCAACTTCTCAGCAGAGCGAATAAACTCCACGCACCATGAAAGAATAACAAAGATAGCACTAAAATGATGTTCAGTCATTCATCCTATTCATACATGTACTGTTTGATCTGAGCTGCCGTGGCTACCTGCCGATGGTTTTAATGCCGCTGACGCCACGCTTCAAGCACGCTTCTCTCAGTTTCTCGATCGGAGTCGACATCCTTTGAACTAGCAGAAAATGCAGCGTCACTGCGACAACGTTATATGTGACAGTTTGCAAGGCACAGCAGCACATGCACAGCCAAACGGAAAGACAGCAGCTCACTGCTCACGGCTCACTGAACCACAAAAATCTGCTAAAAGAATTGATAATTAATACGCGGACCTAATCTTCTATCAGCGCTACGTGACTAGGCGTACATGCAGGCTAAATCGACGACACCTAATACATGTACGCGCTTGTTATCATTCTAGCACTAAAACGTACGCCACGCATTATAGGCCTCAGCGCATAAGCCTACAGCGACCGACCGACAGCGACGGCTGCTCTGCGTGACGCATTGCTTGCCTAGACCTAGTAGTCGCCAGTCGCCACTGGTTGGTTCAATGATCCAATAACCACTACGGCCTGCCACCAGCTGCCGCAGCAGCGGAGCCTCATCATCATACTGCTTTGCGTTGCAGCAGCAGCAGCAACAACAATATCGAAGGATTTAACTCCAGCAGTATCGAGTATCGACATTCGACACGAGCAGTTTGAGGGTACAAGAGCGCCATGAAGCTAGAGCTAGTACGTACCGGTCAAGCTTACTTGGGGCGCATTGAGTCTGCACTGAATGGAGACAGTGACTACTGTGTTACTTATTTAAGAAATCAGACGTTTTGTGGTTTCAATTTATTAGTCAACTTTTCGCTTTTTTGTTGATTTGGTTTGTTTACTTCCGTTCCAGTTGTAAAAATCTGTATTTTGCAAATGAATTTAGTGGCAACTGGTAAAGGTGATGAGATTTTCGCGTTTGCAGTTGGTATTATCAGCTTTAGTAATTGTTTGCTTTTTTGTGTGTATGATACTAGGGATACTCGTAGTTTCCGATGCAGACGCTTTAAGACGGCGGTTTCGTCGTGAACCTCTTTACGCTCAGTCAGACACTGGGTCAGAAACAGTAGTTGATTTGCCTTTTCAAAACACGTTAATCCGATTTTTAAGGAACAGTTCACATGCTGGCGTACCGGAACGCAATAACAGCTATATTTGGCACAGTAATATGATAATGGTTGGCGCTCAGGAAACTGTTATTGTTAACAAGTCTGCTGCAGCTCATCTCACCATCAGTGAAGATACTTTGCCAAACTACGATGTACACATTTTTTACTATCCCTGGTATGGGAATCCAACATATGATGGCGTTTACCTGCACTGGAATCATCCTGTGCTGCCTCACTGGAAGCTGGAAATATCTGCTCGTTATCCGATTGGTCGACGACACCAACCACCTGATGAGATCGGCTCAAGCTTTTATCCACAACTTGGGCCATACAGCTCACGTGATCCAAATGTCATTGCAGACCATATGAGGCAGATTCGCCAGAGTGGAGCAGGTTATTTTTGTAATTACTACAGTTAATGTAAGTAGATATGATGCATTTCATATTACTTGATGTTTCTTTTTACTTAGTTGACTGTCCTTTGCATGTGGGTAATTTTTTATGCGATACATGTTACCCTGTGCAAAAATGCAATTCATTGTATTTTGATGGACATAATATGTGTTAATAATAGTAATAATAATAATAATAATAATAATAATTTTGTGTGAGATAATGTTTATTGTACAGATTTAGTACATAATCTCACTATTGATTAAAATTGTTTATTGGTACATTTTTAAAGATTTGTAACATATATACATTTCGTGTGTCTAACAGCAGATATATCTCATTATTCAACAGCATTAATAACAGAACTAAAATTGCTAATTGTAGGATAACATTACAAGTGGACTGGACTGGAGTATTTCAGTTAACGTTTGCAATTTTTTTAACTTTGATACTTATTTGTGTCACAGTAAACATTGTGGATTATCCAAATAATTAGTGCTTACATGATGATTAATGCTTCATTAAGCATATAATTAATTTTTCAAGTACTGATAATCATATCTGTTTCTGACAGGATTTAATGTGCTGTAATAGGTGTGATTTCTGTGTCCTGGTATCCGTCAGGTTTAGCGGATGATGAAGGACATAGTGTTGATTCTGTGATTCCTCTACTTCTAGATGCTGCTGATGGACAAAAATTAAAGGTTCATTTGTGAAGTGTATCTTTCTGTACAGAGTTGCTTAATGATTACTTTTATTTGTTATTTCTATATTGCCTTTGTAACATATATTTCTTGCATTACATTATGTTTAAATGTTTTACAAGTGATAGCTGTAATTTTGAATATTTTTAGAACTAATTTATTCAAGAAATTTACTGCATTTTTTAATAAACATTATTTACGTTTAAGCAAAATATTTCTGTGGTAGTGTTTTCATTAATTTTGTTTGTAATACATTTGTATTCATGTTCTTGTACAATTTTTAAACAATTAGTTAATTTTAGGTATATATGCACTGTGAGGCATAAAAAACACACTAAAATTTATTGATCATAACTTGAAGGTGGATTATCAGATTTTAGTATATTTTAGTACAACTATTCCTGATACAACTGGCTATTAAATGATTATTTAAGTTTCCACTTCACTCAGCATATGCTTCTGCATTACCTGAGGGAATCAAAACACATGAAATCGGCATTAAAATGAACAAAACGCTAAACACCATCCCTGTCATTATTCATAGTAACTTGGAAAAGAATAACCAGATTTTAATGGTTTTTGGTATTAACATTCCTGACACAACTGGCCATCAAATGTCTATTCAAGTTTCCAGCTTACCTAACATATGTTTTTGTATTACCTAAGGAAAGAGAACAAATGCAATGTGAGTTGAAATGAAGAAAAAAAACATCAGTTAATTTTATTACTCTAGACCCTTAACAGTCCTGATCACAGTCCATTCGACAATTTTTGCAGTGTTATGCAGCAGCGAGTTTATGGGATGCTGTTTAGGAATATCAATGAACTCTAGAAGCAACTGGTTAAAGTTTGCAGCAGAACATTATCAACACTGATATCAACAAATAAAGAATGCATCTCCCTGCTTGTGTTTACACAAATGGCCGATGTTTTGAATATTTACTGTCAGCAGTTGCACAAATAAACAATCAGACAAACTGTCAACCAAAGTGCTAGAAATTTGGACAAAATATGCCAAATGTGTGTTATTTTAATCAAATAATGATACTGAATTGAATAAAAATATTATATTTTCCTTATTCTGTTGTCTCCAGGTAGTGCAGAAACAGACATTCAGTGAGGCAGGATCATAAATGATCACTTGATGGCCAGTTGTCTGGAATATTCATACCAAAAATTATTAAAATCTGATAATCTATCTTCAAGTAACAATCGATATATTTTGGTGTGTTTTTTTATGCCTCACAGTGTATTTGCATTTTGCATGTGACTGTGACATAGTCATCATAACTAGAAGTGACTCTGCTTATTTCAGTCATTGAGGTCATTGTGATCCAGCGCCTTTGTAGCTCTGCATATTGGTGCTATATAAATATGATTAGTATTAGTATTAGTATTTTCATCCATAACAATTGATCATTATAATTCAGTTCCAACTATTTTCTGTAGCGTATCTGTAATGATTTTTAGAAATTTTACCTCATGATGTAGATTCAGCAGTAGTAAAAGTAGTGCAAACAGAATTCTTGAAATAAAAGCTTCGCTAAAACTAACTCGGTATTAATAACTCCATTTTGTTTTATTTTTTAAATACATGATGGAATTTAACAGTTGCAAATAAATAAAGAATAACATTTGTCAGTGATGATCACTTTTCTGCCTGTATCGTATTGGATGGCTGGCACAGGACTGAAGTCATTATGATGCTTCAAGTTGCTTAAAACTGTCATCCCATATACACTAGCAGTTTTGTTTACTTCTGTTAAAGTTAAACAGAGAGGAGAACTTAAAAAGTTTGTATACAAATGCAAAAATGTTAATTTCTGTCAAATGATTTGAGGCAGTGGGTCAAACTTTTTAAGGTATTAACAGGATGGAAGGACAATCTGCTGGCAATACTATCGGATAAGTTCTTTGTATTTTTGATGATTTTTATTACAGTATGTCATGCTTTGCCTGTGTTCTAGGTGTGTTTCCACATTGAGCCGTACAAGGGACGTGATGTTGACAGTCTCTGTGGTAATCTGTCCTACATCGTCGGTCATTATGGCAACCACTCAGCATTTTACCGGCACCCCGACTCGAACCTGCCCGTCTACTACATCTACGATTCATACCTAGTTCCAGATGACCAGTGGATCGCACTGCTGAGTCGGAATGCTGGTGGTCGGGACTCGGTTCGTGGAACGGAACTTGATGGAGTCTTCCTTGGACTACTAGTTGATCGGACTGATGCGGGCCGGCTCATCCGGTGTGGTTTTGATGGATACTACACGTACTTTGCCAGTGATCGGTTTACCTATGGCTCGACACCTGGCCACTGGGCGTCGCTGGCTGCACAGGCTCAACAGTCAGGGATGCTGTTTGTACCTAGCGTTGGACCAGGATACGACGATGTGACAATTCGACCGTGGAATGCTGCTAACACTCGTGACCGCCAACAAGGTGCCTATTTTGAGCACCAGTTCGCAGCTGCCATCAAGTCACATCCGCACGTGATTTCGATCACATCATTCAATGAGTGGCACGAAGGAACGCAGATTGAGGAGGCTATTCCAAAACAGATTGCCAGCCGTCACTATTCTGATTACAGCCCAGCGGACACAGACTTCTACCTCAAGTTGTCACACAAATGGACCTTAGTCTATGCCAAGCAGAAACTTAGGCAATAGTCAGTCATGAAATCTAGTACTTCCGGTGCATCATTCTTAAAATATTAATTGGACTTCTCAGAAAAATTGGTGCAGTTTTATGTTTGTTTTTAAATTGCTACTGAAACCAAATTGTTTGCATGCACAATGCACATGTAGTTTGTTTGTGCTGCAGTATTTGTACTTTCGTTTTCGATGTACAGTTTAGTATGTCACTGTTTTTATGAGCTGTTGAATAAGTGTATGGAATGTCATGAAAAAAAATATTAAAATAAAAAATGAAGTATCTTCTGTCCCTGCGTTTTTGCCAGACTGCAACTGGAAGCTTGGGATTTTTTATTCCACAGGTGCTGTAGTCATCCATTCACGTTCTTGGTGAGCCTCATATGGGCAGAAAATTGAGTGACTGAGTGAGTGAGTAGGGTTTAACGTCCCACAGCTCCCGCCCGACATAGTATAGGTCATTTCGGGGACAGCCTTTGCAGAAAAAATGCACACATAAATGCACAATGATAGGACAGAAAATTTAATCTTTACAGAAAACACACAATATGAAACACAGAAAACACAAAATTCTATTCTAAGCCTAAAAATGTAAGAACTGATCATTATGACTGTGCATACATGTATGTATGAGTAATGACAGTTCTAATAATCTTCCGTGTAGTCCTCCAGACAGCCATCAATCTCAGAATGCTGTCTATTGGAGAACAGGAATGGCAGATAATTGAGCTTTAATGGTGTTTAATTTCCAGTGGTGGGGTAGTGGAGCAATTTGTAAATATTTGTAAAGTTGGGTTTGACTTGATGTTAAAATGATGTTAAAGTTATGACTCTGATAGCAAACTGGGTACTTGTATTAATACTTAAGCCAGTTAAATGTCAACGATGTTGTAGTGTTTTGTTTACAATTATAATGAAGTGTGTTGTTATTGTGATTATTGTGGGCTTGTTCGTCGTCTCAAACTGAAGTTAATGCATAATGTTTTCTGGTTATTCTGGCCAATGATAAACTATGTAGTTTTTTATAGTATAAAGCAAGCAATCTGCCATTATTTATCATGGTTTTAAAGAGGCCAGAGACGTAGAAAACTGTGCAATGAATATGACATATTTATTTCATGTGTTCTACTAGTTTAGGGAAGTTTTTGAATGGTGATGATCTGTTGTATGTCGGATGTTTTTTTCTATATGATTTTATGAACTGTGCACGTTTTTGTACAACTTTTTATGTCATATTATAATTAATAGACTATTCTACATTCTACCCGAACAGTGAACTGAATAACTTCATATTGAGTCAAAATGCAAGCAAATAGAAGCACAGTTTGCAGTCAGACCGTCAAACCCTACTCTTGCCTGATTAAGAAATTAATCTTAATTTGCACCATCTTATGGTTCAAAATCTTAAAATAATGCGTCAACAACAGGTAACCAACCAGTGTGCAGACTGGTAATTTACTGCTATCCTTGCTGAAAGGTAGGCCTAAAGCAGTTCTTAAAAAGGTGACTTTTAGTTTTAAATGAAATCCTGACTGATTTTCATAGCGGATACAATAACGTCATGTGTTTACATTTGCCAGATTTTATTTGCCAATTAATTCTTACATTTCACCAGTGTTTGAATTGCCGGGGTAGAGGGTAGAGGGGGGTTGGGAGTTGACCCCCACAACTGTTTTCTCAACCCCCCTAGCACACTGTTAAATTATGTACTGGGGGTCAGTTATATACTATATACAATTACACATGCAATTCACATATCAATTTTTCCGGCTCCGAATGTCGAAAATTTCAATCCCACCAGCTAATTTTTCGCAATTCAAACACTGCACTTCACTCTTAGAGCATAAAACTGCTGCTTGGAACTCAGGTAGACACATTTGCTTCATTGGAAAACGCCAGTTGGCAGGCCATATTCATTTTTATGCGGTTGTTCAAATAGGTCGTCTTATGGGTCTTGCCCGTCCGTGTGTCTGTCCGTCCGTCCGTCCGTTTGTTATATGCTTTTAACTTGAAAACATAAAAGGCACAGAAAAAAAATTAAATTGATCTGAACGTACTCCAGGACAGGTGTAACTGGTGTGCCAGTTTTCAACACAAAAGGTCAAAGGTCAAGTGAACGTCGGACGACCGCATACTGTGCAGACAGCTTATTCTGTAGTTATAATATTTGTCCTCGAAAGAACTGGTGCTATTACGAATTTACATGCTAGATAAAAAGCTCACACGCATATCCTTTCATCGTTTCTTTATTTTATTTTATTGCGCATGTAATATACTTAGTGTTCGTTTCTCCCCGTGATGTGGGAACTTTAAGCCTACAATGGTGTCGTGGGCAGCATGAACATACATATTATGTGCAAGACGCGTTTCAATTTTTTTTGGCTCGCGGGGAGAAACGAACAGTTAGTAGCCTATGTCATATCGCGTCAGTAACGCGTGACCAACTAAGCTAACTTGTCACAGATAGCTGGCCCCTATTCTGCTTGCGCTGATGCTATGTGTTAGGAGCAGGTGAACACAGCTGCTACATACTGTACAGGGTTTTAGCCGCTTGCTATTCATTCATTCATCGTCAACGGTCGTCATTGGTTTGCAATTTTTGCATGCCTGATACAACCGAGTAGAGTATAATAATTCTGACTAGGCCTACTGCTTGGGAGGCGAGGACAGTCAAGCAGGTGAATGAAGATTAATAGTTTAATAGTCTAAGATAACGTACCGAGGGAACTTTTGTTATAGGACTTATCGTCGGCAGGTATAAGCTTATGTTCATTCACTCTTTGTTTCGTCCTGCTCTTCAACTAAATCATGATCAGTATCAGTGAAACGATACCGTGGTACGGCCTTTAGGCATATAAAGGCGTTTTACTCGTATCCCGATAGTGAGAAGATCGCAAATAACAACAAGAAATTTAATCTAATGTTCATGAGACGCGCGAAAGCCTATAGCAGTTCCTGTTGGCAAATTGCCTTAGTCTGTCTGCAGCCATTTCGTCGCAATTCGACTCTTGAAGTGCGCGGCGCAGCCGAAAATTGCAAAAAAAAACAATGTAACGGTACCCTTTATTTTTTAAGTTCAGGGTCTTTCAAATTCATCAATATTGATACGACTAAAAAGCTCGTCACTAAAGATTGTTGTGATGGCAGCATGCCCATGCCTATCTGCAACCGTTTTCACGGTAGACTTGCCAACAACGGTAAAATAACGACTTTTAGGGGATACCGCTCTTTAATGCCCTCCTGCGCATGTTTCATTGAACCTAGAAAATCGAGACTTGGACCGTTGAAATCTACGTTCAATGCTGAAAATTTCATATGCAGCTTGTCTTGGTCTATCTGTAGTGAATTTGGCACAATTCCCTTTTGAAATGTGTCTCCCAGCCCGAAATCGCTAAAAAAATCCATAAAAACTCCTATTTTGGCGTTCAAGGTCATCCAAGCTCATTGAATTCGGTGGCAATCGAGAGCCAGTGTATACGACTTGCTGTTAAAAGGTTAAAGGTGGTGATACAGCCCTTAATGGGACGCCCATCTCAGAGCTACGGAGCGTCACCTACCGTATGGGATCACACCCGACACATGAACGCGCCCCGCCTTAAACCCCAGCCAGATAGGCCGGTACTCGATTCACCTAGCCCGGAGGGATGAAAGGCTGAGTTGACCTAGGCGGCTGGTTACATACCGTATCGAGATGGTTTACCTGCTTACAGGCAGTCACCAATCGCAGTACTAACCGGACCCGGCGTACAGTAACTTTGTTAATCGGATCAAACGCGTTACCACTACACCGCGCCACCAACCAAGATTAGTGATTAATAGTAGCTTAGGCCCTTTCTCGCACCGTTATTGAGATACAGCGACTTACTGGCTGCCCGGCTCTCATTTAGCACCTTCGTTCGGGGTGACCCCTTCGAATTTATGGAAAAGCTTTACGGTTCCTGAAACTAGAGTTTTCCAGGCAGCCGAGGTGAAGATTTGGTGATCCTAGTTTGCACCGTTTTTGACTGATCCACCCATGTGACGGACAGACGGACGGACGGACGGACAGAATTGCGATGGCTAAGACGCGCTAAAGCAGTAGCTGCTTTCGCGCGTAAAAAAAGCATCCTAGTCCAGGCGCTGCAGCCTGACATTATCCTAGATAAGCAGCTCGAGTGAAAACACTTTATACGTTGTCTTTTGGAAAAAAGGGTGCTAATTTTATAGCAGCACGTAGGCTATTACCGGGTGTCTGTTTTGATAGAGGCACGATGAATGGAGATACAAAAGAATCACCGGAAGTACAGGGAATATTCCGGAAATACCAACATCACGTCTCACGCTGCATCGCCATCGCCACGTCGTTAACGGTGCTCGTGTCAGCGGTGGCTTATAAGCTGATTCCGGCTAGTAGTCTGTCCATGACGCCGCTCAACACCGTTACGTCGCGTGTCGTTTTCACTCTGCGCTGGAATGCTCTGACCGTCGCAGTTCTACCTGTCATCATCACCATCATCGGTCTACTGCGCGGCTCGTCAAACCAGCAGAACCCTCTGTCGACCGTAGATCGCGACAAAGTCGAGGTTTGCTGATTGACTGGGTGTTCCGAATAGTGATCTATTTTCAAAGTTATTT
>Ga0209671_1005163_pt1 | contig 13155 bp, 8 predicted proteins | sample WorMetHERISLAND2_2_FD_187401 | JGI IMG/M metagenome (GOLD analysis project Ga0209671, IMG submission 187401) | Marine gutless worms symbiont microbial communities from Max Planck institute for Marine Microbiology, Germany - Olavius geniculatus... | ecosystem: Host-associated > Annelida >... | reverse complement strand
GGCCACCCTGGCAGACATCCCTTAGTGCCACTTATTATGAATTGTGCGCAGTAAATACATATGAGTTAATTTAATCAAGTAGTTTATCATATCGATTTGGTTGGCAGCAATGGCAGGGTATTTGTTTAAAGACTTCTGTTCTTGTATTTTCTGCCCATATTAGTTTTGATTTGCGTGCGACTCTTCAGTTGTACAGGGTGTGGCAAAAAAAGTAACCCCCTAAAGTTTTTCGCTGTTTTCTCAGCAACCTTTTGGAATTTTATCCTGAAATTTTACAGCTTTATTTTCGAAAAACATCTACGTATAACTGCCAAGTAAAATGTGATTCTGTTGAAAAACGACGAAGTTATACACTTTTTAACATGACCGCCTACCGATTTTTCAGCATTAAAAATGTTCAACAATATAACATTGTTGAAACAACACAGTTAACCAATGATCAGATGCCAGATCGTCATTGTCACTGTGAATGTTTGAAGTGTTCACCGTCAACTCCAAGCTCCAACAAAAGCCTTCAGTCGCTTAATTTGATAAGTTTTTCACAGCTTTGTCGATCGGTCCCTGTGGCAGGTTGCCCCAGATAACCTGAAGCGTTTCCTTGACTTTGGCGATTGTTTTTGGCTTTGTTTTACGCTTGCAGTAAGTCTCCAACATTGCACCTCACACGCGATAGTCCATTGGGTTTATATTCAGCGAATTTGAAGACCATTGGTCCTTTGGGATGAAATCTGGACAGTTGGCTCACAGCCCGTTCCGTGCGCTGCGCGCTGTCTGCTGGCACGCCATCCTGCTGGAAAATGAACCTGGTGGGCAGCCGGCGTTTGCTTTAAAAGAACAATAATTAAATAATAATTTATAAACAAAATAAATTACTGTTTATTAAAATGCCACTGTGACGTCATCGGCAGTAACGTGTTAACTGGTTTATGAAAATAAAATTGCATTTTTAGCTTGAAAATGTTTTAAAGCTAAAAAAATTGGTAGGCGGTCATGTTGTCAAGTTTATAACTTTGTTGTTGTCAACTGAATCACACATTACTAGGCAGTAAGATGTAGAAGGTTTCATTAAGGAAAGCTGTAAAATTTCAAATTAAAATCCCAAACGGTTGCAGAGAAAACAGCGAAAAACTTTAGTGGGCTACTTTTTTGCTGCACCCTGTAGTTTAGTACTGTACTGAGTGAACGAACAGCCAGTTCAGTTGATGCCATTTCAGTTCACTTCGCAAAGTGTTCTACGGCCGTTCAGTTCTATTCATTTGTCTCGCTTTGTGCACAGCTTTAGGCCTATATGAAATACTTTTGTGACATCTCACTTACATTGTGAAAAAATATTGCTGTTCCATGTCTATGCTGCATTGTTAAAAGCCCAGTTTAGTTATCTGACAGCAAGTAGGCCTAGAACAAATAGTAGAAGAACAAATGATACCACGTCTTGTTGATGCTGCTAGCAGATTAGTTTTTCAAGAACTTGCTTTGTAGTTTGAACACTATAGAAAACTATACATTGTTGTGCTGTCTGTGATAATGCACTAGAAGTAAGAAGTAGCATAAAACTGCTAATACAAGCCGGGTCTCGAATAAAAGCCAGGTCTCCAGTATAAGCTGGACATCCAAATTGTCGTCGTTGTTGTTAAGTGTACTAGCAGTTGTAGTAGTAGTAGTATTTGTATGTGCAGTAGTCTTATACACTCACTCCACATCATATAATAACAGTATTGCACACACTGAACATAGAAAAAGTGTATTACCGAATATGCCAGCAGTTTTACGGTAAGCTGCTAGTTCATCAAATACCAAGTGATTTTCAAAACTTTTTCACCATCCACATCAGTGATAAACTCAAATCGCACCAACCTTCATACCCTTAACACATCATGAAATACTCTGATAGTTAGTTTCAGAATATACTGCAAGTTATAAGCTATCGCACATACTCTGGAGTCTGGATGAAGGTGATCATATCTCACAGAGTTTAGCAACGTGTTCTAATGAGCATGTCGGTGAAAAAATTCCTAGTATTCAGTCGCCTTGTATTATTGGGCGGTCATGCAGAAAAAGCCATTTATTACCTTAAAATGTCAGCACAAACAAAGTCTGCCACTCGAGCAACATTTTAATATTTCACATTTTTACTCTGCAATAATAATAATCAAAATAATAGAATAAAAAAATACTCAGTACACTAAAATGCAAATGGACATCCATGAGCTGCGATTTTGATATAAATGTGTCTCATTATAATCTAACACGAATGTCGTTAGTTAATCTGCAAGTGCACATAAGTTAAAACACTCAGCTATCTCAAGGCAAAGACGGCACAAGTGTAAACTGCATATTGTTCAAGAGTACACACCTAATTTACATGCGTGCCACTGATAACATATACAGCAGAAACAATGTGCTCAGAATAAAATCACCAACAGTTGTCTTTTGTACAGACAGGGTGGGCCATTAAAAACGTGGCACTTTACTTCTGTCCATATCTTCACCAATTATTGACCGACTTTCACAATTCTTTCACTGGCACACTCTGCAGACAATTTGCTATAACGTGATTATTACAATCCCACCACACTATCTTGTAAAATATGCATACATAATGATAATAACAAACATTTTGGTAAAATTGAAAAAAATAACACTTCAGACCAACACTGCAGTGAATCCATGGTCTGTATGACACAAGACTGTGTAGGTCTAACACAGTTTAGTGACAGATCATCCATAGCAGTGTTGGTTTGAAGTGTTTTTCATTTACCTAAAATTATCGTTAGTTTTAGCTTACGTTTATATTTCACAAGGTAGCGTAGAAATGCATTTACCGTGTGGTGGGCTATATAATAATCACATTATTGAAAATTGTATGCAGAGTGTGCCAGTGAAAGAATTTTGAAAATCGGTCAATAATTGGCGAAGATATTGGCATAAGTAAAGTGCCACGTTTTTTATGGCCCACGGTGTATAATATCGCTCACATACAAATGAACCCTCATAGGCCTGACATGCCATCACAGCATTTCCGATAAACGATGACAACTGCTGCTGCCGCAGTGGCACTATATCAGACTTACAAAAATTACAGTAGATTCGCAGTTCACAAACAAAGTGAAAAATGTGCAAAAAATTCAGGCAAGAGTGCCAGCTGTTCCCCCCCACTTTTTAGGACTCCATTCCTGGGGTTCTGACATCACATCCAGTGGCATCGTGGGTTAAAAAAGTAGGCAGGATAGGAAGTTGCAATTTTCCTATGGACAATACAGATTTCTGATTATAATCTCTACAGACAACTGCAAATTTCCGACAGAGGAGAATGTAGGTGCTCAAAATCTCAAATTTGACACAATATTTTCAGCCTCAAATTTCGCATTTTTGACAAACTGTCAGACAAAAAGTAGATTTCATAAGTTACGTAAAATTCCTCAAAATACAACGTGATGTGAGGGCTTACACACGAAGCACCAGCAAAACTGCAGCAACAGAGCAAAACAAGTCAGCAGTCACAGACCATGCCATCTCTCTCAACCACGTCATAGACTGGGACTGAAATCACTCAAGGCAGTGGCGTCGTGACAGACGGACGTCTGTCACGACGTGTTGACAGACGTCAACAGCCAAGGTGATCGACAGAGAAAGCAACAGAATGGACCAGTGGATCATGCACCATGCACGACATTACTCGCAAGAGGATATGTGCATTATTGGAAAAGAAGAAGAAGATCAGGAAAGCGATACACATCAGGAAAGAACAAGACAAATCGATGAACCGAGAGGAGGGGTCCTACCAACTTCCACACATCTATGATTACTTATTGTAAGTAAATTTTGATTAGTAAGTAAATTTAATTTATAAAGCGCACAATGTCAGCGAGAAACTCACTGAATCTGAGGCGAAACTGTACTGCAGCGACACCTGGTGGACAGTCGTTCCGACGAAGGCAGCAGTGGTTGCCGAAACGTCAACAGAAACAATTATAAAGGTTGTATTTTGAGGAATTTTTCATAACTTATGAAGTTATGTTACAACCTATGAGTCTATTCAAAGACAAAAAGTAGATTTTCCAACAATTTTCAGACAGCCCAAAATTAATGGGGAATGACAATTTTTCCCCCTGACCGTCTGTCACGACGCCACTGCCTTGAGTGATTTCACAGCAGTTCATCAACATTCATTTCACACAAGATGTACAGCATGGTATAAAAAAAACTGAGTGCTGCTGCTTATCAGCAAGCACGCCACGTATTTACTGCGGCAGCAAGCAGTCCAGTCAAGACGGCGTATAGGAGTAACGCAGCATGACAACAGAGCACCAGACTGCTAGCAGCAGACCGGCCAGTCACACAGTCCACTGAAGCCATCCTCTGCATCGACCGGATGAATGTAGGACCGAGGTACGCCTCATACGTCTGGTTCCTCGGGGTGATGTGCACCAGACGCACCGTCGCATCTTGGAATATTAGGTCCTTGTGGTTCACCGTTGAGTCGAACATTGGAAAGTCCGGATTCCTGAATCAAACCAAAGTTTAAAGTTTACTTAAATACTTGACAGCACAAGTGCTGGACTGATCCGTTTAGGCTGCAGTTAAACCACTCCAACAAATTTATCAGACACATCTTCAGTGGCATATGCTCTTCTACTGGTATGCCATAGTATTCCAGGTTCACAATTTTTTAATAGAAGCCGGGTCTCAAATAAAAGCCAAGTCTCTAATACAAGCTGGGGGTCTAAGTCAAATGTTCTAATAGAAGCTGGGGGCTACTATTAGAAGTTTTACGGTAGGTCATTTCAGGGATGGCCTTTTCAGGCAAAATGCACACAAACGCAGTAATGGAACGGTAAGTTTAATCTTTACGGAAACACGAAAAACAAAATACAAAAAACAAGCTAAACCTAAAATTGTAAGAACTCCATTATACGTATGCATATGTAATTAACATAATGGTAGTTCTAATAATTTTCCCTGTTATCCTCCAGACAAAAGGAAAAGTAAAAGCTACCTCACTTCTCTCCATTCAGCTCTATCTTGTGCTGCAGTGCAAGTAATCAATTTAATAACAGACGTTTCTTACACCGTCTGTTGGCATCACGCCTGTGAAACTGCAATAGCAGTGTCCAGAGGTATCTTGGACTTGGTCTCTGGTGAACCAGTGACTAACACAGACAGACATGGAAAATAAAAACGTAAACGTAAAGTCCTTCCCGAGCCTTACGGCCCATAGGGCGGCGCTGATCTCCGTTTCCTAAGGCCCTCAGCCAGACACTGCCAGACCACAGATACAGGGCCAGTGTATCGCGCGGTGTGCCTGTTTACGTCCCAGCGATGAAGCCAGTACCAAATTATACTGCTTGGTGACAGAAACACGTGTGTGAACAACTTGCCTAAGGTTTTTACCAGGCAGTGTCCTGGTGCAGAGTCGAACCCGTGCCTCTGAGTTACCTCAGGATTACAAGTCCGACACGTTACCGTTAGACTACCGAGGCAGTGGAAAATAGTGAGTGCATTAACATGATAATCAACTTACTCATCCGCATCAAAGAATTGCTGGGCAAAGTTCAACAGAGTCCAGTAGATGTCACGCTCTTTCTGAGACTTAAAACCTGTCAATATGCATCCAAACAAAATATTCATTATAGGCTAACAAGCAAGCTTCCTGTGTTTCCAGGGTCCCCAACATAGCGTAAGAACCAGTGGCGGTCCTAGCCCGCAACATCTGGGGGGGGGTCACAGCCCCATGGCGAGCGTGGCACCGCGAGCCTATATTAAAAGTCTGAGGGCATAGCCCCAGCGAGGTCAAGCTGAAGCACTTTTGCTTTTTGGACGTTCAATGGAAGCCACATATTTGCCCACATTCCTACAACTTGAAAATGCAAAGAAATCAGATATTTGCAGTGTTTGAATTGCCAGGGGGGGGTTCAACCCCCCCAACTGTTTTCTCAAACCCCCTAACACACTGTCAAATTATGTTCTAGGGGATCAGCTATATACTATATACATGGTGTTTCATAAAAAGACACCCTTTTTCTTTCTTTCATAATTCAGTCAAATGATGATCAATTTGCACGAAATTTTTACTAGAGGTAGCTAAGGAAATACTAATTCAAACTGATTGGACAAAAGCTGCATTTTTGATGCCTAACATGTTAGGCATTGTTCATAGATAAGTATATTATAAATACTATAATTAGAGACTTTATGCTAAAGCATGAAAAACAAATTTACATTTCTACAGCAAAACAAAACTCTTTCGAATTTTTCGTCTGCCGTGCCATCAGCAGAAATTAAAACTAGTACCTAAAAGTATTAAAACAATAAAGTATTATTATCATTAGCATATTTATAATATATTTATCTATGGTACACCTAACTTGATAGGTCAACCAAAATGCATCTAAAATATGGCGGTTAATTAAATACTCTTTGCTAATCGTGACGTAATGCTGACGTCATAGTGTGCAGCGAGTACAAACTGGTTTGTTGCAACCAGTGCTAAAAGACTTGCTACCCTGTGTTGATGGCAAATTTTATCAGGTTCATTGATGACAAACTGTTGAAGTTTCAACATTTTAGCCACAAAAACGCCCAAAACGATCACTTTCACACACTTGTGGGGATGGCTTAACTTTTACACCTTCCAGCAAGACAGTGCACTAGCACGCACCGCTTGCGAGATGGTTGTTTTTGGGTTGCAAGATGCCTGATTTTATGCCCCTATGTTGCTTAGTGCCGGTACGATAAACATTTTTCATCAGTAAACAAGATAAAGTTAATTCACCATCGAAGCAGGGTAGCAACTGACAGAACCAGTTGAGACAAGCCAGTTTGTACTCACGACACATTATGTCAGACACATTATGACGTCAACATTACATCATGACTAGCAAAGTGTATTTAGCTAACGGCCGCATTTTGTTGAAATTTTGAATTGGTATTTTTTCAGATACATTTGGAAAAAAATTCATGCAAATTGATCACCATTCGATTGAGTTATAAAAGAAAGAAAAAGGGTGCCTTTTATGAAACACTGTGTACGTAGGATTTATATCACAATTTTGGTCGGGTTCCAACCATTGTAAAGTTCAACTTCCTGGCTAATTTATCGCAATTCAGACACTGAATAATTGTGTTATCCTTGCAAAAAGTTATGGGTGGCCACGAAACTGGGGGCCTGGAGCAAAACTGGGAGGCATAGGCCCCCCGGCCCAGGCTTAAAACCGCCACTGGTAATAACTCATAAGGATGGAAGTAGCGGCTTAAGGGAATAAACATCACCAGTGTGATGACAGCTAAAAAGGTCAAAAATGCAAACATACTGGAGGTCGAAGAACTTCAAATATAATGCATATCTGCTGTAAAAACACTTTGCATCAACGTTTAATAATGATACTTTCGATCAGGTAGTGGTAACGCCAGCCGTGAAAGAAGCACTGTAGCTAGAGGGACAGACGTCCGCATAATATGCTGGCACTAGGCCGACACATATGTTCAGTTTTGTGCAACTTTTGTTAGGCCTACAGCATTTTAGTTACAAGTAGTTTTTACGTATGTAAATACCTTAGTGGATGGTCACACAATATGTCCGGACTGGGCCTACGTGTTTTTTTATTTTTCTTAATTTCTGCTACAGTATTCTAGTAACAACTTTTACCTCAACTATTACTACCACTATACTACAGCTACTACAACTACTCCTCCATACCGGCGGTGACGACGGCATTGGGTGGTAATTTGCCCAGGTTGCAGTTCTCCCAATCATCAATGTCTTTGCGTGTGCCGTCATTACAGAGTAGTTCGTAATCGTCGCTGCGTCGGTTGCGTGCCCACTCAGCGTCGTTGCGTCCATCCGTGTTTTCTCTCACGGTCGTGTGACGAACAAATGCTATGTCACCACCAACTGAAACATACAGACACATCCTCAGGCTTAAGAAAATTTCTGTGCTTTCAGCTGCAATCACGCGAATAAGTAGGCCTAGGAATGGGGAAAATAATATATTTCATGACGTTCTGACGATTCCATGTAAGCCCCTAATATTTTACAACAGCTTATAAAAATGATGCAATGAGCAGCATCCACGAGACAAAGTGGGATAGCATCAACAGCATCGCAGCTGACTTGTGTTACGAGGGCATGACTTACAACAGTTTTAGGTGCATACTCAACATACTGGTTTTAATGTTGCTACCAGGGCACGATGTGAAATCCAGCATAAAAGGTCGTCAATTTGTATAGTACATTGTCGCAAACACGTCTCTAATGCGCTTTCGTCACTAACCAGAGCCGCCTGCCGCACGGCCACCGTGTGCAGCCTGCAGACACAGGCTGGCGCAGCGGCTGGCTAGGCAACCCCAATCAGCTGTACCAAGGTCCCCACCTTCCGTAACCCATGTAAATGAGTTACTACTCATTTTACCATCCCACGGAGGGTAAAAGGCTGAGTCGACCTAGCTGGCAGGCTTTGCACCGAGATGGTTTACCTCCTGCAGACAGTCACACATCACAGTACTAACTGGGCCTGGCGTAGAGTAACTTTGTTTCAGCTGAAATGCATTACCAATACTCGTACTGAACTTAACTCAATGGGTGCATATGCACCCATCAGGATGCAGGCTGAACTAAGGTAAATTGTAAAGAAGGCAGCTACAAACCTTCGGTGACACATCGGAACGCTCCGCTAGCGCCGTAATATTGCTCCTCGTCATTCCTCATGCATCGCTTCGGTCCATGGGTCCCACAGCCCTCGCACAAGTTTACCGGATTCGTCTGGTATGGGTTGTAATGGTCTGACAGAATACCAGGCACGCAGCTCTTGCTGAAATACTGGCCTAACAGCACAATGGACATAGTTCACATACGTGTACTACACAAAGTGCCAGCGAATGGTCCACTGAAATACTTCTCATACTTTCATAACCATATAGTAGTCACATCAGTGAATAGTAAGCTTGAAAAAGTGAAAAAAAACTTAAAGTATTAGGTGAAATCACTCTTACAGTGCAAGCGATTCCACCAATTTTTACACATTTCTCTGTACTTATCTCAGCTGTCTGTCCATCTGTCTGTTTTATTCGTGCTTGCTGCTTAAACCATTGAACGGATTTAAATGCCATTTGACAAATACACTTGTGGGGTATTTCACGGCTGGGGATTCCTGACCCTAGAGAAAAGGAAAAATTTGGGTTCTGTCCACAACATGGAATTGCAAATTCACACTGCCGAATAAAAACAAGGAGAGATTCCGCCTTCTGCCATATAACTTTGGTTTTTGTTACAGATCCCATTGCGATCTAAATGCTGAAGCCGAAAAGTATAATAGAGATCCTTAAAATTATGCTGACCGACGGCAAAGTTGGCATCGCAGTTGGTGATGACAATCTGTTCAGTTTCAATCAGTTTGTCAACGGCAACAATCCACCCAGCGGCCGTCATCATACCACCGTGACATGAACGACGTTCTGCATTCACGCAAGACAAACACATCCGACGATAAACATTTTTTGTTAAAACAGAGCTTTACAAAAATTAACGATTAATTAATTGTTAGCTTCGTCTAAAATAACAGTGATAACTGCCGTAAAAATGCAACTTCTCGTTTAGCAAATTTTTCCGTTATTGATCTACATGTATGCAATGCATGATCTCACAGATGCACTAAGACCCAATTATTAAGTGTTTTTTAACCCAGACTTGTAAGACAGTGTTGACTTCTTCTGGAAGAACAGAATGACTAAATTGATTTCAGATGCTTGTCATAATGTCATAAAATTAACTGTACTTACTTTATAATGATTCATTGATGCGACGTCAGTTGAAATTTCATTCATCATTAAAGCTTTTTAATGACTAATCATGTGACTGATTAAAATCAATGGACAGTAGCAACTAACGTTTAAGATTGAAAAGCGTGAGTTCGGTGTCACGGCGCCGGGCGACCGCCACGGCATAGTATGCATTCACTTCCAAGCCGAGGTTCACCAGCGAACCGCCGTAGTCCTCATAGGCTATAGGAACAAGTCCATAGTCCCTGTACACCACAAACAGTATAGCCTGGTGCTTTATACAACTACATACTATGTGGATCTATCAGATACAGCTCAAATGCTTCACAAGTTTAACAGAGAATTTTAACCCTTTGATAACAGAACAGAAAACTCATGTCTACAGAGTGCCAATGTATTCAATGCCTGCACACTTGAATCAGTGAAAGAAAACAAAAGTTTTCACACTTTTTGACTGGCCGTTTGAATTATATGTAAAGATGAGATTATGATGTGGTGATATATCTCTGCCAGGAAGGGAGGTGGCAGAGTGACAAGCTGTGTCTTTGGGAGGATAAGGGGTGAAGTGCTAAAAAGCATGACATAGGCCTACTTTTCGAATAGCCCTTTTGCCACAAACAGTACAAACTGCTCTCTACAATCGGAGACTGAGCATAGCCACTGCCACAGCAAAAACTTGAAACAGTTTGCGATCAAATGTGACGTCATCATTACGCCATTAAAGACTAGACTCAAGACTTATCTCTTTACCACTTCTTTCCCATGGACGACTGTAAAATGACTGAAGCACTAAGCATTTTTTCACTTCAAATTATAATGTAATGCAATGGCTACAGCACACCCAACAATTGGTGAGCAAAGGTTATACTGAGATGAGTTTATTACAGCTCAATAGTTAGGCTACTGTTGAAACCTATGATCGTATTTACTGACTTGCCAGCGAAGTAGACGTCTGCAGCGTCGAGAGTGATGAGGTCTGCATCTCCGGTGTTGATCATATTCATGCAGTCCTGCACACTGCCGCCCCGCACGCAGTTCAGGTCCGGCTTCAGGTTCTTGGCAGCAAAGGCCCTGATCATCTGTTCACACTTCATCATCTCGTAGTCAGAGATGACACACCAGCGAGCTCTTTCCAGCGGGCACTTGTTCAACGTCTGCAGACGCTCGTACACCTCTGGACCTATATCATCAGCCAGGCAACTACATCAAGCAATCAGTCGGTCAGTCATATCAGTCCTATCCCTTGGGCACACTATGCAAACCCCCCCACTCTCCATTCCAATGTTTAACTCTCCCCCCTCAACGTCAAGTCAAACCCATCTCATGTCAAGCTTTGCCAAGTTTTGCCTCAATGACAGATTACTGTATCATTACTCATGGTCCCTGCAAAAAATTTTCTAAGAGGGAAAAGTATACGGCATCGAATAGAGTGGGCAATAAGAAGGGTGTTTCTCTCCACAGCCTATTAGGGGTGGGAACATCGTATGATTCCGCAGTGGGGGAGTGGGGTGGAACCCCAGCCAAAAACGAATTTGGTGCATTTTAGCCTCACAGAACACTTTTGGTCAAGCTCTTGTGAAACGATGACTGCCTCCTGAAACCTTAAAAGTGGCCCCCTTGAATAAAGTAATACATTTTAAGCGTAGCCCTCAATGGAAGTAGATGTCCTTGAATCAGATCAATCGATCAAAATAAAATAAAAGGAAAACTCGATCTGAAGGAGAGACTTGGCCTAACTGGGAGTAACCCCAAAGAATATGTAGTGAAACATATATACTGGAAGTTACAAGGCCATTTCAAACATATAATTGCAACTGCTGTACAACATTTTAGCACGTTGATGACAGGACATGGTTGCATGTCAAATCAAGAACTTGCACATTTGTAGCAGATGCAAAATTCTGCAAAAGCAGTTGTAAAAATAATCCATCAATGATAAACTGGCAGCTAGACTGGACACTTTCAGATAGGCATGGTATTTTGATAACTAGTTCATCATCTGGCCTATGCGAAGCCAGCCTTTATCCATGGTAGACAAGGAGAGTTCAACCATATGATTGGACCCTCCTCGCATCAAGTTGCATAAAATGATATGAAAAACGTCAGCACCAGATGCATTTTCAAGTTCGGAACGCATAAAAATGCAATTGTAGCCAGGGCTTTGCCTGAACCTTACTGGCGGTGTTGAGGGCGTACAGTGCTCTCCAGACTCAATCTGGATCAATGGAAAGCCAATGTCAATGGAAAGGAGTGGAGTCAGAAGATCAAGAACATTATGCAAACAGTGAGAAGACTCTGAAGACTGAGTAGTAAAAGGTGTCAATTTGTATAGCGCATCTCACGTACAATGCCTCTAATGTGCTTTTCGTCACTAACCCGAGCTGCCAGCCACACGGCCACCACGTGCAGCCTGCAGACACAGGCTATCGCAGCGGCCGGCTAGGCAGCCCCAGTCAGCTGTACTAAGGTCACCACCTGCCGTAACCCATATAAATGAGTTACTACTCATTTTACCGTCCCACGGAGGGTAGAAGGCTGAGTCGACCTAGAGTAGTAGGCTTAGGTGTACAGCTGTATGCATGAGAATTAGTCAGAATCAGACCTGCCCAGGTGTAGTAAGTGTCCCTCGTGCCGCCGGCAACCGTGCTGATGTCTTTGAACATCACTGCCTCGTCGGAGAACAGCAGGTTCTGCTTGCCGCCGTACGAACCCGACTCGAAGATACGGAAAATGTCCGTCGCGCTGCCCTCCTCGCCAAAGTCCAAGCTCAACATCATGAGCAGTGTCTTGTACTTGTTACGCAGCTCCTCGTCACGTGTCAATGACGTCATTATGACGTTGGCGGAAATCACGCCCCAGTTACAATTCTCGGCCTCAGCCACGGGCGCCCGCGTCCCATCCAGACAAATCAATTCAAAGTCCTATACACGCGCAACATAACAGAAACGTTCAGCCGTGTCAACAACAAATAAATCTTAGCGAAAATCCTCCATCATAGAAGTAACGGATAAAATCTTTTAACCATGAGTGGCATTAGGAATCTGAAGCTGGGGCCAGTGGGGAAAGCAAAGGCCAGTGCACAGAGGGCAATATTTTTCTTTTGTGCAGGCCAAATGTCAACTTAATTCAATTGTTGTGTGCATCAAAAAGATGTATAGCGCGGTTCAGAAGCAGACCACATCAAACCATGCTGAAAGATTTTTTAGCTGTTGGATATTCAGTAGAAGCTGCAAATTGGCCTACTTTTTAATATTTGGAAATGCAAAAAATAATCACAAAAAAATAACGTTTAATAAGTCACACCTTAGCATGTGTATGGTTACCAGAAGGCACTTCATCGCCATCAGAATCTATCCTGAGGGACAGCCGGGAGTGGGGGCA
>Ga0209671_1005161_pt1 | contig 13157 bp, 5 predicted proteins | sample WorMetHERISLAND2_2_FD_187401 | JGI IMG/M metagenome (GOLD analysis project Ga0209671, IMG submission 187401) | Marine gutless worms symbiont microbial communities from Max Planck institute for Marine Microbiology, Germany - Olavius geniculatus... | ecosystem: Host-associated > Annelida >... | reverse complement strand
TGTTGCCTGTTCTCCGAGACCACTGTAGCTTTGACAGTGTTTGTTTTGCTAGGTAATGTGGTCACATAATAAAGATGCGGTGGGTGGAAGAATTTCACGTTTACGCGCCATAAATTTCTGCTTGTAACAGTGAAAGAATGGTTAAAATCGGTGCTGAATTACCGAAGTTGTCCCAAAAATAAAACTGGGTATCCGTTTTTTGGACTACCCTGTATTATTGAATCATTTCTCTGTGATTGTAGCCATTTTGAAACATTTCAAAGTCACAGAATGAAAGAAAATGCGTTTTGTAACGTTTGGTACATTGGTACTTAATGATCTTAAGTCACGGGAATCAATTTAATTTGAATGATTAGGCCTAATGTGACTTAGGCCTAAATAATTTCAACTCGCTTTTTATAATCATTATATAAAATCAAATTTTTTTTGGTAGTACGTTATACTCTGTAGCAGGGGCGACTTCTCTGCGTCCATGTTATTCATATTACGTAACAATTTTGTGGCTTAATTACGCTACACTTTCCAGTTTCGATCAGCTGCGCTATTCGGCGTTTTTTTCTGTACGCCGCCACTATACACTGTGTATAAGTTCCGTTTTATTGTAGGCTATTTATTGTCATCATTTCTACAACAGCGTTTATTTTTGAGACGTCTCTAGCTTTGATTTTTCCAGCTGCAAAAATTCTGAATCGTGATTCGCATGCACAGTAATCGCATATCCGGCAGATCCGAATTATAATCCGGGCCATCAAAATATCACACTACTGTGACAGTCTACTGTAACGGTAATAGTGTGTTTACGATCCAGCAAAGTTCCAGCAAACGTCCAGCAAACATCCAGCTGGCCTGATGGAACCCCGCCGCCTATCAGCTGTGGACTAAGCCGTAGTCGGGCCGGGGCTTAGCACACAGCTGATAGGCCTACGTGTTATATAGGCTTTCCAATATGCCTATCACCAATATCATTAATATTTAAATCTGTGGTTACAACCCGCCCGTCCTTCTAATTACCATAAAACTTCTAGCTAGCTGGATGAATGCTGGATCGTGTGAACACCCCATAACGCACTGCAGTATTCACATGACGACTGCTTTTTGGGTCGCGTCCTGACCCTGCTTTTTCCGAGCTTGTACGCTCTATAAATTTATTTAGGCCTAGGGGCCTACTCCGCTTGCTGAGCAGTCTCATTGAACGTTCAAAGAAAAAAAGAAGAAAACAGACGCAGATAAATAATTAACCTTTTCATTCGGCTGGAGTGTGAATGCTGACACAGTGACACTGTGCATGTATTATCGTGATGTTAATGTTAGTGTAGAATTGATTCCTCGCGCCCATCCCCCAGGATCTCTGAGTCTAGGATATTATTCAGCATTATACAATATACACCAAACAGCGTATAATATTATGATCGAATGAATGCATTGTCGTTGTGGTTCATTTTGTCAGTCGCACCAATATATTTTCATCTTCGAAGTTGTCTTTTCAGAATCGGGGAATTTGGAATCGGTAATAAGTTAATTTCTTAACTGAGTGGCTGCATTTTGTTGTATAAATAAACCATGCATGAAACAACGGCTACAAATATATTAGGCCTACCTTGCGGGAGACGGACATTTCCTCCTCGAACATTTCCCCGCCCGGACGTTTCCCCCTGCTTTTTGAGTGCTTAGGACGTTCCCCCCTTGGCCAGTAACAAACAACATATCACAATCAGCGCCAAGCCTGAGCAGAAATTTTTTTCAATGCCAAACGAGAGTTTTTTTCAAACACTGTGAGACTTAGTAGGCGCGACAATCAACAGCAATTAGGAATGTAGGTCTACGCCTCCACCAGAAGATTGAACTCGGCTGATACAGACTGAGCCAGAATATGCGATGAATTTCGTGTAGGCTTCATACTCTTATGGAATATAATCCTGACTCTGGTCTGAAATTAAAAGAAAAACACAAATACCACAAAACACACTGCTGTATGCCTCGGATTATCACGTAGGTTTAGACCAGGTTGTTATCCGTGACCAACTCGTTATTGTCGGCCACGCCTGTATGAAAAAGCTCTTCAAAAGCCCTCCGTAGAACAAGCAATCAAAACCTATTTATTTACACGGTGTTTCACAAAAGGACCCTTTTTTGTTTTTTTTATAATTCACTCAAGTGATGATTAATTTACATAAAATTTTTACCAGTTGTAGCCAAAGAAATACTAATTCAAAATGTTTCAACAAAATATGGCAGTTGATTAAATATTTTTGCTAGTCGTGATGTAACCCTGACGTCATCATGTTTTACGGGTACAAGCTTGCTAGTCTCAGTGTATGCTGTTAGTTGCTACCTTGTTCTGATGGTGAAAAATCTGGTTCTCTCATGACAAATTTTTGAAGTTTTACAGTTGCAGGCACAAAAAACATGCTAAGCAATTACATTTACGTGTCTGTGGGGATAGTTGGACTTTCACATGTTCGAGCAAGACAGTGCACTAGCACACCGAGCTTGCAAAATTGTTAAGGTTTTGGATCGCGAGATGCCTGAATTTATGCTCCCATGTTGCTTAGAGCTGACACGATGAACATTCTTCATCAACGAACCAGATTAAGTTCACCATCGAAGCAGGGTAGCAACTGACAGCACCAGTTGAAACTAGCAAGCTTGTACTCACGACACATTATGATGCTAGCGTTATGTCACGACTAGTAAAAAATATTTAATTAACTGACGTATTTTGTTAAAATATTTTAAATTAGTATTTCTTTAGCTACAACTATAGTAAAAATTTTGTGTAAATTGATCGTCAATTGAGTGAATTATGACATAAACAAAAGGGGTCCTTTTATGAAACAACGTGTAACGTATCACGCTTGCGTCTCGTTTTAATTACATAGGCCTTTACGCATGCATTTTATGATAGGGCCTAAAAGGCGGCGACGCCCACTGTAGTCATCGAGAGCACTAACGGTACGGTGCACTGTATTCAATAGGCTTACATGAAGATGATATAATCGATATTTGCGAGTCGTCGCCGCGCGCACAGGTGTTGTAGATGACTGACAACATTCGGTCAACATATGGATGGAGGATGGTTTACCTGCAAACCGGCAATGATATTGTGTTTCAGTAGAACAGTGATTAGGCGATTATGTTGAGTAGGATTTTAAAGTTTCGTGGAGGCGATGAGTACGAAGAGATAAAGGGCCGCGATGATCCTGGCAAAACTACGAAAGCTGGAGAAAAAAGTGAAACGGCAAATGCGAATAGCAGAGATCGGCCAACCGAGCAGTCAGATAACGCCGGTAAACCGACAGATGCGTCACAGGGCACTAACCCTAATGGTACATCTTTTGTTGTTTATAATACTTATAGCTAGTAACAATTTTAATAACGATAAACTTAATTCATTGTACGACACGATACGACGAACAAAGTTTTTTAGCATTTAACTCAATAACGTACGAAGAGACAGATTAGTTTACTGCATGGATCCGAAGATTAAGTCAACAAAAAAAAAACTAAAAAAGGTGATGAGCTGAAATATCTAGTAATCTATTAAGGAAAATACTCCACAGTCCAAAACTGACATAAGATAACAGCGTAAAAATTGTGTGCAACGTAGGCCTAATACCAAAATGTGGCAAACGTAGGCACCACATGACAGATTGATTTTTTTTAAAATCTAATTAAACTATTACTATTAAAACAAGTAGTTTTGTAAACCTACATAGGAAGCAGTCCCACAAAAACCTGTCTAATATTTTGCCGATATTTCATAGTAACATATACCGGGTAGCCTATAAAAAGGTCCCAAACTTTGCGTATTTACAACGGCGCGTATACTACATGGAAATAAATTTCATTTTGCGCCTTTGTAGCTCAATGTGTACTCTTACTTACTTTAAAATTTTAGCGACGTCACCATTACCGCTGAATGCCGCTTAATGATGTAAGGCACATTGAAAATCGAATTATTTAAAGACAGCATTCCATCACAGCGCATCAAAACAACTTAAAATTTTCTTCGAGACAACACGCCCGATTCAATCAGCTCACAAAAATGGACACCGCGTTCGGCAGATTTGACTCCGCTAGATTACTTGTTTTTTTACTTAGATTGGGATGTTTTGCAAGAACTTGTCTATGAAGAAAAGCTTAAACAGTTTGCGAACTTCAAAGATCTTCAGAGTGTTGTCAAAGACAAAATTTGCATGATGTCGACATCAAACATTTAGAATCAGAAAAGCCACGTAGCAGTGGAAAAAACAATAGCAGAGGTGGCAAAGAAAAATGGAGGACCTATTCAGCACATTTCTGCTGATCAGCTGATTGATGATTCGGCCTATTGTGACGTTCTGGTGTAGCTTGCGTACGAGCAGCAACGTAAATGATGAGCCGCTTGCATAATTTGCTGTATGATGTGAAACACTATTTTGCTTTTTATCTCGGCTAATATGGAAGTGTTTTGAGCAAAAATTTCAACACATATTCGAGGATGTTAGCTCATTACATGCGTGCTTTTTTGCTATTTTATTTTGATTATACCGCTGCGTAACGCATGCAAATGTTCGTGACGTTTTGGGCCACCGGCATATTGAAACAGAGTTTGTAATGACCGTTTAAGATCATTCAAGTCGTTGATTTCGTAGGCCTATAAGTCGAAAACGCGTATGCAACTTTATATTTGTGATCAGTAGCGAATGCGAATGCATCTTGTGCGTGAATACTATCACAACGACGTACTCAATAGTTCAATAGGCTACCTCTAAACTTCGTCGCCATTTGCTGATGACGAGTGAAACACAGGAGTGGTCGGAGATAAAATCAGGCAAGTCTACAACATTCCCGTGTGGCTAATTTCCCTATAGGTGCACAGCAGCTTAGCAGAAGTCGAATCTAAGCCACGTAGGCAATACATCACGTTTAAGGTCTTTTTCTGATACATAGCAGTAACTAACTTTACACTGTGTGTTTTATCATGGGTAGTACTTTCCTGTTCAGCTTATGCGCTGTATTTTATTTATATAGCAGTTTTTTTTTAAAATTAAATATAATGTAGACGGATACACAGCATTTCTGCACATTGATTTTAATGAACATTCAATGTGTTTATGTCAAAATGTTAATTATTGGTAATTCTGTGAGCAAATTGCGTTCGAACTTGGGTTCGTTATTTTGGACTATCGTAAGCGCTTTGTAGCCTGGTTGTTCTTGTCAGCGCAATACCGCATTGCAATGTCACATGCAATACGTTATATGACAAATAAATTATTTATTTATTTATTGATATGCAATATATTGCATATCAATAGACTATTGATGTTTGTGCTGATGCTGTTAGATTCGCTGACAGTTGACCGAGCCATTGACGTCATTGGCTTTGGGTCGTTTCAGATAAAGTTGTCGTTTTTCACCGGTTTCGTCGTGGTTTGTAATGCATTTCATTTTATCATTTAGCTGTTATGTGAAAAATTGATTGCGTTAAAATAAGTCGTTGACTTCGTCGTCGTTGTCGCGTAGTTGGCTTTGATTTTCGTGGGTCGCTCCGGCACAATTACGGCTTAATACGCGGCCGTCCAAATGGACTTGCTTGTGTATCTGTCTACCTGCATATCTCGTAGAGGTTTTTAACTGAAAAAACAGTCGTAACTCGTAAAGGACTAAATTCCCGTGAATGTTTTCCATTGCAAAATAACCGGTGTGCCAATTTAAGGTTACCGGACGTCAAAAATTTTCAGAAAATAACGTGTATTTCGCTAAAAGTTTTTTATTGCTAGCGGCAGTGCGAGCGAGCCCGTGGCCCATCAAGCGGTTTAGTACAAAAGCAGACTTTTTATTGAAATTAACAGCAAGTAAGTGTTGTGTGTGCTTAGATAGGTGAACGCCCGCTTATGATGTCGATACTGGGCCACATCAATCAATCAATCAATCAATCAATCAATCCAGTTTAATTCAGACATACGAGGTCCATCTTCAATGGCTTTTTTGAATCAATTAAGTGATGCTTATTTTATTCAAAACTCGTAGTTTTATCAATCTAAATTATTCTGTTATTATGTAAAATATTAACAAGTTTACTGTTGCAGATGGCCGATGCAATGGAGATGATGATATTGAGCATTCTTGGTCCAGTTCTTCGTTGTGAATGGATGATTCTGCCGTTCCAAGAAGCTTTAATCACTACAGTAAGCATTACTTTGCTTTACTGGTCAAAAAATAATTTGTTTTCGTAATTATATAATATTGGCGCTTTGGGAGGTTTTTCGTCTTGGGCAGTGGTGATGATGACAACGACGATAAAACTATCACTATACGGGTTGAGACAAAAATTTCTGGACTCGGTTGTCAGTCGTTGGGACAGTAATAAATATTATTTCCCGAGAGTTTTTTCTCGAATATTTTAACTAAAAACATTGAAAGATGATTGAGACGACGACGATGTTGATGACATTTACGACAATGGCGATGGCAGACAAACAATAATGAGAATAATTATCTTTATATTTTGTTTGCTGTTTACTGCTGCAGATCGTATTTTGTGGAATGATGTTCGGTTCCGTGTTCTGGGGTAAAATATGCGACAAATATGGAAGAAAAGCGGTCAGTTGTTTTCAGATCTGTGTGATCACAAAAAGTTGACGAAACATTACGATAAACGACATTCCAAAGCAACTGATTTAGTTAGTACGTTTACCACATAAGGTGGTTATAAAATTTTGTTCGTAAAAATAGGTTTTTAACTGTAATTTTTTTTTCTTAAGATTTTAAATTTTATTCCGCTCCCGTCTTGTAGGCTGCATTTTTTGTTTTGTCGATCTGTCAGTTTTTCTTGTGCAGACTTCTGATTCGAAAAAACTGTTAATTAAGTTTAATTAACTTGTTGTTTTTTTGCCGTGCAACCAGTTTTGGTGAATAAAGGTTTTTATAAAACATTTGAAATTAGCTTGAGCGGTTTGATGGCAGGATTGGCTTATGTGCCAGATTGCCAGTGTATCGAGGAAAAACGAAATGATAATGTGATAATGAGAAGCGATTAACGGAAAAAATCATTTAATTGAATTAGACGATGGATAATTGAAACTGTTGTAAATACGACATATTGCAATGGTCATCGTCTGTCGCCTGCACTCAAAGAGAATGATCTTGCAGTCGTGCGTCAGTGAAAATTTTAACAGCGTTCCTCCACTAACTTTGCATTCGGTTGGTTGTAATGATTGTATGACGGAGCTTCGTTGTTGTGGATGTCGCAGCAAGTACTGCTCTGCACGATGTTCACATTCTACTTCGGATTGCTTAGCACATTTTCACCGAACTACGCTTGGATATTAGTCCTGCGAGGCATCGTTGGCTTCGGCATCGGCGGTGTGCCGCAGGCGTAAGTTTTCTTTCTGCCATTATTAGCCCACCGTACTTAAGTAACGGTCGAGCTATTGGCATGGTTGTGGTCTGTCAGTCCGTCTGTTTGTCCGTCCGCTTGTCACAGATGTATTGCGGCTAAGCTTTAGGTCGCAGAAAGAAATTTTTTGCACGAATAATTAGCAATGTGTGTGGTTAACTTGGGCGTGCAAAATTTTAGCCATCCAGTGCAAGGGGAACATTTTCAAATTGGGGGTTGAATAAAGAAGGGTAGGAAATTCAATGGAAAACTGGCCATATCTCGAAAATGGTGAAAGATACGGTCAAGGTTACTATTAATTACTAATAAAAAGTGTCATACGCTATGTCAGAGGAGATGAAAATCATTGACCTTAGATGTCCTTGTAGGCCGTCACGCGCTATTGCGGCTAAACGGTGCGATAGGGCCTAGGTTGCTATTGATCACTAATAGGAAGTCGCATAGTGGTTTTAAATGACCTGAAAATTATCGACTTTGGATGACCTTGAAGGTTACTAAAAACTAGCTATCTTAACGACAGCTGGGCGTATTGTTGGACTGATTGTGTGGCACATTTTACGACGCCGGGCTTACATTTGAAGCAAAAGCTTTCCCGATCAGAAGTTTACGTCCCTTGACCAGAATCGATACTAAAAAACAATAGAACTTTAACTTGCATTTTATTTTTGATACTGGTAGAGAATTATACCAAAAATGCTATTTCAAAAAATTGACAAAGTGCCGCTGGTGAAATAACAAAGTACTTTGTATTTAAAACAGCACCTTGACAGCTTAGTGATACCATTTACCAATATGACTTAATGTCAATACATCAGAACAGGTTTTGTCACATTTACAAACGTTGTTTTAAATTTTTATAGACTAAACGTTTTTATATTTTAAACGTTTTTACAACTATGCAGGGTAACACTATATGCTGAATTTCTGCCTTCGTCAACGAGAGCCGTTTGTATCTCTTCTACTTCGGTAACAATTTCCAGTTTTGTTTTTCGTAATTTTTACTTTGTGATAGAATTATAGTCAAATATTCTGAAGTATAAGATGGAATAACACGTAGTTGAAGATAGGCAACAATAATATTATGCGTGTGCGTAATAACGTGTCACATAAGCCTTTATATTTTCCGTTAAGGTCAAGTAAAAAATTGTCACAATAATACACATATTTATAATTTCATTTGCGCTGTGTTGTCTATTGAACGTTACAGTTTTTCTGGGCAGGCGGAACGTGTTTCATTGTATCCGTATCGATATTCATAATGCCAGTTCTCGGTTGGCGATATCTTCTTGCCGTTGCTTCCATGCCCCTGCTCATCGCCTTTGCAGCATCTTTTGTAAGTATGCCTTTACGTTTAGACAAATTTGTGACCTGTAAACTTCGTAGTGAACTCTGACAGCTGCAAAGCACAATACCGGTACTAAGGAGATATCGGAGATTACCGACCGGATCAGTATGCTGCTGTGTTGTCGTGTCATGTGATTCACTTTCTAATCCTAAAGACATGAGATAGCACTGTATGTGTACCACAGTCGCATGTACTTATTACCTTTTCTCATTCTGCCCGTGTTTTCTGAAGTATACAGTTTTACGTTGACACTATATGTATTTTAGCATGTATCAGTTACTAATAAGGTCAAAACACGTTTTCTCTATCATTCCAAGTTGCTTTAGAGCTTGGTATGGACTACACGGTGTTTCATAAAAAAGACCACTTTTTGTTTTTTTCATAATTTACTCAAATGATAATCAGTTTACACTAAATTTGTACCAGTTGTAGCTAAAGAAATACTAACTCAAAATTTTGCAACAAAATATGGCAGTTGATTAAATATTTTTTGCCGGTCCTGACGTAATGCTGACGTCATAATGTGTCACGGTTACAAGTTGGATAGTCTCAACTGGTGCTGTCAGTTACTGCCCTGCTTCGATGGTGAGCTTAATCTGGTTCGCTAATGAAAAAAGTTTATTGTGTCAGCACTAAGCAACATGGGACATGAAATCAGCCATCTCGCGATCCAAAAACTAAACCATTTTGCAAGCTCGGCGTGCTAGTGCACTGTCTTGCTCTAACGCGTAAAAGTCCAACTATCCCCACAGACACGTAAATGCCATCGCTTTGCATTTTTTTGTAACTGTAACTGTAAAACTTCAACAATTTGTCATGAATAGTGCTGTCAGTGCTACCCTGGGTAGCAACTGACAGCACCGGTTGAGACTATTCAGTTTATACCCGTGACACATTATGACGTCAGCATTACGTCAGGACTAGCAAAGAATATTTAATCAATTGCCGTATTTTGTTGCAATATCTTGAATTACTATTTTTTCAGCTACAACTGCTACAAAATTTGTGTAGATTGATCATCATTTAAGTGAAACATTAAAAAAACCAAAAGGGGTCTTTTTATGAAACACCGTGTAGTGTCACTATGCGGCCGTCCTGATACTCGTAAATCGCATTACGAGTCTCGCCCGTTCGTTCTTTTTTGTTTCTTTTTACCCGCTTAGAAACTTCTAACTAGAAAACAAAAAGCACACATGACAGAGCATAACTGTAAGCTTTTCCTAGGGCAGGAGGAGTGTGATCAGTGTGTTGATTTCCAGTTCAAAAAGTCAAAGTTAAGTTGGGTAAGTCTAAGCGGATGGCCGCGTGACGGTGTCGGCACCAGGCTGGCATATCTTTCTATTTCGCTTAGCTTTTTACGGTGGTGTTTCCTTTCTCCGTGCAGCATTGTAAGTGGTTGTCTGTTATGCTATGCTGGTCGTTGTCAGTGGCTGCCGGAAAGTCCGAGGTTTGACATTACGCGAGGAATGCCGGACCGTGCGATGGCGACGCTGCAACGAGTCGCTCGTGAAAATGGAAAACCAATGCCACTCGGCAAACTGGTCGACGTCGTCGCCGAGGTTATTGTCTGTCCAATGCAATGCATAGCATTAGACAGAGTATAAAATCACTTTTGTGTCAGTGCGTCCGTGCGTGCGTCCGTGCGTCCTACATTTCTTAAGCAATCTTCCTTCCACCTTCCTTTTTCCTTCCCCTTTCCCATGCCCTTTCCTCTTTTTCCTTTCCTCCCTCTTTCCCCTTTATCTTTTCCTTCTTCTATCCCTTCCCCTTTTCCTTCTCTGTCGCCTTTCCTTTACCCTTCCTCCTTTCCCTTTCTCTTTCCCTTCCCTTTTCTTTTCTCTTTTCCTCGTCCCCTTTTTTCCTTCTCCTTTCCATTTCCCTTCCCTTTTCCTTTACTTTTTATTCCTTTTTCCTTCCTTTTTCTCTTCCTTTTCCCCTTCCCTTTTTCCTGTTCCGTCCTCTTTCCAATTCCCTTCCCCTTTCCTTTACCTTCCATTCCTTTTCTCCTTCCCCTTTCCCTTTCTTTTTCTTTTTTACTTTACTTTTCCCTTTCCTTCCCTTCTCTCTTCCTTTTTCTCTTTCCATTCTTCCGTCTTTTTTTCTGTGTCCAGGTCCGTGCGTTCAATATTTGAGGCGCCATATCTCCATAACGGTGCAAGATAGACGCATGGTCACTATGGACCACCCATAGGAACTCGGCCCCCGGGAGTCGAATGGTCACGTGATCAATGACATCACGTGACCCCAAAAGGTCAAAGTCGTGACCCCATTATCTTTGAGGCGCCATATCTCCGTAACTGTGCCAGATGGACGCATGGTCACCATGGACCACGGATAGGAAGTCGACCCCTGGGAGTCGAATGGTCACGTGACCGATGACGTCACGTGACCCCAAAAGGTCAAAGTCGTGACCCTATTGTCTTTGAGGCGCTATATCTCCATAACGGTCCAAGATAAACGCATGGTGACGCTCGACCACTTATAGTGAATCGAATGGTCTCGTGACTGATAATGTCTATTGTTTAGTTAAAATAATAGAAAAGGATAAAAAAGATCATTGCTGCTGTTCAATTTGAAATTAAACTGTTTGATTTTTTTCTACCAGTCTAAACAGATCATATTTATACGGACATATACTGTAAACTATCGAAATGCATTCGACAGACTCTGTGTTCGTATGAACATTATCTTGTTGATGCTATTACTGTCCGCGTTAGCGACGGCAGCATTGTTTCGCTGAGTTTTTTCTCTGTTTCTTTGTCAACACGATAACTCATAAACCGCTGCAATTAGCTTGATAAAATTTTGCATGAACATGTGTTTCGTTGACCTTTAGAATTTATTGAATTTTAAGGTCATATTCAAGGCTCGCGGTCACATGGGTTTTTGTGTGTTTTCTGTCTGCATGATACTGCGGTTACTCGCGGACAGTGCTTAGCCTTGAGCAAGGCTTTTAGTTTCAAGATTATGTATGTTTATTTGAAAAATGTTATTTGTGTTGTGTGTGACTAATGTTTTAAGTCCAGTTGTTACATTGTGTTAGTAACAATGACAGTAATGATGATGATGATGATGTTTTTGTCTTTGTGTTAGTCCGAGAAGCCAGTGAAGAGAGGTCAGGTTAAAGATCTTCTTGTTCCTGAGCTTAGACTAACGACCGTCCTGCTCTGGTTCATATGGTCAGTTCATCACTAGTGCGTTGCTAGACTGCATCACTGCCCCCTCATGATGCAACATAAAACGTTTGCGCATAACCTACGCGACAAAACTGAAAATAAACTAAAGTCGAAACCCGTTTTGTGCTCAAAAAATAAGCCAGTGTTTCTCACATCGTTGCCGCATGTGCATGTAACACCGATCTGAGTATTTTTGGGTTTCGCGTTTACCGCACGCGGCAGTGTTTGTCATGTTTAGGTTTTATCGCACGTGTCTTTGCAAACGTTTATTTGTACTTCAAAATTTATTTGAACTTTGAAGATGATTATTAGAAAACTGTATGCAAATTTGTTGCACCAAAACATAAACAATGTAATTTTCGTTTGTCTTCTTTTTTTAGCTTGCACTTGCTATGGTGTACTGTCTCATCTTGTCGATGGCATTCGAGTGTTGGTAAATATGGCATTACTTATTTATTTACTTAGATTTGCGGCAGGACCCTAGCCTTTAGTCCGGCCCGCGACTGGTCTCAAAATTAGCATGCATTATATGATAATTTCCAAGAGTCGCAGTGAATGTAAAAAGTGGCAAATCAGAAATCGGCAGAGAAAGCATCGGAGAACGTTTTGCGTTCAGAACAGCTAAGGTGAGCTATACGTTACCACACCATCAATTACGAACACTGTGTCACTGTTATTGATGCCAAATGACTGGCGCTTTATAATTTTTATTTCATTGCTCAGGGTAACGGATGCATTTGCGTACTATGGGATTGTTCTGGTGACAACTGAGTTGTTTCAAGTTGACGACGTCTGCAGTGGTATGGTATTATCGATTTTATGTGACCGAAAATTTTAATGCATTATACATTATGCATTATACACAGACATTAATTTGGTTTGCTTCCGCTACGGTTACGGACATAGTTCGAGAAAACGTGTGAAGCCGTTCAAAAAAACGTAAAAAGTCACGTTTTCTAAAATTTCAAAAAAACGTAAAAAAACGTAAAAAAACGTTAAAAAACGTTAAAAACGTTAAAAACTTGCCTATATATAAAATAGCGGAAAGTCTTCCAAAAAGTCAGGTTGCAAAAGGCATTACATGTAGGCCTATTATGCGGCGACTACCGACTGTCAGTATTACTACACAAAGTTAGCACTTCTATATACTAAGCAGACAAACAGTCTGTTATAGTTAGTCCACTTCTCCTTCCGCATATTCAGACTCGGATGCATCATCGTCTGACAGTCCCCACTCCTCCCACTGAACAGTCGG